>Ga0114993_10001430_pt1 | contig 27456 bp, 17 predicted proteins | sample ArcticOcean_MG_C_FD_87042 | JGI IMG/M metagenome (GOLD analysis project Ga0114993, IMG submission 87042) | Marine microbial communities from western Arctic Ocean - ArcticOcean_MG_CB2_150 | ecosystem: Environmental > Aquatic > Marine > Oceanic | place: Arctic Ocean: Canada Basin | collected...
CCGTGCTCTCGAACGTCTATCTCAATCCACTGGACCACCTGATGGACGAGGACGGCTTCGAAATGGTGCGGTACGCGGATGACCGGCGAGGCCGGGTGGTTGGAAGCCGTCGTCCCGCGAAGTTGCTTAAGAATTCGTCCGACCGCCTCGCCGAAATGTTCCACCCCTGGTGGGTCATTCTGTGCCGTAGCGAATTCGAGGCGGAAGTCGCGCTGGAAGTGGTCCGCGAGTGGGTTGAGCAGGCGGGCCTGACTCTGCATCCGACGAAGTCGAAGATCGTGGACTCGCGTGTCGAGAGTTTTCAGTTTCTGGGTTACTCGTTTCGCGGTGAGCAGATTCATCCACGATCGGGCAGCCTGACGAAGCTGAAGGACACGATCCGGAAGAAGTCGCCGCGTAACAGTGGCATTCTCTGGAGTTCACGATTTCGAGCCTGAACGCCAGCCTTCGCGGCTGGTTCGGCTACTTTCGTCATGCTCGCTGGCCGGTGTTCAAGGACGTCGACGGGATGGTCCGTCGTCGTCTGCGACGTCTTCTGAAGAAGCGTCACCGCCGGAACCCTCAGCGGCTGCCTGCGACACAGCGCTGGTCGAATGCTTTCTTTGCGGAGCAAGGTCTGTTCAGTCTGAGAGAGGCCCATTTCCGTTTCGCTCAATCCCGCGCAGGACCCGACTGACCGGAGAGCCGTATGCGGGAAAACCGCACGTACGGTTCGGAGGGAGGGGGAGCCGAATAAAATCGGCTCTTCCTACCCCTATTCACATGTCGCCACTACGCGGCTCGCTAAGCCGACCGTGCTTCGCAATACGGCAAGACGTCAATGGCATCATCATTCGACGGAGAACGTGCGGTCGATCCTCGTCGTGTTTCCCTGATTATCTTTAATGGAAACGGAGATCGTCCGTTCGCCAGGCGATGTGATCGGCTGCTTGAGTTTCAATTCGTAGACTTCTTCATTGACTGGTTGAAACAGTGAGGCGACGTTTTTACCGGCCGGAGTGCCGTTGACCGAGAAGTCGGTCGTTACACGGAGAGTGTCCATCTCGATTCCCGAATAGTAGTCGGTGATTCCGATGAGGAGCCGCGACAGTTTTGTGTGGGTTCCGAGGGCAGGCTCGGTCAACGTCAGCGTTGGTCGCTTGTCGTCACCAGCCCAGCCGAAACCTCGGTGGTCGGGGTTTGCCGGGTCATAGCCGAAGTCGATCGGGCAGCCGAGATCGATCCACCGGACAATCGTTCGACGGTTCTCATCGGAGAGTGGCTGGACTTTACGAGCATCAACGGCGGCAGCAGGCGGCATCGGACTTCCGCGGAAGTCGAGATCGGACCGGTCGCGATTGGCCTTCGTGTTTGGCACAGGTTTGCCAGCCATATCCAGAGTGTTCGGATCGCCAGGAGTTCGAGCAGATGGGAAATCGAAGTTCGACCAGCCATCGCGTCGCTCGCCATAGATCTTCCACACGAACAGACTGCGGCGTGACTGAAACTTCCTGATGTAGCGTGACGCGTTGGTTTGCCGCCATGTCCCGTTATGGATGACTGGTTTGTGCCCAAACTTCGCTCCAGAGTCCGCGGCAAGCCGATAGTACGTGCCCGGCCACTTACCGCGATTGGGAATCGAAACTAACTCGTCATCGGCGTCGAGATTCAGATTCCCCGCCGGTTCCTTGCCGTCTTTCGCTGTGTGACACGCGGCACAACTGCGCTGCAGAATCGGTTGCACGTCGCGGAAGTACTCGACGTTGACGACTCCGGACGTTGCATATCGAAGCCCGGTGGATTTGTTTTCGTCCCACTGCTGCTTTGATTCGTTTTTATCGGCTGCGGTCAGCAACGGCGTTCGCTGCGTCAGGTCGAACAGCGCATAGTCACTTTTCGCCGCCAGAGTATCTTCAAAACGTGTTGGCTTCTGGCTGTGAGCGTGGCAGCCACCGCAGTCGTGACGCACTTCACCAGGCCGGAGCTGGTGCCATGTCTGCGCCGCGTTCAGCACCATGCCGTCCTTATCCAGCGTCTGGAACGTGAATGCCGTGTCTGCGGGAAGCTTCGCCAGAAAGCTTGTGTCCGGGTTCCCGTCCGGGTCGACGGGCTGCTCACCTGATCGGTCGAATTTCCGCACTGGAATCTCGCCCAGGATACGCAGTCGTTCCATCGCGTGGCTGTGGAAGAGACGTCCGCTTTTGGGCCCATGATGGCGATCGGTCGTCGGCTCCATGGCGAGTACACGAATCGCGTGAACCTCATCATTGTCGTACAGCCCGGCATCGGAGCCCTGATTAAACCAGTTCAGTGATGCGCCATTCTGAGACGTGTTGAATGGATCGAGTCCCCGGTAACCGTTGCCATCCCGCGTGCCTGCATATGTGGCGGTGACTGTCGTCTCGGAGACGGCACCTTCGGGATAGCTTTCGCGTTTGAGCAGGCTGGACGTGCCGACCAAGCCGAACGGTGTACCGGCCGGCAAATGCGCGGACAAAGTACCGTCGTTGGCGAGTGGCTCGATCGTGGCCGGTTCTTTGACGCCGTAGATGCGTTCGTACGGGACAACCGCACGAGGCCATTGTTCGTTGAACTTCGGGTCGTTCCTGATCAGCACCATCTGATCGGGACGGTCAATCGGCGAGCCGCCTTTGATCAGATACAGCCCGCCATCAACCGACGGTTTCTTGAGTCCGTTCTGGTGATTCGCTGGACCCATCGTATAGACCGTCAGCAGATGATTGTCCGGAGCCGCCGACGGATGCGTGAACTTGCCCACGCGAGGTGACTCGTTCTTTCCAAGTACGGATGCATCGGCCGGGCCTTCGCCGTTGTTTGCGAATCGGGTGAACGAAGTCAGTCCGAATGGAGTAAAGGGCAGGCGATAAAGCCTGGGCTTGCTGTTGTAGAAGCGGCCGAATCGCAGTGGCGTATTTCGAGGATCGCCGCGCCAGCCAGGACCGAACGCCGAATAACCGTCTGGCATACTCGCGGGCAGCTTGAAGTAGGCACCAAAGCCGCTGTTGTTCAGGTTGTAGTATTCCTCAGCGACGATCGATCCATCCGACAACTGCGTCTGAAAGTGAAACGCGTTCGGCGCGCCGCCCGTGTCAAAGGCACTGATCACCGGAGCCCAGTTCGTTCCGTCGGGATGAATGCTCCACAGGCCCCACAGAATGCCGCTGCGCAGGCCCTGTGATTCCATCGAACTGAAAATGATCCGGCCGTCTTTGAGGACCACGGGATGGAGGGCCATGCCAATGTTCAGATGGCCGATGCATTCAACGTTCCGCCCGTCGTCGTCCATCACAAACAACTGCAACGTCGGGCCGTTGTGTTTCGGCGGCCGGAACGCATCACGGTTGCTGGTAAACACCAGGCGACCACCGGGCAATGGATACGGACCCGTGTTGAAGACTCCGTAATCGAGATGCGTCTTGCCGTCTTCGCGCGACACAAAGTCACTGGACCAGTCTGCCGCGCCGGTGTTGGGCGTAAACTTCTGATGCGTCAGCCGGACGATCTTTCGCGTCGCTAGGTGAATCCTGTAGATATCCGCTCCAGCCTTCGGGTACTTCCCGGCCCAGTTGACCGTCATATCGTGGATATGCGAGTAAAACACTGATTCACCGTCGAGCGACACGACGGGATCGATGATCGATCCTTTTCCACCCGCGACGAGCACTTCCTCGCTGCCGTCCGGTTGCAGCAGCATCAGATCTCCGCCTGGATCGAGCAGCACGGGATGCGCGATCTCGGCCCATTTCGAGCCAACATCGTCACCTTTGCGAGGCACGCGCACATAGACGATGGGATAGTCGTAATCGAGCGATCGGTCGCTCGAAATATGCGGTACATTCAGACTGATCGGATCAGGAAAACGCTGGTCGGCCACGTCGGCCGCCATACCGAGCGAACAACTGAATAACGCGAGCAACGCACAGATGAGACATCGCTGAGACATCGAACACTCCCTGCAGTTTGCGGAACGCAGTAGCTCCAGGTCTGGGGTAGCCGAAGTCGCCAGACTTTGGCCAGATCGCGATGACACGCGAAAAACCAAACGCTGGCGAGTTCGGCTACCAGGCCTCGTCAGAGATCGTCAGGAGTTAAGCCAGTGTGCTTGCTGATCCGTGACAACATTCGAGGGCCGATCGTTTCGCCATCGTGAAAGGCAAACACATAGTCCGACCAGCCTTCGCGCGACAGGATGCGGTGCGAGCCGGACTTGTGGCGTTTCACGACCCAGCCGATTTTCAGGAGTCCTACCAGTACACGCCGAGCCCTTGTTGACGGCCACTGGCTCATGGGACGACCGAGAAGAAGTCAGCAGATTGTGGGACTGGCTCCCCGTTTTCGAGGCGGTCAGCCAGGACGCGAAGGGCCAACGCTTTGACGCGAGCCACCGCTTCATCACGTGAGTCGCCGTAAACGACGACACCCGGGAGATCCGGAATCTCGGCGAGCCACCGACCATCGTCTTCACATTCCGTCTCGATTCTCAGGTTTACTGCCATCTGACCAGTCTACCACAACGCGCCATGTTCGCCTGCCCAACGGGTTCGCACAGCCGTCGCCGCACGCTGAGGGCACCAACGGCCATGCATCAGTTTCAGTTTCGAACTCTGCGGCTCGTGCGTTGTTAGCCGTCGCCATCAGATGTCATTTTTGATGAAGTTCGCCAACCCCAATACGCGGCAATTACAGCCAGAGTAGTTGCTGTAACGAACCATCCGACAAGCTCGCCCGTGTCTTTGGCCACGGCATGACCGATGAGTGCCCCTGGGATTCCGCCCACGATTACTCCGAACGACAGGTACCAAAATGCAACGAGGCCGCGATAAATCGTGAATTGCCGACTTGAGTTGAATCGTCGATACGAGGTGAACGCGATTACGATACCGGCAATGCCTCCCGTGATTGCAAAAATACGCACGCCCAACTCGCTGCCAATGCCAAATACGACGGCAGCGCTCATGCCGATGGCACTGCTGATGAAGAAGGTGACCAGAGCCCCGTAGATGTAAGGAAGTGGGTGGAGCATCGTGATGTGAAATCGGCTACGGCGGCAAACGGGGTTCTGGCTGACACACTGTCGCAGAGAGGAATTGTGGGAGTGAAGATGTCCAGTGAGCGTACTCCGGAGAATGCAACTCGGCAATTGGGCAAGTCGGGATGACGCGGTTGGAACAGGTGCCAGGCGTGGAACATCAGACGGGACGTCTGCAGAACTGATCAATTCATACCTGGCTGACTCACACTGCGGGATGGCCCCGTGCGATGATTCGACGAACGGTTTTCATGGTGTCTGCAGGTTCCAGGGATGCAGCGACATGAGTTCGTCGTCAACATCCGGCCGTGCGGGCGCAGCTCCTGAGCCAATGGGCTCACCCCGCCGCGCGAAAACGTCGCTTCTCGCAACGTGGAACAAAGGCCAACCGATGAGACGACTGATTTCCTTGACGGTTCTGACCGCGTCCGCCGTGTCCCTCGCCGCTGCGCCGGAAGTCAGGGACGAGCGTCTGGAACTGACACTTGTTGCCAGTGAGCCGGATATCGTGACTCCTGTCGGTGCGACATTTGATTCGAAGGGCCGACTGCTGGTTGTCGAGGTTCATACACACTTTCCACCGGACAACTACGCCGGGCCGAAACACGATCGCATCCGCTTCATCGAGGACACCGACGGAGACGGGAAAGCCGACCGATTCCGTACATTCTACGAAGGCTCGCTGAAGACGATGAGTCTTGCCGCCGGGGCGGACGACTGGATTTACGTTGCGACCCGAATGCGAATCTTCCGGATTCGAGATTCCAACGGAGACGACAAGGCCGATCAGGAAGAAGAGATCGCGCGACTCGACACGAAGGGCGATTACCCTCACAACGGTCTGGCCGGGTTGACGTTCGATGGCGAAGGACGACTGATCTTTGGGATTGGCGAGAACCTCGGTCTTCCGTATGCACTGATCGGCAGTGATGGTGCGAAGCTGAGTGGCGGCGGTGAAGGCGGCAATGTCTACCGGTGCCAGGCAGACGGCTCGAAGCTTGAGCAACTCGCCACCGGTTTCTGGAACCCGTTCGGGATGTGTGTCGATCCCCACGGACGAATCTTCTGTGTTGGCAACGACCCAGACTCGATGCCACCCTGTCGGCTGATGCATGTCGTCAAAGGCGGCGATTACGGGTACCAGTTCCGCTACGGCCGTTCGGGCAGACACCCGTTGCAGGCCTGGGATGGCGAGTTGCCAGGCACGTTGCCGATGGTCGCCGGTACGGGCGAAGCCCCCTGTGCGGTGCTGCCGTATCATGGGCAACTGTGGGTAACGAGCTGGGGCGATTACCGCATCGAGCGATACACGCTTGAGCCTCGCGGCGCATCGTTCGGAGCAAAGCTGGACGTTGTCGTGCAGGGTGATGAGAACTTCCGGCCAGTCGACTTCGCCGTCGCGCCGGACGGGTCGCTCTACTTCACCGACTGGGTCGACCGCAGTTACCCGGTTCACGGCAAAGGTCGCATCTGGCGACTGAGCTGGAAGTCGAAACCAGAAGCCACGGACTTCCCCGCGCTGTCCGAAGCCGAGCACCAGGCGGCACGTCTGGCAGCCAACCGCCAGATCAGGGAACTGCGAACGATCGGCGACCCGGACCCGTTTATCCGCAACGCAGCCATCGAGGGCTTTTCGAAGTCGGGCCTGGTTGTGCGCGTCGATCGAGATGGTCTGGCCACGTCTTCACAGCGGGTCGGCCTGCTGGAAGCCGGTCGTCGCGCTGGGTTTTCGGGGGACGTTCGACATGCCGCCATCGACTCCGCGCTATTGGACTCTGCTGCTGAAGTGCGGCTCTACGCCCTCCGCTGGATCGCCGACGAAAAGCTGACGGAGTTTCGAACGCCGGTGGAGAAAGTCGCAAAGTCAAAAAACACGACGCCCGCTCTGTTTCAGGCGGCGGTGGCGACACTCGAGTGGCTCGACACGGGCAAGGTCGCGAATCTGAAACGCAGCCATCGCGGGCATTACTTCGCCGGTGTCCTCACCCAGGACGGCTACCCGGATTCCATTCGAGCGATGGCGTTGCGATCACTCCCGCCGGATCACGACACGCTGACTCCGAGTCGGCTGGCAAATCTGTCGCGGTCTCCCAATGAGACGGTGCGCCGAGCATCGGTACGAACGCTGGCACTGGGAACCGGAACCGATCGATTTAAGCTGTTGGCGGAGATCGCCGGGGACGAATCCCGTGGTGAGCAGCTTCGAGCGGATGCGGTGTTCGGCCTACGAGCGAGCCCCGACCACAAAGAACAACTGAAGATCCATGCGAAGACTGGTCCAGGTCCCGTCCGCCAGGCAGCTGTTAACGCGATCCAGGGAGCAGGCAGCGCGCCAGGTCCCTCTCGCCCTTCACCACAGGACACCGGCGCATGGATGCAACTTGTCGAAGCCGCAGGGGCCGAGCCGGACATCGACGCCGGATGGCGCATCTTCTTCGGCTACGGCAAGTGCTCGACCTGCCACGCACTGCAGGGCCGAGGCAGTTCGTTTGGCCCTGACCTGACGAGCATCGCGAAACGAATGCCTCGTCGAAGATTGGTCCAATCCATCCTCGAACCCAGCCGCGAAATCGCTCCTCGCTACGTCCCGTGGATCATCGAATCGAAATCCGGAAAGACGTTTACTGGCATCGCGCTGAACCGGCCGGGAGGAACGCGGGAAATCTTTGTCGCGACCGACGGCAGAGAGAACGAGATTCTCACCGCAGACATTGAAGCACGGCACCCTTCACGAGTGTCGATCATGCCGGCAAGTTTCGAAAAGACTCTCGGGCCTACAGAGTTGCGGAATCTGATCGCACTGCTCGAGGCATCGGCCGGGGCTGGCGTTCCCAGGTGAATCGCATGCGCCAGACGTCTGATTGAATTCCCTCGCTCTGGGCGAGCGACCTGCGTTTACTCCCACGCTGGCCCCGAATGAATCAGCGTTTTTTCTTTGCCGCTTTTTTTGCGGTCGTTTTCTTCTTCGAAACCTTCTTGCCAGCCGGTTTTTCCGGAGCAGTTTTTGGACTGGCCTTCGCAGCCGTGGAGACTTTTCCCGCTGCAGGTTTGCTCTTTGCCTGGCTGGCTTTCGACTTTGCCTCGACGGCGGCTTTCTTCTTCGCCGCTGCCTTCTCCTTCTCGGCGGCTTTTTTGGCCGCACTGGCGCGATCCTGCGCTGCGTGGCGTCGCTTCGCCCGGCCACTCAAGACATCGATCAGCCGCTCGTCTGCAGTCTCGAGAGAACAGTCCGTGTCTTCGATACCCTTGGGCGACAAATCCATACCCAGGATAAACTGAGCTTTCGAGGACACGGACAACGATTTCACGAGCCAGGTGAATTCGGAACCGTCCGCTTTACGTGTATACGACTTCAATGCATCGGCGGCCGTGTCGTCGCCGCTTCCGGGCGGGATAAGTCCCAGCCACACCGAGCAGCGGATTATGTTGCCGTCTGCCGGCACGACGTGGTTTCCGAGTGCCGTCTGCAGCAGCCAGTTGCGAGCGAACGGTGTCAGATACTTGATTTTGGCGAGCTGCTTCTGAGCCAGCTCCATGGTCTTACGGCGAATGGCATCAAAGTCGTACGAGTACTGATGATCGAACACGTAGTGCAGAATTCCGCGGATTCGATGCGCTCGAAGTGCCGGTTCGGGAAGACCGTCGAACACAGGCTCAAGCTCGGAAATCGTGCTGACACGAACTTCGTTCCAGTCAAAAAAATCACCGGTCAGCCGATCAAACGCTGCCTGAGCGGCCTCAAAGGTCGCGTCCTCCAGGCAGGTCGCAAAGATCATCGTCTCAAGCACGGGAAGCTGCTCGTACCTGGGCAGACCTCCGAACTCTTTTTTCAACTGCTTGAGCAGTCGGGTAACGATCTTCTGCCGGTCGGCGGCTGATGACTTGGATTTCGATTTCGCGGCAGCCATGGATTCTCAGCAGAATGTGCAGGACGAGTGAGCAGACCGGACGGGACGGATTTGACCGCCTTGATTCCGCAGGTTCAAGCTTCCCGGACAGTCAGTCTTCGGATTCGACATCAACCGACGACGGGGAAGTCGCGTCGTCAGCTTCAAATTCTGCCAGTTGGGCGTCTTCAAGTGGTCCATTGTCAGACTGTTCGTCGGATTCGCCCCGCTCGGCTGCGAGCTCGTCGAGGATACGTGTGGCCTCGGCAGCGCCGCCCAGGTCGTCGTCCAGAACAAACTTCAGCACAGGTGTATAACGCGTTTGAATTCGGTCGGCGACTTTCTTCTGCAGAAAGCCGCGTGACGAATCCAATCCCTGCAGACACAGCGCCCGGTCGCGATCGCTGCCCCGCACCGACACGTAAACTTTCGCCGTCCGCAGGTCCTCGGCAACTTCGGTTCGTACCACAGTCACGTTCTTGATCCGCGGGTCGCGCAGCTGAAACTGCACGGTTGAAGCTACGGATTCCAGCAGCGCCTGAGAAACGCGGGCGACACGACGTGTTGCCATTGGGATTCACCCGATGCTTTCGCTTGACTGCCGGCTAGAGGCGTGCGGTTGGAAGAGCGCGGCACGTCCGCAATGTTGGGGCTGCCGCCCGGCAGGGAATTTCGCGTGATTGAAAACCATCAATCAATAAATGTGACGGAATAGACAGTACCTAATCGTCAAGTGATCGCTTGACCGAGTCGATGCGGAAGGATTCCAGCAGATCGCCATCTTTCACATCGTTGAAGCCCTCAAGACGAATTCCGCATTCCATTCCCTCGCGAACTTCTTTCACGTCGTCCTTGACGCGTCGGAGCGAAGCCAGCGGATAGTCGTTGAGGACTTTCTGATCGCGAATTACATGGACGCGATTGTTCCGCCCAATGGTGCCGTTCAGGACGCGACATCCCGCAATCGTACCCGTGCGGCTGATGCTGAAAGTCTGCAGGACGATGGCTCGACCCGTAGCGACCTGCACCAAATCTGGTTTGAGCAGTCCTTCCAGAGTCCGGCGAATTTCGTCGATGACTTCATAAATGATGTTGTATCGACGGATCTCGACACCGACCTGTTCGGCCAGGCTCAAGGCACGATCTTCTGCAATGACGTGGAAGGCGATAATGATGGCGTCCGAAGCTCTCGCCAGATAAATGTCGCTTTCGTTGACCCCGCCAACAGCATCGTGCAGCAGTTTGACACGCACTTCCGGGTGCTCGAACTTATCGATTTCGCCCTTCAGTGCTTCGAGCGAGCCCGGCGTGTCGCCCTTCAGAATCAGGTTGAGATCCTGAACCTCGCCTTCGCGAGCCGCATCCAGAATGTCTTCCAGTGTTCGCGGCTGACCGCTGCGTGAGAGGATTTCCGTACGCCCGTCCGCAGCTCGTTCTTGTCCGATGTCGCGAGCTTGTTCAATGTCATCGAGCACATAGAAATGATCGCCCGCGCCGGGGACTTCACCCAGCCCGGTGACCTTGACTGGCATCGACGCCTCGGCCTCCTGAATCGTCTCACCGCGATCGTTGTAGATCGCGCGAATTCGCCCGTATGAGCTTCCGCAAAGCATGACGTCGCCAACTCGCAGAGTTCCCGTTTGAACCACGAGCCACGCGATTGGTCCAACACCTTCGTCGCGAAACGCCTCGATACAGACACCCAGAGCCTGTCGCTCGGGATTCGATTTCAGTTCACCGATTTCAGCCGTCAGCAGAATCGTCTCCAGTAGATCATCGAGCCCCTGGCCGGACATCGCCGACGTGCGAATCACTTCGACCTCGCCGCCCCACTCGTGCGGCTGAACACCATGGTTGGCCAGGTCAGTCAGAATCCGCTGCTCGTTGATGTCGGGCAGGTCCATCTTATTCATCGCCACGATGATCGGAGCACCGGATGCTTTCGCGTGAGCAATGCACTCCACCGTCTGTGGCATGACGCTGTCATTGGCCGCCACAACCAGCACGATGATGTCCGTAACATTGGCACCGCGAGCACGCATCTCACCGAAGGCCGCATGGCCGGGTGTGTCAACGAACGTGACCTTCTGGTCCCCGTGTTTCACCTGGTAAGCGCGGATGTGTTGCGTAATTCCGCCAGCTTCCCCATCAGCCACAGTTGTTTCGCGAATCTTGTCCAGCAGCGACGTCTTGCCGTGGTCGACGTGTCCGAGAATCGTGACGACCGGCGGCCGCGTTTGCAGATCGTCCTCAGCCTCTTCCATTTCGGCGATTCCGGTCAGGAGTTCCTCCGAGGTCTGCTCTTTCCGTATCTTCAGCTCAACGCCCAGTTCAGCAGAGATTTCCCAGGCAGTTTCTTCGTCCAGAGAGTCGTTGATCCTCGCCATCGTACCGCGGGCAAACAAAGCACCGAGAATCTGTTTCGCAGGACGGCCGATTGCCTCCGACAGGCTACGAATCGTCACTGGCAGTTCCAGCGTCGCGGAGGTCTTCAGGTCAACGGGTTCGGTGCGCCGTTTTCTCGGCATGCGCCTGCGCCGACGCGAATTATAGTCGTCACCAGAAGGTTGTCCCTGGCGCCGCTGCCGACGCTGAGCACGGGCTGCGTCCAGCGAACCACCACCCTTCTTCGGTTCACCCTCCTGGTTAGTGAACTCGACATCTTTCTTCTTCCCGCCACCTGTGCGTTTGTCTTCCGACGTTTTCTTCAGTCGTCCCGCCAGCGGACTGTTACCGCCCAACTGATTCGGTGTCAGGGGGATATCAGGTTTCTGAGCGACCGGTTCGGCTGCGATCTTCTGTTTGGACCGAGTCGGCTCAAATTTCGGAGGCGGAGCCAGGCCGGGCATCGATGGACGCGACCGAGCCTTCTCTCGACGGGCCTGCAATTCTGAATGAGTCGGAGTTCCGCGTGGCACCATCTCTTTAACTGGTCCGCCACCATGGGCGGGCATGTAGTCATCGCGACTGTGCGTCTCGACATCGTCGGGATCCAGCGCGGGATCGTCTAACGTGGGTGCCGATTCAGCGGCATCTACTGTCAAAGCGTCCTCCGCAGCGACACTGTCCGGCTCGGAGTCGTCTACCTTGGTTGTTTCGTCATCTGCATCGAGTCCGTCCGCCACATCTGATTCAGTTGCAGACGCTGTTGCAGCAACGGCGTCTTCGGTCGGCGGCGCCTCGACCTCGGGCGTGACTTCAGGTTCTTGCCGGGCCAACTCCTGAGGGACCATCGCGCGGATGTTGCGCATCCGCTTTGCCGGATCGCTCGCCGACTCACGTGTCGGAGCGAGAGTGTCCGCAGGCTCAGCCGGCTCTTCCGGTTCAGAACCGGACATGTGGCTGAGAACAAGATCCTTCTCTTCAGGCGAGATTGACGCCAAAGCGGAGCCCTTGACGGTCAAGCCCGCAGCGCGGCAGTGCTCAATCAGCACTTTGCTGTCTAGACCGAGCTCTTTCGCGAGCGAAAAGATTCGGATTTTGGTCGCTGCTTCGGGCATTGAACTCCAATCGATCTGTCACATAGCTGTTGTCCCTGTCAGATGGCTCTGCTGATGCCAACGACAAAAACTCTGAACGCTTTGATCTGGTAACAACGGGCCAACTGCAGTCACGTGGCTCGATGTTGCCAATCAGGCTTCCTGTTCCGAGGCAGCGGGATCAGCCACCACCAGACTCTCAGGAGCCGGAACCTCTGCAGCCTCCTCGGGTCCATCGAGTCTTTCGACAGGCTCCTCTGTCACTTCTTCAGACGTCGCCTCGACTGTCTCGTCGGCACCCTCAGACGACTCCGAAGCAGCATCTCCATCGGTGGGCTGCTCTGCGGCCGCTTCCGATGCGTCCTCGCCATCGACCGGTCCACTGTCGCCAGCCGAATCCGTTGCTTCCGTTTCCGATCCATCTTCATCTGCTTCGGCCGATTCACCTTCGTCGGCTTCCGCTTCCGGCGTTTCGGCGTCTGCATCCGATGCGTCTTCGCCCTCGACCGGGCCGCTGTCGCCGGCCGAATCCGTTGCTTCCGTTTCCGAACTATCTCCATCGGCTTCGACCGATTCAGCTTCGTCTGCTTCCGTCGTTTCGGCGTCTGCTTCCGGGGCCGACTTCGCGGCAGCTGCAGCCGCAGCCTGCTGCTCACGTTCGATGGCTCGGCGCTTCGATTCTTCGCTTTTGCGCTTGGCGTCCTCTGCTTCCTGCCGTTCCGCTTCACCATCGGCAAAGTCGACGATTGCCGTGCACTGTTCAGCCGTCAATCCGCCCAGTTCGGCCAGTTCATCGGGCTCGATCACAGACAGGTCATAGAAACTGAAGAACCCTTGGGAGACGAGGTTTTCTGCCACGTCTTCCGTGAGGTTCGGGACCTCCGAAAACGCCATCACCGATTTTTCAAGCTGCTCATCGAGCTCCACCTGAGTCATCACCTCGATGTCCCACCCCACGAGCTTCGATGCCAGCCGAACATTTTGACCTCGCTTACCAATCGCCAGCGAAAGCTGATCGTCACGAACAAGCACGATCACGCGGCCAAGCATGGGGCAAAGAATCACGTCTTCGACTTCCGCCGGCTGCATCGCGTTGGGGACGAGCACCTGCAGAGAGTCATTCCAGCGGATGATGTCGATGCGCTCACCGGACAGTTCATCGACAATGTTGCGAATCCGAGACCCACGCACACCGACGCACGCGCCGACCGGGTCAATTTTCGTGTCGATACAGGACACCGCGACCTTGGAGCGGTAACCAGACTCGCGTGCCAGAGAACGAATCTCGATGACGCGCTCCGCCACCTCGGGAATCTCGGACTCGAACAGTCGCAGTACCAGTTCCGGGTGGCTTCGCGACAGAATCACTTTGACACGGCTGCCGGCCTTGCGGACCTCAAGCACAACGGCTCGGGTGCGTTCGTTGGTGCGATGCGACTCGCCAGCAATCTGTTCGCTCCGAGGCAGGACCGCTTCAACCTTACCGATATTCACAATGGCGGCGCCACCTTCAAACCGCACGATCGAGCCGCTGACCAATTGGCCCCGCAATCCCTCAAACTCGTCGTACAGCGAATCCCGCTCTGCCTCGCGAATCTTCTGAATCATGACCTGCTTGGCGGTTTGAGCCGAAACACGGCCCAGAATCGGGCCAATGTCATCAGGCGGAACTTCCTCACCGTTGCAGGCAATGGCGGGCTCACCCGTGTCACGGTCGACGTCGACCTTCAGCTCATAGTCTTCACCAAAGTGCTTTCGGGCCGCCGACAGGATCGCCTGTTCGATTCCTTCGAACACAATTTCCTTGTCGATATTCTTATCGCGATGAATCGCGTCGACCACTCGGAGTACTTCGGTGCCGTTCATCTCCATCCTTCCTGGCCCGGCAAAGTACAGGGCCAAAAAAAAAGTGGGACACACACGTCCCACTTTCACGCCAGCATCGCCGGCGGCACAACAGCTCTGCAATACAGAACCGCCGCTTCCGGTATCCTCAAGTTGAGGAGGTGATGTCTTCAGTCGCTCACATAGAGAAAACCTCTAAAGGAAGCTCGGCCAAAGGCTGAATCCTATACGGCCCGGCCTGACACCACGGACGCTGCATGAACGTGAGAACCCGAATCGAAACGCCTGCAGTACGGACGCTTCCCGGGCCGTGTCCAGTGACGCGGGAAGATACTGACGCACTCTCGGCAAGTCAAGCGGCGGCAAGTCAAGCTGCAGCAGGATGTTGTGCCACGACACCACCTCTCGATGGAGCAGACTCGAATTGACCCGAAACCGCAATTCTCCCTAGTGTCCCGACTGGTCCCGACGGCAATCGAGGGCCTGCTTTTGTTCAGAGGTCCTACGATGACGATCCCGTGCCCGAGTCAGAGGCAACGCATTCGGTTAGATTGTCTCGTATGTGTCATCTGTTTCGTAAGTGTGTTAAGCGGATGCCGATTGTTCAATCTCGACGAGCGAACAGAGGAGCCTCCTCTTGAGCTGCCGCGGATGGTCGCGCCGCGAGATTCTGTTCAGTTGGACGTGTTATTTATCGACCGGCCACAGAACGACGCACTCCTCACCGATGCGCTGTGGAGGGAAGTCGATCAGATTGCGGGTCGACCGGCCGCCGAACGTCGTCAATTGAAGCGACACGGCTGGCGGGTGGGTCATGCCAGCTCACATCCGCCCAGGGCCCTCGAGGAGTTGCTCAGACTCTCCTCGGAGCAGCCTGAGTTCCACGATCCGTCTCAGCGGTTGATTGGCCGGCGAATCGCACTGGCCACGGGAACGGACTTTCCAATCGACGTGACCGAGACCCTGCCGGAATTGCGTATTCGCGTTTCGGACGACGCAGACGTTCGTTCCTACTCAGACGCAAAATGCGTCCTGCGAACGCGACTCGAACGCCAGCAGGACGGCTGGGTCAAACTACACTTTCTTCCCGAACTCCATCACGGCAAGACCTGGCTCAGGCCAGTCGCGACGCCACAGGACTGGACCAGTCGCCGTCAACAGAACATTGAGCCGCTCTACGATCAGCAGTTTTCGCTGAGTCTCAATCTGGGAGAAATGGCCCTGATCACAGCCGAGTCCTCCACAGCCCAGACCACTGGTTCGGCCTTCTTCCGCAGCCTTGACGAAACCGGTCGCCTGCAGCGAATGATCGTCGTGCGAGTCGCCGACATGCGCCGCCTGACGCCCGTCTACGACGGCCCTTGATTGCCGCATCTGACTCGGACCCCCGTCCAATTTGCCAGGCGCATAAAAAAGGGAACCGAAGCGAACTCCGGTTCCCTGCTTTGACTCAACGTCGACTCTAGGAGCTCAGGCAGACTTGGCAGTCTTATCGGCTGCTTTGGCGTCATCGCCCTTCTTCCGACGTGGCTTCTTGTCGCCTTCTCCCGGCTTCTTGCCAGCGCCGGGCTTCTTGCCACCGCGACGACTCTTGAGCTTCTCTTTCTGTTCCGGTGTCAGGATCACATCGACCTTGGCCAGGAAGTCCGTTCGCAGCTTGCCAAAGGAGGCACGAATCTCGTCGAACTTCTCCTTCTGTTCCGGGCTCAATTTCATGACTTCGGCCAGTTGCTTCCGGGTTTCCGCATCGGGCTTCTTGCCGGCTTCACGAGCCTTTGCAAACACCTCCTTCTGAGCCGTCTTCTGCTCGGGCGTGTAGATCGCCTGCCGCGACTTGTTGAGTTCGGCAAACTTCGGAGCAAAATCCTTCTCGGTCGGAGCCATAGCTTCCTTCTGCTCTTTGGTCAGCTCGATCCCACGCAGCACCATGGCAGCCACTGACGGAGCCTTGCGTTCGCCTCGCTTGGCTCCCGGCTTCTTTTCGCCTTTGGCACCCTTTTCACGGGCAGCTCCCGGCTTCTTCTCACCCTTTTCGCCAGCGGCGGCTTTCTTTTCGCCTTTGGCTTCGCCCTTCTTTTCGCCGTCACCCGCCAGAGCACCGCTGGCGATGGTGAGGGCCAGAGCCAGACTCAGGAAACAATTTGCGATCTTCATACTGTCAATCTCCCGTGACGACGTGCGTCGTCTGTTTAAAACCAAAAGGGGGGGCAGCCAGCCGGAATCGGCAGGCTTGTTTACATAACCATGAACAGTCGGGCCTAACGCGAAGTTTCTCGCAACTCGCCGGATATCGCAGATTTCCGAAACTTCAAAGAGTGGACGCCCGAGGGAAAAACACCCCGGCTTACTGAGTAAAAACCGGGGTGTCTGTTGTTAACGGAAAACGATCAACCAAAGAGCGGTTCGATGACGTTGCCATCACGCACGACCATGATCGGTCGGCCCGTGTTGGTGTGATATTCAGCGGTGTGATCGATACCGAGCGTGTGGTACAGCGACGCAGCCACGTCGTCGGGTGAAAAGCCTTTCTCGTCCTTCGGCAAGGTCGCGTTTTCGTTGGACTCGCCAAGTACCTGACCACCCTTAACTCCACCACCGGCCATCAGCATGAACATGCAGCGTGGGTAGTGGTCGCGGCCGACTCGTTCTGTGTTGATCTTCGGCGTTCGGCCGAATTCACCCGTAACAAATACGGTTGTGGTGTCGAGCAGCCCTTTGGCCTTCAGGCCCTGCAGCAGGCCGGACAGTCCGCTATCGAGAACGGGCAGTCGGCGATCACGCAGAGCTGTCCAGCCGTCACGATGTGTGTCCCAGCCACCCAGCGAAATCGTGATGAACCGCGAACCGGCTTCGACCAGACGCGTCGCCAGCAGGCAGCTTTGATCGAATCCGTCTTCGCCAAACATCTGTGAGATCTCGGCCGATTCTTTGCTGATGTCGAACGCTTCCCGTGAGCGCTTCGACGTGATCATGTAGTAGGCCTGCTGGCCGAAGCGATCCAGACCGTCGATCAACTGGTTGTCCTGCTCGATACCCCGGAACGTGGAATCCAGATCACGCAGCAGGTTGTGACGCTTCTCGACTTCGCTGATCGTCAGCCCGTTACCGAGCTTGATGCCACGGACGCTGTAGGGCTGTCCGGCCTGGGGCGTCGAACCTGTGTTCAGAGCCGCATAGCGAACACCCAGAAAACCTGGCTTCTGAGCACTTCGGGGAATCGCCACGAACGGCGGAATGTCGCGTGGTGCTTCCATCTCCTTGCTGATCACGGCTCCGTAGCCGGGGTACTCAAGCGACGGCAACGGGCGGCTGCCCGTGTTGACGTATTCGGTTCCCAATCGGTGGGCACCGAGTGTGTGAGACACGCCACGCAGAATCGCGAACAGGTCCTGGCACTTGGCCAGCTTTGGCAGGTGCTCGGAAATCTGGATTCCCGGCACGTTGGTGTCGATCGGATTGAACTCACCACGGTACTCATCCGACGATTCGGGCTTCAAATCGAACGTGTCCATATGAGATGGACCACCTTGCAGATTGATGAAGATCGCGGCGTTCGCTTTGCCGGATTTCACCTTTCCCGCTTCGGCCATCTGCAGATAGTTCGTCATCGTCAGGCCGGTTGCGCCGATGGCACCAACCTTCAGGAAGTCACGACGACTGGAGCCTTCACAGTTCCGACTAATAGACATGAAATCAGTCCTTTCGAAATTCGCCCGGGGAGGGCTGTTGGTAGGTTTTCTGTTCTAACTCTCGTTCCCACGTTCTGCGTGGGAACGCTCATTTGGCCGCTCCGCGGCCCCAGCTTTGACTCTCGGGACGCGGAGCGTCCGTCATCTCGTTCCCACGCAGAGCGTGGGAACGAGTAGGTCTTCTAGTGGTTGATGATGAACTCTTTGGTATTCACCAGAGCCCACAACAGGTCGCGGACACCGGCAAGCTGGTCAGGAGTTGATTCGACGTAAGCGATGGAGCGACTCAGTTCATCCGCATTGGGCTCACGACTCAGCGTCCGGAGGTACGTATCTCTTACGACCTCTGGCAGCATGTCGGGATCGGCTTTCTGCTCGACGATTGCTGCCTCTTTCGCCGGGCCACCTTGCAGTTCCTGAATGCGTCCGCGGACCTTGGCCATGCGGGCTTTCAATTGCGTGGCGAGTTTCTCATTGCCAGCCTTCTCAGCCTTTTTCAACTGGTCGGCACCACGCTTGATCTGAGTCTTGAACGCCGCGATCTGGCGAGCCGTGGTATTGCCGCGACCGGCGGGTGTTGCGACACGCGTCTGCTTCAGGCCAAGTTCCGACGCGACCTGGTTGATCCAGCCGCCACGTCCGCGATCGATCAGCGAGTAAATGTGGTTGTCGTTCTGCAGGAAGACAGTCTGCAGCAGGCTGGGTTCTTCCGAGCGATCGCAGTCGCAGTTGGACTCGCGGATTGAACGCCCGAAGACGGACAACGCGTAGTTCTGCGGGTTCTCGTTGAAACGTGAACCGGCCGAGACCTGAGCGATGTACCGGCCTTCAATCTCGCTCAACATGGAAGCGAATTCTTCGTCAGATGAAGTGGCCGCAGCGATCGCGTCAAGTGCCACTTCGGCCGGCAGACGTCGCGGGACCGCGTGACTGAAGTTCCGCTCGTCACCGCGATTCGTTTCGTTCGGCGCCCAGGTGCGTTGATACGTATCGCTGTTGGCGATCTCGCGGTGGAGCCATTTCAGGTCGTAATCGTTCTCGACAAACGCCCTTGTCAGATAGTCGAGCAACGGGGCATTACTGGGCGGATTGGCCAAAGCCAGGTCGTCTGGTGGATCAACGATTCCCACGTTGAAGTAATTGGCCCAGACACGATTGACGATGGCTTTCGCGAAGAGTTGTTTCTTGTCGTTCCGCAGCCAGTCCATCAGCGGCTGGCGCGGGTCGGCGAACTCAGTCAGATCAGTCTTCTCAGCTTCACCAAGCAGTTTGGCTTCACGGGCGCCGGCACCGCCGCGCTTTCGAACCGGTCGTCCATTCTTGTCCTTGCGGGGAGGAGCGGGCTTCGCAGTCCAGACTTCTTCAAACGGGACAACCTTGCCTTCCGCAGCCAGCTTGCCGAGTTCTCGACGCAACTGGCCACCGCGGAGACTCGGGTCGACGCCCAGGTCTTTCAGCATTTTTTTAGACTCTTCGCGATACTCCGGACTGCCACGGAAACGCGTATTCGTGAAGAAGTTCTTGAACTGATGGAAGTCCTGCATCGTCCATTGATCGAACGGGTGCTTGTGACACTGAGCACACTGAATCCGCGTGCCCAGGAAGTTGTAGGCAAACGAAATCGCTCGATCTTCCGGCGTCCGGAAGTTGTTCCGTGCCCAGTAGTGCGGCATGGTCGAGCGTTCGGCGTACGTGGATGTTGGCTTCTCGCCCTTTTCTGGACGGGAGTAAATCTCCGACATCTCCTTGCAGAATTCCTGGAAGCTTTCGCCTTCTTCTCGGCTGTTCGCCAGTACGAAACCTTCGGCGATCTTGTCGTAAGCGACGTTCTTTTCGATTCGCACGCGCAGCCACTCGTACCAGTCCCGAGCCGCCTGGCTGCGAACGGGCGTCACGTTATTGAGCTGGTCGTCGCTGTTGCCCGTCCAGTCAGCGAAGCGAGTCGCCCACCACGCCGCATAGGCGGGGCGTTCGAGCAATGCGTCGATCTTCTTTGCCCGCTTGTTCTTGTTCGTATTGTCAACGAAGTCTTTGATTTCCTGGGGACTCGGCAGCGTGCCGGTCATGTCGAGTGAAACACGTCGCAGAAACTCGGTGTCGCCCGCAATGTCAGACGGCACGATGGCCAGCTTACGGAGCTTGTCGATGACCAGCTTGTCCACTTCCGTGCGGCTCGCCAGTTCCGGGTACTTTTCGCCGACCTGATCACTCACGGGCCGGACCACGGGAATCGGCAGAACTCCGTTGTCGTAGAAAACGACGATGTTTGTGTCACCGGCTTGATGGCTTGTGACTTCGCCGGTCTTCGAAACATCGGCAACAACTTCATCATTCGTCTTAAAGCGCGTCAGGCAGGTGACGTCTTCGCGACTGCCGTCTGACCAGGCTACGACAACTTTAAGCTGGATGGCTTCGCCATCTTTCTTGAACTGCAGCTCGCTGGGCGTGACTTCGAGCTTCTCGAAGCGTGGCGTCTTGTCGAGATCGACCGTCTTTGCTCCACCGGCAATCCACTTCAGCAGGATGTTGTATTCCCAGCTTCCCTTTTCCAGCCGCTTGCCGCCTTTATGCGGCTCTTCGAGCAACGGCTTTTGCAGGGCGTAGCTGTCTTCCGGCGCGTCCACATCGACGCGGTCGATCAGGCCTTCGTGATCCAGTTTGAAGTCGTATCCAAACAGCGAGAGCCGAAACCCGCCCTGTCCCTTAAACGAACCGTGGCAGGCGCGGCCGTTGCAGCCCTGTTTGCCCAGCAACGGCACAACGTGACGGCGGAAGTCGGGAGTTTCCTCACCGTCGGCATTGGCAAAACGCTCGGCTGCAGGCGGGACGGTGGGTGCTGCTGTAGCAGTCGCCGATGCGAACGCAACAACAAGCAGGCTGAGAACGAAGTGTCTCACAATTCGACTCCTGAAATGTAAATTCGAGGTCGGCGGGACCAAAGTCTGGCGACCGCAGCGACGCGTCAAGGGGCAGGTTTCTTCTGAGGAGTTTGGGGGGACTTCTGCCGGACGGTCTCTTTCGAGGTGGGTTCCGTCCGGTTTGTTTTCGATCGCCGCGTTCTACCGACGATCGACTTGCGAATCCGTTCAATCTCAACCGCGATTTTGGCGTCGGGTTCCGTCGACAGCGTCGCGATCTGTTCGTTCAGCTTCTGTAATCGAGTCGTCTGCCGTTTCGCTTCGAGCTGCAGCAGACTCAGCCGCAAACTTGATCGTTCAACCAGCAACGGTCGGATTTTCGCGTCAATCTCGTCATCACCAGCCATGGTCAGTCGTGCGACAGCGAGTCGAATCCGGGAATCCAGCTTCCACAAATCAAGCGAAACAGGATACCGCTCGTCCTTCCGATCTGCCAACCGGGCGAGGCGTTCGGAATGCAAAGCCAGTTCGCTGATCGCCATTTTGTAGTTTTGCGCGTCCGCCTTCCGCAGAATCTGCAGCAGGTTGGCCAGCTCGGGATGGTGCTCCCGAGCAAACTTCAGCGCAGCGGCGCGAGTCCGGGCATCTACTGGTTTCAGTGGTTTCGCCGCAGCACGGGTCCGGGTCTTTGGCTCGCGACTGGCCGCATTCGTCTTCTTGACCGTCACATCGACCGGATTCTGCGCGTGGATCGTGCCAGCCCACAGGCATAGCCCGACAAGTCCCGCCAATAGTGATCCAATTACCAGACGCACGGTTCAGTTCTCCAATGTCACAGAATCCTCAGACACAGACTCGGCCTGCACCGCCACCAACAGCCAGTCAGGAACATCCACCGACGATACGACCGTCGGCAGCGAGACGTCTGAACCAGCCGCGACCGGCGATGTCACATCCCGCTCGAAAGGCTCGCTGTCTTCGTTAGAAGCGTCCGCCACAAGGTTCTGAGAACCCGCCCAAAGTCCGACGATGGCATCAACGTCCTCGACAGCTTTGTCCACGACAACCGGGCCGACGGGGACGAACTGGTTCTGCAGCACAGGGGCCAGCAGTACCAGGATTGAAGCCACAAGCACAGTCACGCCGACCGCGCGAGTTCGACTGGAAGCGTCCCTTGTTCGAGCAGGCGAGAGAGATGGGCTGTCAGGACTGAGTGTCGGCGTGGTAGCCATCGCCATCGTCGCTGATTCCGCGAGTTGCACGGCTCGTGCCACGGCTTCGCACGCACTTAGATCATGCTCCAGTCGAGCTTCGAACGTGGCGCGGTCGTCTTGATTCAACTCGTCAGCGACATAGCAGAACGCGACCCAGTCGAGGTCCTGGCCGCACGTATTTTGTGGTGTTGGTTCGCTCATCAATCTGTTCTCTGGTGTCCCGTCTTGAGTGTCTTGTGCAGCTTTTCAGTGGCAAGTCGCATGCGAGTCAGCACAGTGCCCAGGGGAATTCCCAGCCGCTCCGCAATGACCGCAAACGTTACGTCCTCATAAATCCGCATCCGCACGACCTGACGCTGTGCTTCTGGTAGTTCTTCAATCGCCCGTCGTACTTCCGCCACCGTTTCGTCACGAATCACTGCTGACTCAGACTGATCGGTCGTGACTCCGGGTCGCAGCCAGACGGCTTTACTCAAGGCCGACCGTTCACGGGTCTGTTTCCGTCTGACCTGCATGGCTTCGTTGTAAGCCACCCGAAACAGCCACGCCCGAAAATCTCCGTGAACCGTATGACCTCGGTCAGTCGTCCGGTGAAAGACCGTTTGAAGCACTTCCTCTGCCAGGTCTCGATCCCGCAGAACGCCCGTCAGGAATGACCGCAGATCCGCTGCATGCTGCCGGTAGAGGGCAGCGACATCCGTTGCGTCGATCCGTTCGCCCGATTCGGAAGCCACCAGGTCATCAATCCACAATAAAGCCCGAAACTCGGGCAGTTCAGTCCACCGACGCGCCAGCCAACCTGTTTATTTCAGGATTCCCGTGAGTTTAGGAATTCGCTTTCGGTCGCGCCCGAGCAGATACTCGGTTGAGAAGCTTAAGTAAGCTGCGTTCTCTTTGCGGAGTGAACACCGGACGCAGCAGTTGGTGCCGGTCGGCCAGAACATTCCCTGCATCGCCTCTGTGACCCCCCACAAAACTCCTAATGATTCTGTAAGGTTAAGTTATGTTTCGATTGATTATGTTTTTATTTGTTTTATGCCTGACAGCTCAGTCTCCGGTGAATGCTCAGCCAGGGCCGGACCTCAACCTGCTTCGAGAGCAACTGCAGGCGCTGCAGGCACAGATCGATGCCGCTACTGAGCAGTCGTCAAAGCGCACGAATGTGACTCAGATCGGCGGTTCTCGGCAACGCATGCGTGATGGCGGACTCGTCATTCGAATTTACGACCTGGGCGACCTGTTTGCAGTTGCGCCTCCTTATGCGGCTTTGGTTGAGGGTGATCTGACGAAGTCTCCGCGAGGAATTTTCTCGTCAGAAGGCTCTTACCAGGGCGGCAGAGGGGTTGGCGGCGGCGGATTCGGGGGCGGCGGAGTCTTCAACATCGGTCCGCGCAATCTGCGAGGCCCGACGAACGGGCAGCACGTCGCGAATCAGGTATCAGGCGGAGGAGACAGCATCCGTACGTCGCAGGACGCGTTGATCAAAACAATCAAGCAGACGATTTCTCCGGACGTCTGGGATGAGGCCGGCGGTGAAGCAACGATCGCGAAACTAGGCAACGCATTCATTATTTCGGCCGACGAGGAAACGCATTCGCAGATCGACGCGCTGCTCAATCTCTTCCGGCAGCGATGGGGCACACTCCGGACGATTTCCGTCCGGGCATGGTGGCACTGGATGACTCCGGCAGAAGCGGCGCCCGTGTTGAATTCCGACGGTGAGCCCGTCCATCCGGGAGATGCACCGGCGTTTGGACTGGTGCCTGACGATGCCTGGATGAAAATCCTTGAAGCCTGGAGTGAAGCCGAGGGGGACCGGCCGCGCGGATTCCAGGCAACGTTGACGTGCTACAACGGGCAGACAGTTCACACCACGTCCGGCGATCAGTCCCTGGCCGTCACCGGGATTCGCCCAATTATCGCACGTGATGAAAACGACGAGAAAGTCGGCCGCATTGCCTATCGGCCTGAACTGTCGGTTGTCCACGAGGGGCTGGCATTCCAGATCACACCGATCTCGAACCTCAGTGGCGAGACCGTACTGCTTGACCTGCACAGCCGGATCACAATGCCGATCGAGAAGGTGGAGATGCTGCAGGAAGTGGCGGAGCAGGTGGGCGGTGAACCTCTGCCGAAACAAGTCGTCGAAGTCCTCGATCGGCGTCGCATGAACGTGCATCGGCTCTCAACGACGTTACGCGTCCCGACCAACCGCCCGATGCTTGTCGGCGGCATGTCGGCCGCTGGCACTTCGGACGGAGCCGGGCACAACTTGTATCTTTTCGTCAAACTGAGTGTTCAGGAACTCAGGAATGATCGCGAAGAGCCGGAGCCAGCCCCCGTTCCGCCAGAGCATGCCCCGGCACCACCAGTGCCAGCTCCCGCGCCACCAGTGCCTGCTCCCGCACCGGGGGGGAGCCAAGTCCTGAAGCCGCAGAGGTGACGATCCGATTCTGTAAAGCGCGCTCCTGACGGAAACGAAAACGGACGCCCCGCATATGGACCGTCCGCCGCCACCGGAAGCCGAAGTGTCACTCTTCAGCTTGCGGACTGTTGTAAGACACCACAGCACCAGTTCAACGGCCAGTTCGTGCTTCGGTGATTATTCCGGCCAAGTTAATTGGCCGCAGTCCAACGCGGAATTGACCGCACTCCGCAACTCAGTCAGGAAGGGGACTCCGTACGGGAGTGGTCGATTCGTCACCCAGTCTGCAGCACGTCTCCAACTCGACTACGAGGAAGACCCCGAAAAGAAATGAGTCGCGCTCCCTTTTCGTTCCGCTCGTTCTGGAGCGAGGTCGCGAAGGAGGCAGACGAGAGTTGAGCCGTCGTTCCGTGGCTGTCGGAGTTCTGCGTTCAGGCGGTATCGTGTAATCAGCGGCAATCGGCACTCTGGGTTTGTTGATTTCTTCTGCCGCGGGTGGCACGCCCTGAGCCCGAGCGAAGGGCGTGGAGAATGCGGCACACTTCGAACGCCAGCCTGACGCAGCCACGCCCTTCCTGACGTCAGGGACGTGCCACCCAACTCACATTTTCCGGATGAACCAGCTTGTGAGGTTTTGATGAAGTACCGTGATCCTCTCACCGGGGAAACTTTCATCCGCAAGCTTCGTCGCGACTCCAGTGAACCTGGAGTCGCGTTCGAATTGACGTTTTCCTGTTACCGTCGGTTTCAGTTTCTCAACCGCGACCGAACTCGCGAGTGGCTTATTGAGTCGCTTGAGGAAGCCCGCACAGCACTGGCGTTTGACCTGTGGGCCTGGGTGATCATGCCCGAACACGTCCATCTTCTGGTCTATCCACGAGTCAGCGAGGCCTCGATCGGGAGAATTCGTGCGAAGATCAAGGAGCCGGTCGCGCGTCAGGCGATTGCCTGGCTGACAAATCATGCGCCCGAATGGCTGCCTCGAATCACCATTCAGGAAGGGAAACGCACACGACGCCGATTCTGGCAACCTGGGGGCGGGTACGATCGAAATGCCACGGAACTGGCCACCATTCACGCCATGATCGAATACATCCACAACAACCCGGTTCGACGTGGACTGGTTGATCGAGCCACCGACTGGGAATGGTCCAGCGCACGCTGGTACGCGGAAATGTTGCCAGTGCGGATCCAGATGGATCGGACCTTGCCGATGCTCATTGAATAACCTGACCGACGCTGGTGCCTGCGCGGTTCGAAGATTGCCACCACGCCCAGAGCCCGGGCGAAGGACGTGGAGTTCTCGGTGGGTGGCACGCCCTGAGCCCCAGGCGAAGGGCGTGGAGAATGTCGCAACACTTCGAACGCCAGCCTGACGCAGCCACGCCCTTCCTGACGTCAGGGACGTGCCACCCGCCCGCCTCTGTGCCTCTGACTCGCTATGTGACGCGTAGACGACTCGCCGTCGTCCGGCCGGGCAGGTTGCTTTCGTCCGCGATGTTTCCCATCAACGCTCTGAAACGGCCCTCGCTCCAGATCACGTCAAGCCGCACAGTCTTTTCCGTGTCCCCGTATAACAATGCCTGTCCTAGTTCTTTAACATGTCAGGAGTTCAATTCTGGAAAGATTATGAGGCTCGGAGGATCACATACCACGGAGGTGAGGGTGGCGATGTGGTTGGGGCGAAACCTTTTGATATCTGCAGTTATATTCACTCCGGTTGGGAAGAGTAGTGCCCGTGCAAGACTATGGGCGTGCAGCAGGGGACAGCCTTCTGTGGCAGGGGCGAGCAGATGATGGGAAACGACAATACCCTCGATAGTGAACGGAAGCGGTCTCCGGTGGTCACAGTTCTGATTGGCTCGGCCAAGGCCATTTCAATTACCCTATGCGGCGGAATCTGCGGAGGCAGTGTGGCGTTCTCGACAATCACTGTGCTGACTCGAGAAATGACTTACGCGAGTGTGCCACTCTTTTTCGTGGCAGGCGCAGTATCTGGCATAGTCGCTCTGTTGATATGGAGTGCAAGCCACAAAGCTCCATTGCGACACCGCAGGAACCTACCACCAAACGTGGCGATTGCAGTAGATTCGAGTCCCGTCGAGTGCCCGGAGACCATGTTCGCTTTGGGACACCCAGACGGAAGTCGACACAATTCACGGTTGAGAAAACCGTCAACCACTTTGTACGTACTCTTGTGTGCGGCTATTGGAATCACGGGCGGAGTAGTTACAGGGAGCGTTTCGTTCGCTTTCTGGTGGTTTGTCGTTTGCGAAGCAGGTGGTGCGTTTAGGGAAGTAATGAATCGCGGTGTCACGGTTTATTGCTCGACAGCTGCCGTCGGCACAGCGATCTCGGTGATGGCATGTGTGTATGCCGTGTGGTCAAAGAACTGGAACGACATGTAAGGCGTGTGAAGATGGGGCCTTGAGTGTGTGGTCGGACGTGATTAACGACTGAAGTGAGTGATCAGTGGCGACAACCTGGTGAACTTATCAACAGAACGCGTGCGGGTGCGGAGAGTCGTTAACCTGCGCGTCGCCCCAATCGAAGTGTGTTCTATCCGGCTTGATGGACCACACAGCTACTTTGTGGGAGCTGCGCTTGTGCTGGTTCACAACAAATGAGGCAGACCGGAATGAAAGAGCTGGGATCCATTTCGCTGGATATCGAGCTACGTTCGTTGACCTTCTTGTCGGAATCCTATGGACACTTTCATTTAGAACTCGACGACCTAATGGTTCTTGGGGAGTACTCGACAGCCGACGGACCTTGGTTAGAGGACCTGTTCTTGGTTTTTGTGTGTCGAGATGGGAACTGGTGGGAATGTCCATTTGGGGCGATGGGCGTGCCAGGAGTGTTATCACAGTTTGAGGAAGTATGGCATGCACATTTGACCGTAACGCTAGGATTCTCCACACAATACAAGAGTCGAATAATGTGGCCGAAAGAACTTGCTGATAACGAACTCTATCAGTTCACAAAGGGAGGATGGCTTGATCGGATGATTACCCAGGGCATGCCGGCGAC
>Ga0114993_10001437_pt1 | contig 27331 bp, 26 predicted proteins | sample ArcticOcean_MG_C_FD_87042 | JGI IMG/M metagenome (GOLD analysis project Ga0114993, IMG submission 87042) | Marine microbial communities from western Arctic Ocean - ArcticOcean_MG_CB2_150 | ecosystem: Environmental > Aquatic > Marine > Oceanic | place: Arctic Ocean: Canada Basin | collected...
CAAACAAGTTTAGTTTACAGCCTTTTTTCCTGCGTTTGCTACGCTCTCTTCGGCAAAAAGGCTGTTATCTGGTTTATTCTGAATAGTACCTTTAGTATCATACAAGGGCATGAAGGCTAAGGGAGAGATATCACGCACACTGGCCCCACGCCTAGTGGTAAAATGTTCGGGTTGATTTATTGTGAGGAGTCGAACAGGACTTGAATGATTCTAAACAACCGCTCATATTGCCGATTTTCGCAAACACATCTTTTGTCCGCCGCGCTTTCCTGGTTAGCCTGTTTCTGGCCTTAACGGGGTTGATCTATTTCAATTCCCTGAAAAATGGTTTTGTGTTCGACGACCAGCATTACATCGTCAAAAACTATTTAATAAAGGTTCTGGACAGCCAGGGGTTGTGGAATATGTTTTCCTCTTTTTATCTTTGGGATTATCTTCCCTTAACCCTCCTTTCCCTGAGCTTTGATTATTGGCTTTATGGCTTGAATCCTGCCGGATACCATTTTTCCAATACCCTGCTTCATTTTGTAAATTCTCTTTTGGTTTATCAGTTGGTTCTCCAGATTACCAAGTCGGGAAGAGTCGCTTTATGGGCTTCTTTGATCTTTTTGACTCATCCGTTACAAGTGGAAAGTGTGGCCTGGATTTCAGAGCGTAAAAATCTGTTATCTTTTTTCTTTTTTTCCTTTTCGGTTCTAACCTATCTGCGTGGGGGAACGCGTCCCCTTTCCCTGATTTTATTTTTGCTAGCCTGTCTCGCAAAAACTACGGTAGTGATCCTTCCTCTCCTGCTGGTCCTTTACGATGTTTCGTTTACAAGCAAACACATTAAAAACATCCTTTTGGATAAGGCACCTTATTTTTTAATTTTTCTGGGGATCACGATACTGGCCCTGTTATCGCATTCGGGCGGGGGGACCCTCCGCGATTATCCAGACAATAATCCCATCCATATGGTTTTCAGTATGATGGTGGTTTTCAAGGAATACATAATAAAAATATTATTTCCAATCAATTTGAATATCTGGTATCCCGATCAGGTTTATAAAAGTGTAATGGAGCCGCAGGTTCTGATTTCGGTTCTTGTGATGGCGGGTTATATTTGGCTGATTCGATGGAGCTATTCAAGCCAGCGGGTTGTATTTTTCGGACTGCTTTGGTTTCTCATTGCATTGCTTCCAGTTTTCCACATTATTCCTTTTCCACAAATGATGGCCGATCGCTTTCTTTATATTCCTGGTATGGGACTCATGCTGGCCCTTACCGTAATGGCGTCAAGGTATTTAAAGGGAGAAGGAGCATTATCTGTTATTTTAATATTTAGTATATTAAGCATCAGCAGGAATTATGTTTATCAGGATGATTTCCATTTGTGGCAGGACAGTGTTTCGAAAAATTCGCACCACACCCGTTCAATGATGTTTCTCGGACTTTCTTATTGGGAGAAAGGGGACCAAGGCCGGGCGCTGGAAACATTGAAACAAGCCAGAATGCTGGAGCCTGAAAATAATAGGGCCGTTCTCTACTCTGCTCATATCCATGCGGAGAGGGAAGAATGGAACCAGGCAGAATCTCTCTATCGGGAGCTGGTTGAGAAGAATCTGCAAAGACCCCAATACTACACTCACCTGGCAGTTTTTCTGGGAAACCGGAATCGGATAAAGGAAAGCCTCGATTTATTAAACCAGGCCCTGGAGCGAGACCCCGGTTATGCGCTGGCTCATTTTAATCGGGCTGTTTTCCTGGATATGGCTGGAGACTCGGATGGGGCGTTCAGTGCTTATCAAAAGGCGGCGGCCCTCGAACCGGAATCGGCCCACTATCAGTATATTCTGGGTATGTTCTATATGAAGCGGACCAACCGGCCTGAGTTGGGCCGCAAACATCTCAACTTAAGCCTTCGCCTTAACCCTGACCAACCTTCGACTATCAAGCAAACCCTGTCTCCCACACTTCGGGTGGGATCGGCATTATCCAGATAGCGAATAAAAAACGAAAATATAGGGCAATAAAAACCCAGGTCTGGTCTGCATGTCCCCCATTGGACCGGGACGGCGGTTTGCGTACGGATGACATATTGCTAAAGGAGTTGACAAAAGGGGGAAAACTGGATACAGTGAATAAGCTCCAAAAGCTCCCAGACAAAAATCCCTTATAAAACCAAGCGATTATCCAGCTAATTTTTTTCGTGCTTTCGCCGCTAATCAAATAGAACAAACTCACAATATAAATACCTAACTATTATCGAGTCTTCCCTGCCTTTGAACCTGAGTTCCATTCCAAGGGCGTGACATTTACGAGAACAAATCATTCCTAATCTCCCTCAAAGAAGCTACAAACCATGACCCAGATGAACATAGAAGACCTCAAGTCTAAAACCATATCCGAACTCACAAATATTGCCAAAGATCTGAAGATCCAGGGCCATAGTGGGCTTAGAAAGCAGGACCTGATATTCAGGATTCTGGAAGCCAAGACCGAAAAGGACGGCCTGATGTTTGGCCAGGGGGTGCTGGAGATCCTCCCTGACGGGTTCGGTTTTCTTCGGGCGCCGACTTACAATTATCTTCCGGGTCCAGATGATATTTATGTGTCACCGTCCCAGATTCGCAAGTTTGACATGCGTACCGGCGATACCATTTCCGGCCAGATCCGTCCGCCCAAGGATAGCGAGCGTTATTTTGCTCTGTTGAAGGTGGAGGCGATCAATTTTGAGAATCCGGAAAAGACCAAGGACAAAATTTTATTCGACAACCTGACACCGTTATACCCCGAAGAGCGGATTCGACTGGAGACACCGGGTGGCAAGGACTACAGTGCCCGGGTGATGGACCTGATGACCCCCATCGGCCAGGGCCAGCGCGGGTTGATCGTGGCACCGCCCAGAACCGGGAAAACCATGTTGTTGCAATCCATTGCCAACAGCATCAGCACGAATTATCCGGAAATTGCGTTGATCGTTTTGCTCATTGACGAGCGTCCGGAAGAAGTGACCGATATGGAACGTTCTGTTAAGGGCGAGGTCATCAGTTCCACTTTTGACGAGCCGGCGCAAAGGCATGTGCAGGTGGCGGAAATGGTGATTGAAAAGGCCAAACGCCTGGTTGAGCACAAGAAGGATGTGGTAATCCTTCTAGATAGTATTACGCGTCTGGCCAGGGCTTATAATGCTATTGTTCCTCCCAGCGGAAAGGTGTTGTCGGGCGGTGTGGATTCCAATGCCCTGCAAAGGCCCAAGCGTTTTTTTGGTGCCGCCAGAAACCTTGAGGAAGGGGGAAGCCTGACCATCCTTGCTACGGCGCTCATCGATACGGGAAGCCGTATGGACGATGTTATATTTGAGGAGTTCAAAGGAACGGGTAATTTGGAAATCGTCCTCGACCGCAAACTGGCAGACAAGAGAACTTTTCCCTCCATCGATATCAACAAATCAGGAACCCGCAAAGAAGAACTTTTGCTTCCCGAGGAAGACCTCCAGCGTGTATGGTTATTGAGAAAAGTTTTGATCCCGATGGGCATCCATGATACGATGGACCTTCTCCTGCAAAAGATAAAAGAAACAAAAACTAACGCCGAGTTTTTAGCGGCAATGAATTCTTAATGGTGACTCAATGAAAGACGGCATTCATCCCGAATACTATGAACTCACGGTGCGGTGCGCATGTGGGAGTGAAATACAGACCCGTACAACCCTTAAAGACCTTCATGTAGAGATCTGTTCCCAGTGCCATCCTTTTTTCACGGGAAAACAGAAGATCATGGACACTGCTGGTCGCATTGAAAAATTCAAGCGCAAATACGCCAAGGCGGCGAAGCCTGCTGTTGTGGCGGAAGCAACCAGCCCCCAGTAAACGCGGCCACCTTCTTTTTTCTTTCCCCTGACCTCCCGGGGTTTTTCAAGAAACCATTCCATCCATGTTTGATAAGCTGAAATCGGTTGAGAAGCGTTATGATGATCTCAACCAATTGCTCAGTGATCCTAAAATAATTTCCCAACAGTTCGAGTTCCAGAAGTATGCCCGGGAGCAGTCGGAGATTGCCCCCATTGTCAACCAGTTTCAGAAATTACAGAAGATCGACCGGCAATTGGGCGAGAGTAAAACAATCCTGGCCGAGGAAAAAGACCCGGAATTGATTGAAATGGCTCAGGAAGATATGGCCGACCTGGAAACCCAAAAACAAGAAACGATAGAAGCCCTGAAAGTTCTTTTGCTCCCTAAAGACCCTCGCGATGAGCGCAACGTTATTATGGAGATTCGTGCTGGTACGGGAGGCGAAGAGGCGGCACTTTTTTCAAATGATCTGTTTCGCATGTATTCGAGGTATGCGGAGGAGAAAAAATGGAATGTGGAGGTTTTGAGTTCCAGTCTGACCGGCAAAGGCGGATTCAAAGAAGTTATTTTCAACATTTCGGGAAAAGGGGCTTACAGCAAACTAAAGTACGAAGGAGGCACCCACCGGGTACAACGGGTTCCCGATACAGAAAGCCAGGGGCGCATTCATACCTCGGCGGTGACGGTTGCTGTTTTACCAGAAGTGGAGGATGTGGATATTAAAATCAACCCGGCGGATATAAAGATAGATGTCTATCGGGCGTCCGGGCCAGGGGGCCAGAGTGTCAATACGACAGATTCAGCGGTGCGCCTGACTTATATCCCGACCGGAATGATTGTGACTTGTCAGGATGAAAAATCGCAACATAAAAACCGGGAAAAAGCCATGAAGGTACTGAGAGCCCGGTTGTATGATGAGGAACAAAAAAAACAACAAGAAGCTATGGCCAGCGAACGCAAACAGCAGGTTGGCACCGGTGACCGTAGCGGACGCATTCGTACTTATAACTATCCCCAGGAGCGGATAACCGACCACCGCATTGGCTTGACCCTGCATAAGTTGTCCTTGGTGATGGAGGGTGACCTGACTGAGATTATTGACGCGTTAACGCTCCATTTCCAGACGCAGGCTCTGAAAGGAGAATAGGGTGGAGGTTCAATCAAAACTGAGCCGTTGTCGGGATGGGACCATTTTCTCCTTTCTCAATTGGGCCTGCCACAAATTTTTGCGGGCAGGGGTTGCATCGCCCCGGTTGGATGCGGAAGTTTTAGTGGCAGATGGTCTTAAGGTCTCAAGAACGGAGTTGATGACGCATCCTGATCGAGTTTTGAATCGAGCTGAGGAGCAGATGCTTTGTTCCAGAATCGAGAGAAGGGTTTTGCGCGAACCGGTTTCCCATATAACTGGCGTTCAGGAATTCTGGTCACTCGAATTTGAAGTTAATGAAAAAGTTCTGACACCCCGGCCGGAAACGGAAATTCTGATTGAGCAATGTTTAAAAGCGTTGGTGAAAAAATCTCCGCCTGTGCGAATTCTGGATTTGGGAACTGGGTCGGGAATTCTTTCCATCGTTTTAGCGAAGGAAATTCCTCAAAGCCATGTTACTGCTATTGAAAAGTCGGCATTGGAAGTTGCCCGAAAAAATGCGGTGCGTCATGCAGTGATGGATCGGATTTGCTTTGTAGCTGGCGATCTGATGAAGGTAGACTGGCAAGGGCCGTATCATCTTATTGTTTCCAATCCGCCCTATATTGAATCGGAAAACTTGTCAAAGTGCATGCCCGAGGTCCGGCAATATGAACCGACCCAGGCACTGGATGGGGGGAGAGATGGTTTGGACTATTATCGATTTATCGTGCCTATGGCATGGGAAAAACTGGAAGAAAATGGTTTGCTGGCTTTGGAGATCGGGCACACCCAGGCCCCGGCTGTAGTCGCCTTAATGCAAGGTGGTTCCCGCTATCAAGATATTCAGGTGATTCAGGATTATTCCGGTTATGACAGGGTGGTATTGGCAAGGACTGTGAATGGATAAGATTGTTATAGAGGGTGGACGGCCTTTAGAGGGTACGGTCAAAATTAGCGGGGCCAAGAATGCGGTTCTTCCTATTCTGGCCGCGACACTTCTGACCCGTGGACGCAATATCATTGAAGGGGTTCCAAAAGTTCGCGATGTGGCAACCATGATTCAGCTTCTCAAGGATCTGGGAGCGGAAGTGGAAAGTTATCGCAACGAAAAAATTGTTTTAGATACGTCGAGTGCAAACAACCCGGAAGCACCTTATGACCTGGTTTCTACAATGCGGGCTTCCTGCCTGGTTTTGGGACCCTTGCTGGCCAAGTTGGGCCGAGCCCGGGTTTCCCTGCCAGGGGGCTGTGCTATAGGAGCGCGACCCATTGATCTCCATATTAAAGGACTGGAAGCAATGGGGGCGAAGATATGGCTGGAACAGGGTTATGTGCATGGGACCGCTGATTGTCTTAAGGGAATCCAATTCTATTTTGATACGGTTTCGGTGACGGGTACCGCGAACCTGATGATGGCAGCATCTCTCGCGGAAGGGGAAACCATTCTTGAAAATGTGGCCAAGGAACCCGAGGTCGTGTTTCTTGCGGATATTTTGAACCAGGCCGGAGCAAAAATTGAGGGGCAAGGCACCGATATGATTACTATTCAAGGGGTCTCTTCCTTGAAGCCGATTGAGTGCCGCATTTTTCCTGACCGTATTGAAGCTGGTACCTACATGATCGCGGCTGCCATTACGCAGGGAGAGGTGTTGATTGAGAGCTGTATCCCGCAACATGTGGAACCCATTATCCTGAAGCTTCAGGAGGCTCAGGTTAATGTGGCAGTAGAAGGCTCCTCGATTCGGGTCCGGGGCGGGCGTCCTTTAGTTGCTGTCAACGCAAGAACCCATCCTTATCCAGGTTTTCCCACGGATATTCAAGCCCAGTTCATGGCGTTGATGACTTTGGCGCGTGGACAGAGTATTATCATGGAGACCGTATTTGAGAATCGGTTTATGCATGTTGCGGAATTAAAAAGGATGGGAGCTAACATTACGTTGGATGGGCACACCGCGGTCATCAGTGGGGTCCAAAGCCTTTCGAGCGCTCCTTTGATGGCCACGGACCTTCGGGCCAGTGCTTCACTTGTACTGGCAGCTCTGGCGGCAAAAGGCCAGTCCGTAATTTCACGTGTTTATCATATTGACCGCGGATATGTAAACATGGAAAAAAAGCTTTCCTGCCTGGGTGCCCGGATACAAAGGGTCAAATAAGCCTGATCTATTTTAGGGTGCTTCTAAAAAAAAACATTTAACGGCTTGGGTTATGGACACAGCACGCCCCCTTTACAGCAAGGAGATTCACAGTTTTTTGTTGTGGATGCCCAATTGGATAGGTGATGTGGTGTTGACGCTTCCGGTAATACAGTCCCTGCGTCGTGCTTATCCTGTGGCCCGTATTTCTGTTGTTGCAAAATCTCCCTCCGACGAATTACTTCTGGGTCACCCCTCTATCAGTACGGTTTTTACATTGCCTTCCGGATCGGAAAACGGGTTTTGGCAAAAGACCAAGTTTGCTCGCAACCTGAAAAAATTTAATTTTGATGTTGGCGTGGTGTTTCCCAACTCCTTTGGTTCGGCGTTCCTTTTGAGTTTGACGGGGGTGAAGTTCCGTTTGGGCTATAACACCGATGCAAGAGAAATTCTGCTCACTCATCCTGTTAAAACGACATCGCGTTTAAAAAAAGCGCAATATCGTGTTGAATATTTTTTTAAAATCCTTTCATCCTTGAAGCTGGATACTCCTGACCGTGAATTTGCTCCGCTAATTTCACAGGAAGGGGATGCCACAACTCGAGAAGTTCTTCTGGATATGGGTTTGGATGAAGACGAGGAGTTTCTAACCCTGCATCCGGGAACTTCAAAAGTGGAACGGGGCTGGCATGCCGAGAGATTTGGGATTTTGTGCCAAAAGCTGATTAAAGAAGATGGGAAGCGAGTGGTTCTTTTGGGCACGGAAAAGGAATCGGAGTTGATGAACCGAATTAGAAACTCTGACCAATCAAAAACGATTAAGATTATTCCTCCGGTTAATTTAAGGGTTTTGACGGGGTTTTTAAAAAAAAGTCGATTGTTCATTGGCAATGACAGCGGGCTGATGCATCTTGCAGCAATGGTTGGGGTTCCTGTCTTGGGGATTTTTGGACCAGGAAGCCCCGAGACGACCGGACCTTATACGGCCATGGAAAAACAGGAGGTGGTGACAAAGAATTTTAGTTGCTCCCCCTGCAAGCAGAGATTTTTTAAAGAGTGCAAACCTTCTCCCCTCAACAAGCCTTATTGCCTTGAAGACATTACTGTGAAAGATGTCCATGAGGCGGTTCGCCGATTGCTGAAGCGGTATTAGAATAAAAATATGCGTGTATGCCCCAAATGCGATGAAAAGTTTTCCGATACGTCTTCCAGTTGTCCGGCTTGTAATACAGAGTTTATATTGTCGGTGGAACAGGAGGAGGCTCCTGACCTGGTAGTGCTTTGTACGGTTTTAAACGAAACCAAGGCTTATATCATGCAGGGTTTTCTGGAAAGTGAAGGCGTTCCCTGTCAGTTGGAGAATATATCTTTTCACGCAGAGCCTGCGCCGGTCGCGGACCTCATGAAAGTTCGACTTTGGACACTCAGAGAAGATGCGGAGCGAGCCCGTAGTTTGCTGGAAGAACGTGAAAGCATCCAGCTTTGCTCTGTCTGTGGAACAGAAGTGGTAGAGCAGGATGAGGTTTGCCCGCATTGTGGGGAACGGCTGGAGGGAAGTTAAATGGAGCGAACTCATAGATTACTGGAAGAACGTGATCCGAGATAAGTTTTGCTAGCCAAATAAAGTTATTACCCCTTCGGGGCACGCGTGGTATCCCCAACCATAAATTTCATGCCCGGTACGGGTAAAAGCTAAGGTGAAATATCACGTGCATTGGCCCCACGCCGAGTGGGAATTAATCCGAAAACCTGAATTTAAAAATATACCAGATGGCGGCGAAGCCGTCTTTCCAGGTGATTTTTTTTCCTTCTGAATAGTCTCTGCCACTGTACGAGATGGGGACTTCATAGACCCGGAATTTATTCTTCGCAACCTTGGCGGTGAATTCGGGTTCAAAGCCAAAACGGTTGCATTTGAAGGTCAGAGAGTCGTTTACTTTTTTTGTGAAGACCTTGTAGCCGGTTTCCATGTCGGTTAGGTTCAGGTTGGTGAGCATGTTCGACAAAGTGGTGAGAAATTTGTTGCCGAGGTAATGCCAGAAGAACAATACCCGGTGGGGGCCTCCCAGAAACCGGGATCCGAACACCACATCGGCCCGCCCATCCAGAATGGGTTCCAGCAATATTCCGTAGTCTGTGGGATTATATTCAAGGTCAGCATCTTGAATGATGATGATCTCTCCTCTGGTTTTGGGAAAACCAGTCTGCAATGCGGCACCTTTACCTTTATTGTGATCATGGTAAAGGACCTGAAAATTTTCCCTGCCCTCATAGTCTTTCAAAACATCCCGCGTTCCGTCTGTGGAGCAGTCATCGATGAGGATGATTTCTTTCTCATAGTCCACAGCTTCGACCCTGGAAATCAAGGCACGAAGCGTGTCACGCTCGTTATAAACCGGAATGACTATGGAAAGTTTAACCAAATTAAGGTCTAGAACAGGGTGTAAATAAACGGGGCAACGGCGCTACCCTCTGTCAGAACGATAAGCAGGCTCATCAGCAACATGATGAAGACAATGGGCGCCAGCCACCATTTTTTCCGGGCTTTAAGGAAATCCCAAAATTCTGCTAACAAGGCAAATTTGCTATCTGGATCGGATGGATTATTCATTAAAACAATTCCAATTGTTATTCGTAATCAATAGATTCTAGAACAAGAATTACCAAAAGTCTAAAACAATTTTATCGGATTTTAACTATAAAACCTTTAACTGGCTTGGGAAAGCTTTAGCGGAAACCCCATTTTTCGGGATAAAAGATTGCCGACCACTCCGGTCAAAATGCCGGTAATCAGGGCCAGTGAGAAGAAAAAGGGAAGCAGGACGAAAAAAGAAGTTTGTTTTATAAGAAAAAAGTAAACGCAGGCTGCGGTAATGAAAGTATGGGTATAGGCTCCACAAACACTGACGCCAACAAGGCTGAACGGTCCCCTTCCCCTGTTGTAAACTCCGCACATGATTGCGGTGCCAGCAAGGCCTCCCACTAGACTGAGGAAAAAGGTAGGACCTAAAAATGTCCCTCCAAGAATGGAACCCAGTATGACCCGGAGTAGGGTTACGATAAAAGCCTCTTTGGTCCCCAAATAAACCAGGGCCATAAGGGTCATCAAGTTGGCCAAACCCAGCTTGACCCATGGTGTGGGTAGGGGGAGCAGGGCTTCAAGGCGATGTAATATCACCCCCAATGCCACCATTAAAGCCATGATGATTATTCTCTTATTTTGCGCGATGTTATCGGCGTCGGGCATTGCGGATTTTATTTTCCCATCTCAGGTTCAAAAGTTAATAAGGTTTGCATGTGAAGCTGTACCGAGTCACTCAATGCGTCATAGTCGTAGCCTCCTTCCAGCATGGAGAGTAACCGTCCATCGCAAACATCCCTGGCAATACCCATCAGTAATTCAGTCATTTTACCAAAGCACTCAGTAGTTAACTGAATTTGGGCCAGAGGATCATTCTGATGCGCATCAAAGCCGGCTGAAATAATTATCAGATCGGGTTTGTAGTGTTGGATTTCCGGGATCAGTTTGTTTTCTATTGCAGAGAGGTAGTCGTCATCATCTGAGTAGGCGTCCATTGGAAGGTTCAATGTGGTGCCCAGCCCATCTCCGGTGCCGGTTTCTTCTCCCGCACCCGTACCTGGATAAAATGGGTACTGATGCATGCTACTATAATAAATGGATGGGTCACTATAAAACGAGTGCTGGGACCCGTTGCCATGATGCACATCCCAATCGAAAATGAAAATTTTGTTTAGTCCTTTTGTTTTTTGTGCGTATCGGGCGGCTATTGCCACATTGTTGAACAGGCAGAATCCCATCGCGTGGTCTTGTTCGGCATGATGGCCCGGTGGGCGTACAGCACAAAAGGCGTTATGAATATTTCCATCGATAAGTTGGTCGATGGCATTCATTCCCGCCCCGGCACTCAAAAGCGCCGCGTCATAGGAATCGGAAGAGATTACCGTGTCGGCATCCAAATTGCGCACCCCGTCCGCGCAACTCTTCTCAACGCTTGCTACATAGCCTGAATCATGCACCCGACTAATTTCTTTGGCAGTGGCCTTGCGGGGTTGTATTGGAATGAGGTTGTTGTAAAATTCAGAGGATTCCAGCCGGTTTTGAATGGCCGTTAATCGACCGGGGTTTTCAGGATGCGGTTCAGTTTCATGCTTAAGGAAAAATGGATCCGATGCGTAACCCGTTTTATTCATTTTATGAGCTTTCCCGTTGCAAAACCACTCGGCGTGAGGCCAATGAGCAATAGCTCTCTCTGGCGAACAAAGAGTTCTCTCGGCTCAATTAATCCCTTGCCAGTTGCCCCTACGGCCAGTAGTTTGAGAATATCAGAATCCCTGAATTGAATCAACCTGCTTAAGTTTATGAATCTTTTAGAAAAAAATGAGAAGCTGGCAGACCTTAAAGCTTTTGCAGAAAGCCTGGGTTTTGATGGATTCGGAGTGGCCCGCCCTGAATTGGGCCCGGCCGGTGAGAGGTTCGGAAAATGGCTGGATGCGGGCTATGACGGAGAAATGGCCTATCTGCGACGTGGTGAGGAGAAGCGAAAAAATCCCGACCTCGTATTGGAAGGAGTGAAAAGCATTCTGTGTTTTCGCACCAACTATTATGCAATGGAAAAGGATATGAGCTATGTCGAGCATCGTGAAATTGCGGATATTTCTATTTATGCTTTGAACAAGGACTACCATGATATCATCACACCGCGTTTGAGGCAGATGGAGAAAAGAATACAGGAAAAGTTTGCAGGATGCAGAACCCGGATTTATGTGGATACAGGCCCCCTTCTCGAAAAGCCTTTGGCTCAACAAGCGGGCTTGGGTTGGATCGGCAAGCATACCAATCTTCTCACCGAAGGATTGGGGTCCTGGTACTTTCTTTCTGAAATACTGACCGATGTGGTCCTTCCTCAATCTCAACCCGCTGATGACCATTGCGGTACCTGCCGGAGTTGTATAGATATTTGCCCGACAAAGGCCATAATCGCCCCCTATGTTCTGGATTCGAACCGATGTATTTCCTATCTTACTATTGAGTTGAAGGGGGTCATACCCATTGAGTATAGAAAGGCAATCGGAAACAGAATTTATGGTTGCGATGATTGCCAGATAGTCTGTCCGTGGAATTCCTATGCGGTCAAAACCGATGACCCGGACTTTCAGGAGAAGCAAGACACGCTCAAACTGATTGACTTGATTCAGATCACTGGAGAAATGTTCCGCCAGAGGTTCAAGGGAAGCCCGATTAAACGGATAAAACGAAGGGGGCTTCTTCGAAATGTTGCCATTGCCCTGGGTAATTCCGGCAACCCGCAAGCCATACCTCCTCTGATAAAGGTGCTGGATGACGAAGAACCATTGATCCGGGCGCATGCGGTCTGGGCTCTAGGCGAACTTTCAGGGCTCGAGGTCCTTCCTGTTATGCGGAAAAAATTAAATAACGAGAAGGAAGATATTGTCCTCGAAGAGTTAGAAAGAGTGGTGGCTCGATTTGCTAACCTTTAAGCGCATGTCAACTTCATCATAGGTTTGGCGTTCCCAATTATGGAGCAAACTCACCTTCGACCACTTTTAGTTCTTTCCGGGCTTTTCCTGATCGCTCTGGCGGTTCGTGTTATTTATTTTGTCGAACTCTCACAACTCCCTTATTTTGATGTTGTCCTTCCTGTTTATGACCATTTTAACTTTGATCAGGGCGCGTTGAATTTTGCGGCTGGTGATGGTTTGGCCCGGTCGCCCAATAACAGCTATTCTCCCCTTTATAAATATTTTCTGGGCAGCCTCTATTTTATATTTGGCAGGAATTTTTATGTAGTTTACGGCCTGCAATTTGTACTGGGAGCGCTAGGTGCAGTTTTAATATTCTCAATAGGTAAAAGGCTGTTTGATATTCGTGTGGGTTTTTTGGCCTTTATTGGTTTTGCCTTTTACTCCACGGAAATTATATATGAAGGGATCATTCTCCGGGCCGCCTTCATCACCTTTTTGGGAATTCTTTCGTTCTACGCTCTGATCCGCTTACGCGAATCTCCTACCTCATTAATGCTGATAGGTTGCGCCCTGATACTGTCTTTATTTTTTCAATCACGTCCCAATACTTTTCTGTGTCTGCCTTTTGTCATTTTTTATATTCATAAATTTGTTTTTAAAGACTGGAAACCAGAGAGGAGAGTGAGAGGCTGGGGAATATTTTTTATCCCCCTGTTTCTTTCATTTATTCCGTTACTGGTCCAGTGTTATCTGGTTCATGGGAGGTTTGTGTTTTTTGATTCCAGTGGGGCCACCGCGTTTTTATCTGGAAATTTTATTGATTATCCCGGCGTGGGGTTTGACTCGAATCTTTTGATCCGCTTCCAGAAAGAGCACCAGATGGAAAACCTTTCTCCTGTGTCTTTTATTTTTCAGCAGGTCATGAGTGACCCTCTCGGGTTTTTGCAAATGATCGGGAGGAAGCTGTATTTTTATTTCAACGACCTGGAGGGGGCATCCAACCTTTCCACTTATCTTTACCTGGAGAATTCCAAGGTACTGCCTTTTTTGTTAAGCCATTTTTCCCTGTTTTCCGCTTTGGGGATGATGGGGGTTGTGCTGGCAATCCGCAATAGGGAAAAAATATTTCTCCTGCATGCTTTTCTGGCATGCCTGATTCTTTCAGTGGTTCTTTTCCATGTGGTGGCCCGTTTTCGAATTCCTTCCGTACCGTTTTTAATCCTCTTTTCTGCTTATGCAGTGGGTAGAGCCTGTGCCTGGTGGAGCCGAAGGCAATTCAAGCCAATTGCAGTATTTGTTTTGGTCTTTCTAGTTTTGTTCTATGGGTTGCGGGCTCCGGAGAGTCGCACCAAAATTCGTTATGTAGATTATTGCAATTGGAGTTATGCCTATATGCTGGAAGAGAAATGGTTTGATGTGGATAAAGCAGAGACTTATGGAATTAAGTGCCTGGAATCGGAGAGAAGAATAAATTCCGGTTGGGGGACGACCAATGCACCGCTGGCTGCTATTTATAAGCTTTATGGTTCTTATTTAATTCAGCGGCAGGATGAAACAGCAGATAAGATTTTGAGGTATGCTTTCACCATTGATCCGTTCGATTCCGAGTTATACCGGATGTATTCTGATTTCGAAGCGGGACACGATAATACCAGGTCGGCGATCCGGTATCTTCAAATCAGCCGGGTTGCGGATAAAATGGATGCAGCACCGCTGCAGAGCCTTATCCAGATTTATTATAAAAACAATAGTGATCCAGGGAGGCTATTGGCGGCCTTGAAGGCAGTGCTACCCATGGAAAAGGATCCGGGCATTGCTCAACATGTGAATAATGAGGTCCGCCGACTGGAAGGTTTGCTTGCTAATAAAACTAATTGGGTAAAAACTTCTGCTGAAAAAGCCCGAAAATACCTTTTTGGAGGTAAATGGTTGGCGGCCTTGGAGGAGTATAAAAAACTGAACGCTTTCAATGCTTCTGATGCCCGTCTCCTTGTTGAGCAGGGGGCGGCATACGAGGGTTTGGACGATAAAGAAAAAGCACTGGATTCCTATTATGATGCTCTACTTGTCAAAGAGGATAATCCTGCATTGAATAAAACTCTGGGGAATTTTTACTTGTCCGCAGGAAATCTGGTATTGGCAGTGCTTCACTGGAAGCGATACCTGGAAACCTCACCACAAGAGGGCGAATATTTCCTGATCCAGAAACGGTTTCAGTTCTTTTCTCAGCAGTTGAGGATGAAGAGTCTGGAGAAACAGATTTTTGACCTATCCGGGGAGCAAACCCGAGCCCTTTATAAAATCTACAGGAATATGAAAGTGGAATTAGGCCCATAAAGCGGATTTGAGCGCAATAGTCAAAACAAACCGTTGATCCTGTATGGGTTCCCGTCCTATAATCAATAAATTTTACTGCTAGCCAATAAAAGCTGTTGTTCGTGGGCCCCACGCCTAGTGGCTCGATAATCCCCCTTTTAAATAGGTTTATGGAAAATTCACGTTTTATAAAAGCCTGCCGGGGTGAACCGGTCGATAAAACTCCTGTTTGGTTCATGCGCCAGGCAGGCCGGTATATGAAAGTTTACCGTGACCTCAAAGAAAAACACACTTTTCTGGAAATGTGCAAGACCCCGGAACTGGCATGTGAGGTTACATTACAGCCTCTGGATGTGCTGGGGGTGGATGCCGCTATTATTTTTGCTGATATTCTCCTTCCTTTAGAACCGATGGGGACGGGATTGGAATTTTCGGCGGGTGATGGTCCCGTGATCCCGCGTCCGGTGAGGGACCGGAAAGCCGTTGAAAAACTTTTGCCGGTAAATGCAGAAGAGCAGTTGGGTTTTGTTGCTGATGCGATCCGTTTGGTAAGAAAGGAGATCAATATTCCTTTGGTTGGTTTTGCGGCGGCTCCTTTTACCTTATGCAGTTATATGGTTGAGGGAGGAAAGTCTCGAGAATTCAAAACCACTAAACTGATGATGTATGAGGCCACCGATGTGTGGGAAATGTTGATGGACAAGGTGTGCACCATGCTGGTGGATTATTTGAAGATGCAGGTCGCGGCAGGGGCTCAGGCCCTGCAGATATTCGACAGTTGGGTGGGGTGTCTCAGCCCCAGTGATTACGAAAAATATGTTCTTCCTTATTCCAAGCGTGTTTTTGATGGCCTTAAAGATGTTGGCGTCCCTGTCATTAATTTCAGCACCGGGACCTCCACGATGTTGGGCCTGGTGCAAAAAGCCGGTGGAGATGTGCTCAGTTTTGACTGGCGAATCCAGATAGATTCTGCGCGGGCTCTGTTGGGAAAAGAACAACCGATTCAGGGCAATCTCGACCCGGTAATACTTTTTGCCCCTTTACCCGTAATTCGCGAAGGGGTTCACGACATCCTCAAGCGAGCTGGAGGAAGAGGTTATATCTTCAATTTAGGCCATGGAATTTTGCAACACACTCCCGTAGAGCATGTCAAAGCCGTGGTGGAAATGGTTCATGAATACCAGCATGAATGATCATACTGAGCCGCTGACTGGTGTTTTCCTTATGGCGCATGGGGCTCCCGAGTCCACCGATGATATCCCGGAATATTTGAAGAACATCCGCGGCGGAAGAGAATCTACTCCCGAGATCATCCAAATTATTCGAGATCGGTATGAACAGATCGGAGGCAGTTCTCCCCTGAGGAAGATTAGCCAGGCCCTTAGCGCTGAGCTGGAAGCTTTTCTGAATCAGCAGGGATCGAATTTTAAGGTCTATTGCGGAATGCGAAAATGGAGTCCTTTTATTCATGATGAAGTTAAGAGAATGAAGGAAGATGGGGTAGAGAAGGTAGTAGCACTTTGTCTGGCCCCACAATTTAGCACCTGGAGTACACAGTTGTACTTCAATGTTTTTAAGGAAGCATTAAAAAAACATGACGCGGAAGATCTGGATGTTCGTTACATCGGCAGTTGGGCAGACCATCCACTTCTTATTGATGCATTCGAAGAAAAATACCGGATTGCCCTGGAAAAACTGGGGCCGAATTCGGAGGAATCACTTTACACGATTTTCACGGCTCATAGTATTCCTTCACAATCTCTGGAGCTTGGGGATCCATATTCAGAAGAATTTGATAAGACTATTAATAAGATCGTGGAACGTGTCCAGCCTCGAAAATGGTTTAAGGCCTATCAGAGCCAAGGCATGATACCGGTTCCCTGGTTAGGACCCACGGTGGAATCGGTGTTAGAAAAAATCGCAAAGCAGGGTTCTAAAAAAGTTTTGATCGTTCCGGTTGGTTTTGTTTGCGACCATGTAGAAATATTATTCGATATTGATATAGAATTTAAGAAATATGCTTCAGAACTCAAATTGAGTTTACATCGTACTGAATCGTTAAATATCTCTCCTTTATTTGTTGAGGCATTGGCTTCTTTAACTTGGGAAAATTTGATTTCCCCTTAGCAGGGATTTCAGATAGTCAAAGCTAATTCAGCCGAGAATATCTTTATTACAAGATAAATATATTGCCATTGAAGGCATTCCGAATGACTCTTGAAAATTTAAATCCCCAGCAATTGCAGGCGGTGCGCCATAGCGAGGGACCGCTGATGGTGGTGGCGGGAGCGGGTTCCGGGAAAACGCGTGTAATCACTTGCCGAATTGCCCATCTGATTAAGGAGAAGGGTATTTCTCCGGAAAGTATCCTGGCTATTACATTTACCAACAAGGCGGCAGGAGAAATGAAGGAACGTGTCCGAAATATGTTGGATCTTCGTGGTGCCTTCCCATGGGTTAGCACCTTCCATTCGTTTTGTTTGAGAATCTTGCGACAACATATTTCGGAACTGGGTTTCTCCAATGATTTTGTTATCTATGATGCCCAGGATCAACTGACCTTGGTCAAACAGTGTATGAAGGCGGCACAAATCAGCGCGGAGGCATTTCCTCCCAAGACCCTTCTCCATCACATTAGTGGATTTAAAAATGATTTCCTTATGCCTGAAGATTTACAACTGGAGGCGATGCCTTACGGGCACCAACTCAAGGCGGCAGGTCTTTATCCTGGTTATCAGTCGGCCCTGAAAAAAAATAATGCTTTGGATTTTGACGATCTGCTGGTTTTTGCGGTTCGGCTTTTTCAGGAGTGCCCCACTCTACAGAGTTATTACAACGATAAGTTTCGGTACATTCTGGTGGATGAGTTTCAGGATACCAATGCGGCGCAGTACAAGCTGGTACGCCTGTTGTCGCAGTCCCATCACAACATTTGCGTTGTGGGTGACGATGACCAGAGCATTTACCGGTGGAGAGGGGCAAATATAGAAAATATTTTGAAGTTTGAAAATGATTTTCCCGGAACCACGGTGATCAAGCTTGAGGAAAATTACCGTTCCACACAAAATATTTTAAACGCGGCGGGAGGCGTTGTGAGAGAAAACAGGAACCGGAGAGATAAAACATTATGGACGAAAAATGAAAAGGGCTCGCCGGTGTTGTGCTACAAGGCTGGGGACGAAAATGATGAGGCGGATTTTGTTTGCGAAAAAATCCTGGCATTGAACCGTGATGAAGGTTTTAGCTTTAATGAAATGGCGATTCTTTACCGTACCAACGCCCAGTCCCGTGTCATGGAAGATATGTTGAGAAGAAAAGGGCTGCCCTATCAGGTGATAGGAGGACTGCGTTTTTATGAGAGAAGAGAAATCAAGGATGTGCTGGCATACATGCGGGTTGTTTTGAACCCGAGTGACTCGGTTTCTTTAAAACGAATCCTTAATGTTCCCGCCCGGGGAATCGGTAAGACATCGGTTGAAAAAGTAGAGGCCTATTGCAGGGAGAAGGGTTTAACGCTCCTGGAGGGGTTGCGCGATAACGAGCAGGGAAAAATGACAGCCCCTGCGGCCGGCAGGAAGATTTCTCAGTTTTTGGAAATCATTGCCCATCTGGATGCTACCTTTCAACAGGGTAATCCGCTAGATCTTTTGAGAGAGGTGATAGATCGATCGGGTTATGGGGAGATGTTGGAGGCGGAGAATACTCACGAGAGTAAGGGGCGCATCGAAAACCTGAACGAATTATTTTCTGCAGTGGAGCAGTCTGTGGAAAATGGGGAAGGCTCCTTGCAGGAGTTCCTGGACTCGGCCTCCCTTGTGGCCGACCTGGATAACCTGGATGACGAGCGGGGGGTTCTTCCGTTAATGACTCTGCATACCTGCAAAGGGCTGGAGTTTTCTTCTGTGTTTTTGGTGGGTATGGAAAATGGACTCCTCCCTCACGCCAGTTCCATGTCAGACCCTGAGGAATATGAAGAAGAGAGAAGGTTGTGCTATGTGGGTTTCACACGAGCCCGGAAAAAACTATTTGTCACCCATGCCAGGCAGAGGAGAATCTTTGGCAATATCTTTAATTACCCGCCTTCAGACTTTCTGCTTTCTATTCCCGATGAAGTCATGATTCAGGAATCCAGTGGATTTAACAATGAACCTGAATTTAACGACAACTTTGGGCAATCCATTTCCATTCCCTGTCAGGAAAAAAGGGATGGCATATATTCGATCGGAACAAAAGTTTTGCACGCGAAGTTTGGCTCGGGAATTGTACTCAACCTTTCAGGAAGGGAAGAAGATTTAAAACTGGAAGTATTTTTCAAAGCTCCGCATGGGAAAAAGAAGCTCTCCGCCAGCCACGCGAAACTGATTGTTCTTTAAAGAATAGTGCCCGGTTCGGCGAGAATGGGTGTTACCCCGCTGCGGTCTTTAGAGATCGTTTTAAAATGAATTCTAGTTTAGCTTTTGCCCCCAGAGAAAGTCTCAAGTTCAATACGATCCCATTGGGGTTGTAATCCTCTTTTAATACCAGGGCGAATTTCCGTATTTCCTGAACGAGGATAGCCTGAGAGTGGTCGAGTTCGAGGCGGTAAGGGACTAGTTTTTTCTCATAGTGGTAGATAATTTTCTGGCGGAGCGATTCAACGCCTTGTCCTGTTTGGCAGGAAATGCCAACTGAAGAGGGAAAAGCATGAAGAGCCCGATCCAGAATTTCCATATCTGGCAAGGCGTCAATTTTATTAAAGGCGATGACAATGTCGATATCGTCTGCACCCATTTGCTGGAGAAGATCATTGGCGGTGCGCATTTGTTCGGTATATTCAGGATGGCTGAGGTCCACGACATGGATCAACAAGTTGGCATCGCGGACCTCGTCCAGGGTACTCTTAAACGAAGCGACTAGATCATGAGGTAGTTTGTTGATCAGTCCTACCGTGTCGGATAGTAATACTGGGTAGGGAAAATTTTTATTAATCTTGCGCACGGTCGCATCCAGGGTTGCGAAGAGTTTATCCTCGACCAGCGTATCGGCACCTGTCAGGCAATTCATCAAGCTGGATTTCCCTGCGTTGGTGTAACCGACTAATGCCACTTTATAAGTTTCTGCTCGATTTTTTCGCTGGGTCTTTTTTTCCTTGTCGATTTGAACGAGCTTTTTTTCCAGCTTGTTGATTTGACTGCGGATCATTCGGCGGTCCAGCTGGATCTGTGTTTCCCCCACGTCTTTCATGCCAATTCCGCCGCGTTGCCGGGAAAGATGTCCCCACATCCGGGTAAGACGGGGGAGCTCATATTTCAGACTGGCTAGTTCAACTTGAGTTTTCGCTTCCCGGGTCCGGGCGTGATCTCTAAAAATTTCCAGGATAATCCAGGGCCGGTCCATTACCCTGCACTTAAGGATTTTTTCCAGCTCCCGGTTCTGGCGGGGCGAAAGCTCCTCGTCAAAGATGACCGTTTCGGGATTATGGTGCTCGACAGCCTGCTTGATCTCTTCCACTTTTCCGCTACCCACAAAAGTTTTAGGATTGATCTCTGTCAAGCGCTGGGTAAATGTGGCAACCGGACTATACTGAGCGGTGGTGGCGAGCCCTTTCAGTTCCTCCAGTGAAATTCCAGCAGGAGGAGATGAAACGCCTGGCATACTAACCCCTACTAATATGGCTTTAGGTTTTAAAGGTCGGGTATTTATGTGATTTGGTGATTTAGATTTCATGAGTTAAGCGGATTATAACGTATATCGGGAAGTGACAGGGATGGATTTTATGGTTATGAAATGGGAGGAAAATCCGGGAAAAGGAAGATGCGTAGCCAGACTGGAGTGTTTTCAGTCTTTTTGGATGCTGGCCTTTAATTTAATATATTTGCTATTCATATCATCCAATCTCTGGACGAGGGTCAGAATCAACTGTGTTTGAAATTTCTTTTGGATCACTAGGTTAAATTTTTCTATGATTTCCGTGGTGATTTTCATGACCACAACTTGTGGGGGAGTTGGCAAGGGCGTTGGTATTTCTGGGACGATTGCTGATCAAAGAAACTTCGCCGAAAATCGACCCGGCTTTTAGTTCTGCGATGGTAATCTCTTCTGGTTCCTGAAGAGAGGTGTGTCCTTCCTGAACGGGGGCCAAAGTTGATTTAGTAATTCGAATGGATCCCGTCAGAACCACGAATAGGGCGGACCCACTTTCCCCTTCTGCAATGATGGTTTCTCCTTCCTTGTATTTTTCAAAAATTCCGGAGGTGTTTACCAGTTTGGATTTTTCATCGTCTGAAAATTCCTGGAAAAAGGGCAATCGTTCAATGAATTCCAGAATAGGATTTTTATCCAAATCACACCTCTAGGTCAATAATATCAATGGAAACAACTGAAAAGGTCACAACCACTTATAGAAAATACATTATCCGTCATGCACCCTTTTTTCCAGATTTGTTTTCATATTTTGTGGTCAGCAAATCAATGAAGGACTGCGTTGCTTCCATTTGTCTTGAATTATGGTTCCTTTTGAAGATCTGGTGTGCCAATTTTGTGTACATGAGTGCGTTTCGTCCATCCTCCATTTCGTCATAAATTTTTCCGATTTTGAGGTGGGTTTCGGCATTTTTGCGATTGAAAGTCAGGGCCAGCTTATAGGCCCAGGCGGCTTGTTCGTAACTTCCCAAAAGCAGATCCCGGTTATCGGAGAGATCGAGTAGGTTCTGCCTTTCCTCAGTATCCGTTTGCGAATTCATGAAACGCTGGGCTTCCAGGTAGGCATCCCCCAGTTTTGCCAGTAAAGCCTCCGGGTTGCCGTTTGTATTTTTTAAATTGTTTTTCAAACTTGAAATATTTTTACTGAACCGGGAGAGTTTTGCTTGTGGAGATTCTTCGGAAGATTTGACAGGAGCATCTGGCAAGGAAGCCACAACTAATTCGGCTTCATCTTCCACAGCTTTCTCTTGCTTCGGTTTTTTTTCAATCTCTTTTATCTTAATTGTTTTGCGGTCCACGACCTCAGGTTTAGGTTTCTGGATTCGTTTGCGTTTGGGTCGGAGGGCCTTTTTCTTTGACAATTTTTTTCTAACCGAACCTCGTTTTAATTCGGCGAGCCTTTTATTTTTGGCTTTGTTCAGGGCGGCCAGAACATCCCGACGGGAGTTTTTAGAATCCCGTTTTTGACCTTTCTGCATTCTTTTCATGCTATCCCGGGTTTCTTTTATCCCAGCCTTAAGGTTCTGGGCGATAATTTTGGAATCTTGTTTGTAGTCCTGTTGGCTTATCTCGAAAGTGTTACTGGCTTCGAGCATCGCCGCATTTGATTTGGCCTGAGAATCAGCCATGGTTACGATCTTTTCCTGTTGAAAAACCTTGAAGGCTGAACGGCTCGATTGCAGTACTGCATCCGAGTCCACTTTGGCAGAGTCCATTTCTGCCCGTGCCTCTACCAGAGAATCTTTAAGCGCTGCAGTTTCCTGTTTCCAGATTTCCTTTTGGTCATCAAGGACCTGTTTTATCTCTTTTGTCATTGCTTGGGCTTCTACGCGCATCTTTTCCAGTTCCCTCTGCATTTCTTCTTTGCTTTCGAGAAAATCATTTTTGGACTTTTCCAGGATCCCCAGAAGTTCTTTCTGAATGGCTATGGTTTCCAGTTGCAGCCCCACAGTTCGGCCCTCAATTTCAGGGCTTCTTCTTTCATCTCTCGCTTTATTTCTTCCATGATGCGTTGCATCTCCAGGCGAATTTGCTCCATTTCTTCTCGCAAGATTTCCTGTTCTAAAATCATTTCTTTACGTAGGATTTCCTGCTCTACCAAAGAATCGTCAAGGAGGCTTTTGTCAAATTTTGCGGGCTTGAAATCCTGGGCCTGGACCGGGGTAAAGAGAAGAAAACCTTGCAAAAGCAGGATTCCGATGAAAAAGGTTCCAACTGCCACGCAGGGGACAGTCGAACGACCAGAGAGTCTTTTTAAAGCGGTGCTGTGCATTGCACCAGTGTAAAATATTGAATTATTAAGAGGTATCCTTAATTATAACAACTTATCGGTAAAATGGGCACGAATTTGACCCTGGCTCCCAGATTTCATGCAAAAATAACTAAAAAAATAAAATTATTGCAGCAATTTATGCGGGAGGTATCATAAGGAGAACAGCAGGGCATTTTATAAATTTAAAGGAAAAGATGAGCGATGAAGATCAGACTATCAGAACATGTGGGAACTCACTGTGCGTCCATCGATGATGGGCAGAAGGTATATCATATGTTTGCTGCGGAATTTAAGAAAGGCAACCCGGTGGAATTGGATTTTCAGGAGGTGGAGTCAATATTGACGCCGTTTCTTCACAATTGCATCGGCAAGTTGCTGGATGAGTACCAAAAGGAAACTGTCATGGAGCGATTGATTCTGTGCAACCTTTCAGCGGAACATTTAAGGCGGGTGAACTTATATATTGACCAGAAAGATCAAGATCAACTTCAAAACGATTCCAGAAATTCCCTGATGGAATTATTTGAAGAGGATGAATTGGGTGACATCGGTCTTTGAGAAGGAAATTAAGGAATTGAGAGCGCGGAGTGAAAAGTGGTGCCGAAAAATATTTTTGGAAACAAGGGCTTGAGGAGTTGAGAACCAGGAGTAAAAAGTGGGATTGAGAAATATTTTTGAAAGCAAGGAGATTAAGGAACTGAGAGATCGGGTGAAATCCATGCCCGATGACCCGGCGGCACATTTTAATCTGGGCGCGGAGTATGAAAAAGCGGGTAGGACTGAAGAGGCGGTTCGCGAATTTGAAGAAACTTTAAAGAGCAATGCAAATTCTGCAGAAGCGCATTTTAACCTGGCGGTCTTGTATGAAAGCATGAACAAGGGGGACAAAGCCATTTTACATATTCTCAAGGCCGGCAACCTTTTTGGTAGTAAAAATGACCAAGTGAGCAAGGTGGAAGCCAGAGGGTTGTTAAGAAAGTACTACCAAAAATTTGATGTTAAACCGGAAGATTTTTCCCAAAGCGATTTGGATATATAAGTAGGCTATCTTGATGAAGCCCATCTTGCGTTGGGAGAAAAAAGTTTTGCGGCTTATACTCCCAATTGCCGGATGGCCTCATAAATGACTATGCTCACAGTATTGGCGATATTGAGAGACCGCACCCGTTCATCGTATTGGGGAATGCGGTACGTCTGCTCCTTATTTGACTGAATGAGGTTCCGAGGAAGTCCCCGGGTTTCACTACCAAAAAACAGATAGGCTCCTGGCTGGAATTTATGCTGGAAAAAATCTTTCCCTCCTTTGGTGGAGAAAAATACCTTTTGAGCGGATTGAGGAATTTTTTGTAAAAACGTTTCAAGGTCGGAATAGGTTTTGACATTTACGTGTTTCCAGTAATCCAGACCCGCGCGTTTAAGCTGGCTGTTGCTGATTTCGAACCCCAGCGGTTCTATCAGATGCAGGGTGCTTTGGGTTGCAAGGCACAACCTCCCAATTGTTCCTGTATTCATGGGAATCTCCGGTTCCACTAAAACGACATTTAACTCATGTGGCATGGGCTTTTTCTGGGTTGGGGGCTGTTCCTGTTAAATCGTAGATTTTATAACAAAAACGGGATGAATCAATAACTCCTTTACATTCCACAAGTTGTGTCTCATCTTTTCCTATTGTTTGCTTCCGCAGTTTTCAAAATGTTTTAGCCACATTAAAAAATGTGTAAATGAGTGAATCTCCGGCTCTCATCGGGCATCAAAGAAATATAAACACCAATCAGCTTCTTCATGATCTTGAAGCCTTGCAAAAAAGGAGAGGAACATGGATGAAATAGGCGATTATATGATATCTCCCATCCTGAGTATAGATCTAGAATCTTCTGTTCAGGAGGCCGCCCAGTTTATGATGGCACACAACATTGGGTCTGTACTGGTAAAAGAATTTGAAGAGTATGTGGGTATTGTGACTGAAACGGACCTGACCCGCAAGGTGCTTGGAAAAGGATTGAATGCTGAATCCACGCCGGTTTCAGAAATCATGACAAGTCCTATTCTTTCATTGGATTGTTATTTGCCTGTGGAAGAGGCGAACCGTTTTATGCATAAAAACAAGATTCGACACCTTGCGGTTACGGAGGAGGAGAAAATAGTGGGAATCCTTTCGGTGAAAGACCTGGTTTCCTATTTCTCCAGAGATTTTCGTATGCAGGAATAGTTGATTCAAGTATGGAGCAGCACGAGAAATTTTTTAACTGTCCCCATTGCGGCACGATCATTTCTGTCCTCTTGGATTTATCTATTCCGAACCAGGAATATACAGAAGATTGCGAAGTCTGTTGCCGTCCGATAGAGATAAGATATGAAGTCGGAGTAGATGGCAAAATCGACTTTGAGGGCGGGCGGAGTTGACAGGAAGGGTTTGTTTAGAGCAAGACCTTGTTGTGGCGAGGGCGATTTATTTTTTAACTTTTTTCCGTTTTGTTTTTTTCTCAATCACCTTGTTCACTTTGAAGTTATCCGGTCCTTCCCATGTTACTTCGAGATAGGGAGGGAATTGGGTAGCCCTGTCGATTTCGGCGGACTCGACTTGTTCCGGGGTGAGGTTCAGCACCTGGGATAGATCGACCCCATTTAAGCGTACATCAATCAGGTCTGCGTGTTCAAAATTTGCTCCGGTCACATTGGCCAGGGTAAAGTCGGCAGCTACCAGGGTCGCTTCAGTAAAGTCGGCCTCCAGCAGGTTTGCTTCATTGAACCTGGCTTCGCTTAAAACGGCCCAGCTGAAATCTGCCCAGCGAAGGTCTGCTTCAGAAAAATCTGTCGCGATCAACTGGGCATCGGCAAAATAGGCATCATGCAGGTCGGCCTTTGACAGGTTGGCTTCCGTTAGATCTGCTTCGATAAAACTCGCGTTACTCAAATTGGCTCCGCTCAGGTTTGTGTTGTTGAGGTTTGCTTTTGCCATTTTAGCGTCATGTAAATCCAGTCCTTCCAGGTCCAAGTCGGCTAAGACTGCCCCCAAAAGATTGTCTTTGGCATCGAGCACCTTCTTTTGCTCGGCATTTTTCTTGGCTTCCAGGCGCTCAAGTTCCCTGACTTCCGCTTCGCTGAGTTCAAGTGCCTGGGACTCGCCAGATTTTGGTCGGGCTTCTTCTGCCATGAGCGTATTTTAAATTCAAAAGGGGGCAATCGCAACCATCAGGCCACTGCAAAGTTTTTCAGGCTTTCCTCCAGCCTCTGGGAATTCAAGTTTTGGCCGATGAACACCATTTTGTTAAGAGGAGCAATTGATCCCCAAGGTTTATCGAACTGGCCTTCAAACATCATGTAAACACTTTGAAAAAGGTATCGCTCTGAAGAACCTTCAACATTCAAAATTCCCTTAGCCCTAAAGACATTCATACCCTCCTGAATCAGGAGCATTTGGAGCCACAAGTTCAAACGGGCCGGGTCGACATGACCCGGAAAAGACAGCGAGACCGAAGAAATTGTCTCGTCAGTTTCGTGGCGGTGCGTGTCGAAGGTGATAGTCTCCAATGCGGTTTTTAAATCAAATCCACCAATACCTAAAATTTGATCCAAATCAATTACCGCGTTGGTGGTTGTGCAGACTTTTGCTGTAGGATTAATCTGATACATCTGTTGCTCCAGCTTTTCCATTTCTGCCTCGGTTACCAGGTCAGCCTTGTTCAAAAGAATCACGTTGGCAAAAGCGATTTGTTCCCAGATGACTTCTTGCTCATTCAAGTTGTTCGAGATATGTTTTGCATCAACCAGCGTAACAATTCCATCCAGGAATAAGGATTTGGAAATTTCGTCTTCAATCAGAAAGGCTTGGGCGATCGGACCGGAACTGGCAAGACCGGTGCTTTCAATCAAAATATAATCAAATTTTTGCTGTCGCTCTAAAAACCGGTTTAAGGTTTCAATAAGATCGCCGCGGATGGAGCAACATATGCAACCGTTGCTCATTTCAAATATATCCTCATCAGCTCCGATAATAAATTCAGAATCAATGCCTATTTCTCCAAATTCATTTTCGATTACCGCGATTCGTTTTTCATGATTTTGTTTTAGAATATAATTTAGGAGTGTAGTTTTTCCGGAACCCAGAAAACCGGCAAGAAGTGTCACCGGAAGTTGGTTGAAGTTTTCTGAAGAATTCATAATGTTTCCGCTTTTGACAGAAGGGATTTGTCAATTAGCCTAACTGATAGGCTATTATAGCACTGGAGAGGGGTTTAATTCTAAAAACCCCCAATAAGGGCTAGAAACAATTTTGGGAACCTTTTATGAAGCATTTTGAAAAATTATATGTATGGGCCGCCTTGGGTATAATAGTTGTTCTACCCTTCTTGTATATGGATTACGGATCCAAGGAATATCCTGAATTGAACAAGGCGATCTGTGTCGTGCGTTATATGTCGGCCGAGCGTCAGTTGCAACGTTCCGCATTCCGGTTCACTTA
>Ga0114993_10001440_pt1 | contig 27308 bp, 26 predicted proteins | sample ArcticOcean_MG_C_FD_87042 | JGI IMG/M metagenome (GOLD analysis project Ga0114993, IMG submission 87042) | Marine microbial communities from western Arctic Ocean - ArcticOcean_MG_CB2_150 | ecosystem: Environmental > Aquatic > Marine > Oceanic | place: Arctic Ocean: Canada Basin | collected...
GATCACCGTTATCGATAAGAATCCCAAGGCAGTCTCGCTGCTGCCGCGCGGGCGTGTCAATTCCGGGGTGATGACCGTGATTCATCGTGACGGCTCTACCGGTGAGGCAATGATCGAAGCTGGCATAGCGAATGCAGATGTGTTCATCGCAGCTACAGGCAAGGACTCGCTTAACGGCCTTGCAGCACAGCGGGCGAAGACCATCTTCCGTGTTGAAGAGGTGATGACTGCAGTGAAAGACGAGGGTGCGAGAACTCTTTACGATTCACTCGGGATCACCACTATCAACAAGGCCTCACTGGCGAGTGACCAGCTCGTAAATCTGTTGGCTGAGGAGAAATAGAGGGCTTTTGTATCTCGTAATCGTCGGCGGCGGAAAAGTCGGAGCACCACTTGCATCGTCTCTCATCAATGAGGGTCACGAGGTGTTTGTGCTCGATCACGATCCCGAAACGGTCGCATCCCTTCAGCGTGAGCTGGGAATGATCGCAACGGTGGGCGAAGCTACCTCTGTTCGGGCTCTCCAGGAGGCTGGTGCATCTCGGGCCGGGGCGATAATAGCCACGACCGATTCGGATGAAGACAATCTTGCCGCGTGTCAGCTTGCAAGAACTAATTTCGATATTCCTCGAACCATTTCTATCGCACACTCGCCCGAAAACGCTGAACTTTTCGATATCGCCGGGGTTGACCTGGTGGTGAGCGCGACTGATCTGGTTCTTTCAAACCTTGCAACGGGACTTCCGGCTCACCCGCTTATCAGGCTGATGCCGATTGCCGATCGCTCTCAGGAACTAGTCGCCATAAAGCTTCCCGCCGCAGGCACGGTTATCGGCCGTACGCTCTCGGAGCTGACCCTGCCGTATGGCACCAAGATCATTCTGATGGTTACGTCAGAGGGCCAGTCGAAAACCCCTGATGCCGATACTCTGGTCGAGGAGGAAGACCAGATTATCGCTTTGTCGCCAAAAAACTCCACTTCCGAACTATGGGAACTTCTCACTGAACTGAGGTAATCATGCCCAAGACTGTCGCCTATTTAGGACCCGAAGGGACTTACACGGACGAGGCTTGTTATTTCTATGCTCCCGATGAGGAGCGAATTCCGTTTTCTTCTCTTGGGCTTGTTACAAGCGCTCTCGAAGAAGGAAAGGTGGATGAGGCGGTTGTTCCGATCGAGAACTCGCTCGGCGGGACCGTGATAGAGGTTGTTGACTACCTGATTACTTCGGAAAAAGCTCACATCAAGGGCGAGATACTGCTGCCGATCGACCATTGCCTGGTTACACGACCTGGCGTTCAACTTTCCGACATCACGGTTGTGAAGTCCAAGCAGGAAGCGCTTACTCAGTGTCGAGAGTTTCTGTCTACCGAACTGAGATTCGCTGAACAGATCCCCACTACGAGTACTGCTTCGGCGGTAACCGACTTGAAAGAGTCTGACGACCGAACAGCTGCGATCGGGCCACGCAGGTCGGCTGAATTAGCAAACTTGCCGATACTTATTCAGGGGATTCAGGATCGACAGAACAATGTGACCCGGTTTGCTGTGCTCAGTTCGAACGGGGATACCCCGGACAACAGCGACAAGACCTCGATTGCCTTCGATTTCGACCGGCCGGATGCACCTGGTCTTGTTTTCGGGGCGCTGAGTCCTTTTGCGGATCGCGATATCAATCTGATGAAAATCGAATCACGCCCAACGGGCAAGGGAATGGGCAACTACATATTCATTCTAGATTTCGAGGGTCACATCGACCAACCGCACGTCAAGGAAGCAATTGCAGAACTGACAAAGCACACGGCGACGTTCAAGGTCTTCGGCTCGTATCCGAGGGCGCAGGGACTTGCCGGTAGGTAGTTTTGGCCACTTGTTCCGCTTCGAGCGTGTGCGCTAGTCGTGCGCATGCGCTGCACTCGGCGGATTGCCTCGATTAGCTAGAGGTTCTCGTCGTCCAGGTCGAGATCATCGAATCCGTCGCCGTCCCTCATCAGTGATGCGGCCCGCCTGCCCTCGGTCGCGGCAGTCGCCATACGCTCACGGGTTGCTGAGGTGAGTTCATCGGCTTTGTCACGCCATTCTCGGCTTTGATCCAGTATGAATGCGCGTGTTTCCTCACCCGATTTAGGGGTCAGGATCATTCCGGCGACAAATCCGCCTATACCGCCCATTAGCAGTCCAAGGAGGAATCCTCCTCCTCCACCGCCGCCATTGTCATTCTCAGCCATTGCTTACCTCTGTGGCCTCTGGTTGCCTTTTATCTTTGGCGTTGATGGTTCCCACGGTTGACCACCAAACGCTCTCTAATCTTGATCTCTGGTCGAGTCTTTTTTGCTTGACTCTTTTGAGCTGAATACTTTTCCGAACCCTTTAAACAGTCCCAGAACGCCAATTCCCTGCGCGAAAGGTTTCAGTATCGATGCGGCTTCCTCAACGGCTTTGCGTGCAACTGCGACTTTCCCGAACGTTTCCTCGAAGCTTTCGGCTACTTGTTCCATTCGATCCATAAAACTGTTCAGCCGCCGGTGCAGACGCAGGGAAAGCCACAATGCAAACGTCAAAATGGCGAAAATACTGATCAGAAAGAAGATCAGTACGATGTCTTTTATCTGGGCTATGGTCTCAGCAGATGTCATATTGAGTTCAGAACCGAAACTGTTGATTTCACGTTCAATTCAAGTCGATTTTGACCGATCATCAGCGGGGAAACGTGCGATCCCTTGAGTTCAGGTTACCAGTGGCAACCACTTAATGGCAATAATACAAAGTATATGGTTGATAATTATTCACTTCATTATCGGTCGAAAAGTGGCCCCGGTTGGCATGTCCGGCAGTAACTCGTCTCCCGCTTATTCGCAGTGATAACCGTGATTTTGCTCTCGCATCGTGGGCAGCTTTCGTTTTTCTTGCCATGCACGCTGAGAAAATCACGAATCTTCCTGTGGATCTCGTCACCGACCCGTTCTCGCAGTACAACGACTGCCGCTCCAGTCACCGAGTAGATCGACCGGTGCAGCGAAGCTTTTTCGTCGGCCGAGAGTTTTGTGACCCTTTTGAACGGGTAGATCATCGCGTGGTGGAGAATTTTATCGGCGTATGCGCTTCCAATCCCAGCTACAAGTTGCCCGCGCGTGAGCACGCCTTTTACCTCGCCACGGAACGGCTTTAGTCCGAGATTGAACTCATCGAGCGAAAGGGGTTCGTCGATTACGTCGGGGCCTCGATTTTCGAGCCTCACGATCTCACTGCGCTGGCCGGGTGAGATATAGTAGACTTGCCCCATTCGTTTCTGGTCGATGTATCGGAGTTGCATACCCGATTTCATATCGAACACCAGAACAGTCGAGCCATCATTCGAGTCTCAGGGTCGCACCCCATCAGCGCACCCGTAAGTATCGGGCTGATGATCAGTTCACGATTTCCCGAAAGGCCAATCTCGAGCAACTTTCCATGCCGTTCGATCGACTCGACACGCCTGCCTCGAAGATCGCTCTCGAAGTCGACGTCCTGCGTGTTTCGAAGCACGAGTGGTTTACGTTCACTGGCGGCGGCAATTTCATCACCAACCAGACGCGTCAGCAGAAACTCCCAGATTACTACAAGGTCAGGAGCTTCTGGCATTGTTTACTGGAACCACCAAATCGGCGTAACCGGGCACACGAGACCGGCTTACTTCCTTATTCCAGGAAGTCTCGGAGTTTCTTCGAACGTGTGGGGTGACGGAGCTTCCGGAGTGCTTTGGCTTCGATCTGGCGGATACGCTCGCGGGTAACACCGAACTCACGTCCGACTTCTTCCAGAGTGCGGCTACGGCCGTCTTCAAGACCGAAACGGAGCTGCAAAACCCTGCGCTCACGTTCGCTTATCGAATCGAGCACATCATCCACCTGCTCCTTGAGCAGCTGGTACGAAGCGGCATCCGAAGGTGCCAGCGTGTTGTTATCCGGGATGAAATCGCCGAGCGAGGAATCCTCTTCCTCGCCGATTGGAGTCGCAAGAGAAATAGGCTCCTGAGAGATTTTCAGAATCTCCCGCACACGTTCAGCCGACATCTCCATTTCTTTCCCGATTTCCTCGGAAGTGGGCTCTCTGCCGTACTCCTGCACAAGCCGACGACTGACACGTAACAACTTGTTGATCGTCTCGACCATGTGCACCGGGATTCGAATTGTCCTGGCTTGATCTGCAATCGAACGGGTGATCGCCTGTCGAATCCACCACGTTGCGTACGTGCTGAACTTATAGCCCTTACGATAGTCGAATTTCTCCACCGCTCGGATCAACCCGATATTGCCTTCTTGAATCAAATCGAGAAGGGACATTCCGCGCCCGATGTACTTCTTGGCGACCGAAACGACCAGGCGAAGGTTGGCTTCTGCCAGATGTCGCTCGGATCTCTCAGACTGATCTTCGATCCTCGAGAAATGTGCCCCGAGAAGGAATTCGTAAACCACCAGATGTTCTCGATAGGCCTTTGTTCCGGCCTTTTTCACGAGTTGATCAAGGTTGGGGTCGGCATCGAGTGCATCGAGCGACTCGGGAGCAACGAGCGCAGAATCAATCGATATGTCCTTGACCATGGCCTGTGCCTGTTCGAGTTCGCAGTTGAACGCATCGGATAGAAACGCCAAAAGCTCATCGTTGTGCGGACCATCGATCAACTCTCGCAGTTCGGGGATGCCCAGCATCGTTCCGAGCGTCACTGATTTCGGGAGTCCAATAAATCCAGCAATCGCTGAAGCGACTTCACTCTGAGAACCCAGGCGGCTCAGGAGTTCGAGTGTTGTATCGGAAGCGGTAGGCATACGGCCCGTCTGGGCGGCCATTTCGGCCTGAATATCAGCAAGCCGCTGAGCGACTTCCATGCCTCTTGCGAGGAATCTTTCGTCCTGGGCTGTCAGCAGCCCGACGCGGCCAATCTCTCGTAGGTACATGCGGACGGGGTCATCGGAAATTTCTGAATCTTCAACCGCCGGATTGAAATTCAGTGACGAGAACCCTTCGGACTGCTTGGTCCCCCAGGTTTCGAGTTCGGAAGCGCTCGACACGACAGCAGAAGAACGGAGCACGGCAGGAGCCGCACGATCTCCGGTATCGTCATCCTCGGTTTCACCGCCATCGAGATTGTTGCTGCTGTTCGGCAGCAACAAGCTCCCCTTGTTGACCAGATCTTGGATCTGGTCTTCGTTGTCGGATACTTGAGTGGATCGTGCCATACCTATGCCCGTCCTGTCATTACTTCACGGAGATTCTCGTTTGGTAGGAGCGATTGATCCAAAAGCTCCTGTGCTTCCTCACCTTCCAGCTCTTTGAGCCGTTCGGTCTGCAATTCTTTTATGCGTCGGTAGTGTCGTTCTCGCAGGCGCATTACACATTGAGTCACATCTTCAACATGTAGTGCTTGATCTGACGGGGGAAGTTCACTTTCGGCAAGCCGGTGTGCTTTTTCCGTCAATTCTTCGCCCAATTCGTGCGAAATCTCACCGATTTTAGACGAGGATTGCCACGCCGTAAACAAAGCCCGGTTATCTGACTGGTGCAGAAATTCGGCCGGCATGGCTATCGCGTGCTCTCGTAAATCTTCTATTTGCAGTAGCAACGAAAGCAGATGCTCCTCTAAAGTATCGCCTGCAGAAGACTGGATAACGTCGTTCACCTGGTCCGACGAAATTCGTCTTGCTCCGACTGCCTGCGGCCTGTTTCCCGCTCGTTTGGCCGATGTACGACGCTGTGTAGTGCGTGGCCTGTCGACTATCGACTTGAGTCGCTGTTCGGTAACACCGGCCAGTGTGGCAGTAGTTGACCAGTAGCGATCTCGGTCGTAATCGTTCGAAACGTTATAAATGAGTGGTGCGACGCTGTTCGCAAAGTCGGCGATTCCCTGGCCTGATTCGAGGTTATGAAGCTTTGACTTGGCAACTATCAGGTAATCCAGCAGCGGTTCCGCTTCGCTCAGTGAAGTTCGCCAGCTATCGGGGTCCGAGCGAATCGCTTCATCCGGGTCTTTTCCGCCGTCGGGACGAGCAACCTTGACGACGAGCCCGCGCCGACGTCCAGAACTCAGTTCTGCTGTGACAGACTCCAGCGCTCGCATTGTTGCTGCCTCACCGGCGGCATCTGAGTCGAGGCAGAGCACGACAGTTCCTGTGCCGCCAGCAGTTGCATATCTGGCGAGTGAGTCGAGTTGCTCACCGGTGACGGCTGTACCCATCGATGCCACTACATTCGTGAAGCCGTGTTCGTGAGCGGCGATCACGTCCATGTAGCCCTCAACCACGATGGCTTCGTTCAGCGATCGTATGGAGTCGCCTGCCCAGTTCAGGCCGTACAGAATCGAAGATTTCTCGAACGCGTCGGTCTGGGGGGTGTTGAGATACTTGGGTTCCGTTCCATCGAGAGTACGGGCGCCAAAGCCGATAATCCGGTCTCGGGCATCACGTATTTCGATCGTCAGGCGACCTCGGAACATATCTCGCCATGAGCCATCGTCTTTTCGAGTCATCAGCCCGGCGTCACGGGCGGTTCGAGCCTGAACATTCCTTGTGCGCAGGTGCCCTGAAAGGGTTTCCATGCCATCGGGGGCAAGTCCCAATCCACGGCGCTTAGCAGTTTCGATATCGATTCCTCGGTCAGACAGGTATTCAACAGTGCTTTCGCCAACCGGGGCTTTTAATCTGGATAAGAAGTACTCGGCAGCGATATCGTTTGCTTCAATGAGACCCGTGACAGGTTTCTTACGCGGCTCGTTCTTGCGCTCTTCTATCTTGATTCCGGCACGGTTTGCAAGATTTTCTAGCGCTTCCGGGAACGAGAAGTTCTCTCGCTTCATCATGAAGGAAATTACGTCACCACCCTCGGCACACGAGCCAAAACATCGCCAGCTGCCCGTTTCGGGGTAGATGACAAAAGATGGCGAGCGTTCAGAGTGGAACGGACACAGGGCTTTTGGCTGGCGCGACGATGTATCCAGGTCGACATAATCTGAAATGACCTGAACGATATCTGACCGGCTTTTCACCTCGTCTACTAGCGCCATATCTTTGAAACTCAACACATCCTACGAGGATGCGGCTATGAAGTCCGAATCGTGGTGTCACACCAGGAGGGAAAGTCTTTTCCCACACGGAATCGGATAGGCGAAACTGCTTCGAGAGTATACGGACAGAAATCCATCATAAACCTGTGACAGAGGGTCATTTTGGGTGATTTCTAAATGCGTCCCTGAAATACCCCATCACTCAGTCCTGGCCTGATTTGTTCAGCCATCATGAGGGCAAAGTTATCGGTCATTCCGCACACGAAATCAGCGGCGGCACGATCGGTTGAATCCGACAGATCACGTATCCAGTCGGGGATTAGATCGGGGTTCTTGTTGAAGTGCTCGAAAAGCACTCCTACGATGGCCGCAGCCTTGCGACCTTCTTTCGATGCACTGATCGGGTGATAGAACCTTTCGAACATGAAAATCCTGAGATCGGTCACGATCTTTCCAAGTTCGGGCGACATGCGGATCCACGGCTTCGCATCGCCAGCGCTAGCCCCGTCTGTCGATCCCGGCGATCCCGGCGATCCTGACTCATCACCGCCATCAACCTCGATCTCTCCCGTGCAGTCCCATGACGATCCAATGACATCAGTAATGACAGCGTTTACCCGCTGCGAGTGACGTTCGCCGAGCGCTTCGAATGCATCGGCAGGAAGGTCTTCGAGCTTGATGTAGTCAGATCGCAATGCGTCGAGTATGTCGTGTGCCAGATATGCCAGCGCATCGGAAATCCGAACGATCTGGGCTTCCAGTGAAAGATTTTCCACGGCCGATCGAGAGAGGAACTCCCCTTCTGGCTTGGAGTGGTTCCGAATTCCGTCGATAACGTGCTCGGTAAGGTTCAGGCCTTTGCCATTCTTTTCGAGCAGCGTGACCAACCTGACAGAGTGTCGGCTGTGATGAAATCCGCCGGGAAACACCTGATTCAGAACACCCTCGCCGATGTGACCAAATGGCGTGTGCCCGAGATCGTGCCCGAGACCAATCGCTTCGACAAGATCTTCGTTGAGATTGAGGCCACGCGCAATCGAACGCCCAACCTGGGCTACCTCGATGACATGGGTCAGGCGGGTGGTGAAGTGGTCACCCTGAGGCGCTACAAAGACCTGGCTCTTGTGCTTGAGGCGACGAAACGAGTTCGTGTGTATGACTCGATCCCGATCACGCTGAAACTCGGTGCGAGTGGGTGCAGGTTCCTCGGGAATCGCACGAACGGCGTCCACAGATTTCGAGGCGAATGGCGATAGGAGTTCTTCACCGCGCTCCAGACGCTTGCGAACAGAATTCAGATCGCGATTAGTATTTTTTGAGATCGTGTCCATCGGCTCCAAGCCTATATGCACAGCCATTAACGGGTCAGCTATCGAGCGTCGGATCTCCGTGCAATTTTCGTACTTTTCGCTGGGTTATGAAGATCGTGAGAATCATCAACAGCATAATCCCGGGACCGATCATCATCCCTGTGCGAATCCCTAAAACAGTTGCGAGGGATCCTGTCCAGAGCCCTCCAAGCAGCCCGACGCTCTGTGATATCGCAAACACGCCCATAACCCTCCCCCGTATGCCTTCAGGCACCCGCAGTTGCACGGCAACTATTGCCGAAATATTGAAGAGTCCGTTCCCAAAGTGAGCCAGAGTTGCCAGCGCCATGCTGACACCAAGCGCTGGCGAGTTTGCAACGAAGAGCATGATCGTGGAAAACGAGGTTGCGCCGCCCAGAATCAACCAGCCCAGCCGTCTACCGGGAGACAACCTGCCGGCGACCATTATTCCGCTGAATGCACCGATGCCGGCAGACGAGAACATGAAACCGACTTCCTTTTTGCCGCCGCCAAATAGCTCGACGTAGGCCGGGAGCATGCCGATCCACCCGAACACAAAGAGCATGTTGGAAAAAGCCAGGATCATCAGCACCAACAACACCCGGTGAGTGCGTATGTAGCTGATGCCGGTGCCTAGGTCTCGAAGTACGCTCCGGGTGACCTCTGATGTTCCTCTGCGCGGCAATACGGTTGTCGCCAGGAACATCGCAAACCAGCCGATCGACGCGACAAAGAATCCGAAGTGCGTGCCAAACGCAGACATCAGCAGACCACCAACCGTTGGTGCCACAACCGATGCTGATGCCATGAGTGAACCGTTGATGGTTATGGCACTCTTCATAGCCGACTTGGGGACGAGCGACGGGAAGTACGCCTGCCGTGATGGCTGATCGGCCCCGGCAACGAAGCCGGAGACTATGGCTATCGAGAATATGTGCCACGCTTGAACGGTGTTCGTAACGTCGAGTACTCCGAGCAGCACGAAGAGGAGCACGCCGATCAACGATGAGCCGCCAAGCAGGAATTTCGCCTCGAACCGATCCGCGAAAACCCCGCCAAAGACGTTCACGAACATCATGGGAAGCGCGGTTGCCGCTGCCACCCCGCCGAGACTCAGCGGTGATCCTGTTAGCTCCCACATCAACAGGCCCTGAGCGACTGCCCCGAGCCTGAGTGCGTTCATCGCAAGCAGGCTGCCGGTGAAGTAGATTCTGAACGGCCTGAAAGAGAGTGCGCTTCTGCGCTGTTCGCCTGACGTTGCCTCGGGTTTTGCGTTTACCGCCGAGACCTTTTCGCTTGAATCGGGTGAGGGTGTTTCCGGCTTGCTCACGCTTCGTCCAGATTTTTGCCGTTGAGGTTACGAATGACGGGCTGGGCGATTCCAACGAACACGAATATCGAAGCGAGGATCGCCGCACCAATCGCAACTGCGATGCGCTCGTCATAGACGGACGCGATAATTCCGCCCATGACACCACCGAGCGGAATGAAGCTGAACGTGATTGTGTAGATGCCCATGACGCGGCCTCTCATACGCTCAGGAACTCGGAGCTGCAGTGTGGTCATCGCAACTACGAAGAAGATGGTGTTGGACAGTCCGACTATGAACAAGAAAACAAGGGCGATGTAGAACGATGGTGCAAATCCGAACGAGATGACAGCAGCGGTGAACATCAGCGATCCAGCGATCATGATGTAGCCAATTAGCGAACTGCCGCTGACTCGACCAACGACGAATGTTCCAGCCAGCGCCCCCAAGCCTAGCGCCGAAAGCATTATTCCGAATCCGTCGGCCTCGCGTCCAAACCTCTTCGCGAAAAACGGCATCAACTGTAGATATTGCATTCCGAAGAAATGCGTCGAGTAGGTGAGCCCGATCAGCAGGACGAAATCACGCCTCGAAAGTATAAATCGAACTCCCTCAACGATGTCGCCCAGCACGTTGCGGGACTTATCGGCAGGAGGCGAACTGACCTTGAGCGAGATCATGACGAGAAGCATGCTTACCCAACCCAACACACCGACGAAGAAGACCGACTGGGTTCCGCCATACGTGATCAATATTCCGCCAATTATCGGAGTTACCAGTCGGCTAAACTGCCACATCACTGTGCCGAGAACGACGGCACTGGTCATGTGTTTTCGTTCGATGAGAAGCGGGAAGTACGAGCTACGCACGGGACCATCAAATCCCATTACCAGACCCTGAGCAGACGCTATGACGACAACGTGCCAGATCTGCACGACGTTCGTGGCATCCAGAATTGCCAGCAACATCAGGAGAGCGGCCGATGCGATAGATACCGTGATGATCAACTTGCGGCGGTCGACTCTGTCGGCAAGTACGCCGCCAAAAAGGCTTATCAGGATCGTCGGTATTGCCGTCGCGCCGCCAAGAATCCCTACGTCGATGGTAGAGCCGCCGAGTTTGTCGACGATCAACCAACCCTGGGCCATCGTCACGATCTGGATAGCGCCCACAGATGCGAGCGAACCCAGCCAGTATCGGCGGTATTTTGCGTTACTTAATGCGCCAAGCTTAGCGACCAGATTTTTTCGAAAACCAACTGGAACCTTTTGTTCTGTCGTTGATGCCAAAGTTAGATAAAAATCGATTCTGAAATCGGAGCGCTTGCGGAAAACGAAGATTTTACGCCGCTGCCGACGTGATTAGTGGTGCGGTAGTGAAGATGTAACAAATGCTCGCTATTCAACCGTTACCGTCTTAGCCAGATTGCGCGGCTTGTCGGGGTCTCTGCCCAGAGCCAGTGCAGTGCGATAAGCGAGTATTTGCATGGGGATCAGGGTCATGAACGGCTGAAGTATTTCCGGGCTATCTGGAACTTGAATCATGTGGTCGGCGATACGCTCGACCACATCATCGCCCTCAGTGACGATAGCGGCGACCTCTCCACCCCTCGCCTTTACTTCGCTGATGTTCGATAGCATTTTTTCGTACAGGCCGTTCTTCGGTGCACAGACGATGGTTGCCATGTCCGAACCGAGCAGCGCATTCATACCGTGCTTCATCTCGCCCGCCGGATTACCTTCGGGATGGATATAGGCGAGCTCTTTCATTTTCAGAGCGCCCTCAAGAGCGATCGGAACCTGGTCGCCACGTCCGAGATAAAGCAAATCACCAAAGGTGGCCAGACGCTCGGCGAGCGGTGTAATTTCTCCGTCGAGTTCGAGGGTCGTGGCAACCAGAGATGGCAGTTCAGCCAGTTGTCCTACGATCTGCTTGACCCGATCGGCATCGAGAATGCCCCGGATCTGTCCGAGGGAAACCGCCAGCTGCAATAGTGTGGTCATACTTGCGATCATCGTCTTGGTCGACGCCACACCGATTTCCTGGCCAGCGCGTACCGGCAACGTGAAATCAGCAATCCTTGTGGCCTGAGATCCCTCGAACTCCACTACCACCCCGACCGGTGATCCTGCCTGTCGTGCGTGCTCCATCGCGGCGAGCGTGTCGGCCGTTTCGCCCGATTGGGTTACTGCGATGACAAGGGTGTTCGAATTAAGAACCGGATTGCTATATCTGAGTTCAGAGGAGTTTTGCGCGGTTGCGGGGATACGTGCCAGCGATTCGATTACGGATGCGCCGTAGAGGGCCGTGTTGTACGCAGTTCCCATTCCGGTCAAAATTATCCGGTCAATCGATTTGATCTGATCTCTGGTGAGCGTGATTTCAGGAATATCCAGCGTTCCTGCGGCAAAATCGGCCCGCCCCCTGAGAGCGCCCTGAATCGCTTCGGGCTGCTCGGCAATCTCTTTTGACATGAAGTGCGGGTGGTTGCCTTTTTGAGCGGCTTCGAAGTTCTGGGCCGTGACGACCGACTCACGCTCGATTACCGAGCCTTCGAGGTTGAACAGACGAATCACGCCACGTTCGATCTCGACCACTTCTCCGGGTTCGAGGTAGATCACTTCATTTATGTACGGAAGCAGTGCGATCGTATCGGACGCCATCACTGCAGCAGAGTCGTTTTTGCCTATGACGATTCCGCCAGCGTTTCCGACCCTGAGCCCTACGGCAATCCCCGGTTCGGCCGCTGAAACGGCGACGACCGCTGTATTGCCCCTGATGCGGCTGGCTGCGCCGATAACCGCCTCACGCAGGCTGCTACCGGATTCCACAGCGTTACCAATGAGATGGGCGAGTACTTCGGAGTCGGTTTCGGATTTGAACTCGATCCCGGAGTCGATCAGTTCATCTTTCAGTTCGAGAAAGTTCTCGATGATGCCGTTGTGAGCGATCGACACTGTCCCGTCGCTCGACGAGTGGGGGTGTGAGTTCTTCTGGTTCACCACGCCGTGCGTTGCCCAGCGGGTATGCCCAATTCCAACCTGGCCCGACAGCTTTCCGCTCGAAACCGCCTCTGCGAGATTCTCGAGCGAGGATTTATGGTCGCCGCGCTTTACGGTCTGGATGCTTCCAGACTCGTCGATGACCGAAATGCCGGCCGAATCGTACCCACGGTACTCGACCGAGCGAAGACCATCGATCAACAGCGGAACGGCGTTCTCACTCCCTGCGTATGCAAATATTCCACACATCTAAGCGGCTCCTTCATTGGAATTGGCATTGGCACTGGCACTGGTCGAAAAGCTGTAGTCAGCAGTTTCAGTAAAACTAATATCGCACTGATCAGAATATTCGCCACGATTTTCTTCGGGAAGCAGCCTGGCGATTCGTACCATTATTTCTGTCGTAACTTCGGCAGCCTTTTTCCTCGACACGCGCACATCCGTTCCTGTTGCAACAAAGGGTTTACCAATCTTCAATCTGAGTGTGGCTGTGGGTTTTACCACCTTCAAAACGTTCTGCAGTGGTTCCGATCCAGTAAGTGCGAACGGAATGACAGGCACGCCGGTCGATAAGGCGATATGGGCGAGCCCTGGCTGGCCGCGCAGCAGTCCGCTGGATTTGCTGCGGGTTCCTTCAGGAAATACTATCGCTACCTTTTTTTCAATTAGCAGTTGGTTAGTAATCCAGTTCAAAGCACGAATATCGGCACGCTGTCGATCCACCGGATACGCCCCGTAGCCGCGCATCAGCATCGAGCCCCACCGATATTTGAACAACTCTTTCTTCGCAAGAAAAACTGGAGAGCGTGGCAGAGCGGCCGCCACTATCGCCGGATCAAGATTTGAAAGATGATTTGAGGTTACGAGTAGCGGCCCTGACTTGGGTATGTTCTCCTGCCCCTCGATCTTGAAATCGGAGAATAACTTGAGAGTGGTTTTGAACCCGAGGTTGAGGACCGGGAACAGCCACTGGGACATTTAGAGAACTTCCTTTGCCAGTTCGGTAAGCAGATCCACCACCTGGTCGAACGAAAGCGAATCAGTGTCGATCACACGGGCGTCGTCAGCTGGTCGAAGCGGAGAGTCCTCTCGTGAAGAATCGACCAAGTCTCTGCGTTCCATCGAGCTCAGAATATCTTCAAGCTCAACATCGGTGCCTTCTGCGAGAAAATCACGATGACGCCGAATTGCTCTCGTTCGTGCAGAGGCTGTCAGGTAAATCTTGAGCGGTGCATCGGGGATTACGACCGTCCCAATGTCACGACCGACCATGACGATGTCTCCCTCTCCAGCCAACCGACGTTGCTCTGCGACCATGATTTCCCTAACTCTCCCAACGGCAGCAACCGCGGAAACCGAATCGTCCACCTGCGTCGAATGGAGGTGGGCAGTCACATCTTCTCCGTTGACAGTTATCAGGTTGCCACCCTGGTTGTCGTCGGCAACTGAGAATTCCATTCGCTCGACAGCAAGCGCGACGGCTTCAGTGTCGTTCACGTCGACGCCGTTCTGCACTGCGTTCCAAGTTGCAGCTCTGTACATGAGGCCGGTGTCGAGAAATCGATAGCCAATCCTCACCGCAAATTGTTTTCCGACCGAAGATTTACCCGATACCGCTGGTCCGTCGATGGCTATCGGCGGGCGCGCAGATTCTGTTGCAGACAATCGTTATCCGTTCGTTCGTTAGGATGGCGCTAGGACGGCTGATGCTCATTTTTGACCACATCCGCATCACATACTCTCGCTACAGGATATTCCCCTGCTGCTAAAATCCCGATCACCCGGTGTATACGCGTTATCAATGTTTCAGTAACGTTTCGCCGATACTATCGAGGTGATGGGCTGATGAATCGGGCTGTCATTTACTCTGGCAATAGTGGATAACTTCAAAAATGAACGTACTAGATTGGGTGCTGATCGTAGTTTTTGCGCTCACCGCACTCTGGGGCTACAAGACCGGGCTTATCGACATGGCCCTGAACGCTATAGCCATCTACGTCGCACTCTTCTTGAGCGGACTGTTCGCTGGCCGGGTACTCTCGCTGATCACGGATGAAGTGGAAAGCCAGGCCTTTGCTACCGCAATCGGCTACGTAATCATCTTCGTCGCCGTGTTCATTGCCAGCCGAATAATTTCTTCGATCATCAAGAAGGCCCTCAAGATCACGTTTATGGGCTGGGTTGATAATCTCGGCGGAATTGTGATCGGCCTCTTGGCAGGTGTACTCATAGCAGGTGGTGTAATGACAGTTGCCGCCCGCTACACATACGTAATCGAAGAGGATACCTCGGGCCAGTCGGCGAGCGGGATTGAAGGAATGATCCAGAACGCTGCTCGTAACTATGTAGAAACGGGTATCAGAGAGAAGCTGGACGAAGCACTTACCGAGTCGCAAATCGTTCCATCGCTGTTAGGCCTGCGCAGCTTCGTCATAGAGTTCGCACCAGATGACTTTGGTGTGGCACTCGACATACTTGAAACCCGTATTGACGATTTGGACGTTTCATAAACTAACGATAAGGCCATAGCACTGGCGGTTAGAAAACCGCTGCCGTAACCGGAAAGCAACATGAGCGCCCCAGCGAGCGAAAGCACAAGGGCACCTGTACTGGTGCTCAACCAGAACTACCAGCCGCTCAACATCTGCGATATTCGCAGGGCGGTGAAGCTCGTCGGTAAGGGCAAGGCAGAATCGGTCTCAGATACCGGCGAATATGTGCACACTGTCGATGATATTTTCGATCGACCAGACGTTATCCGACTCTTTTACATGGTGAGTCGGCCGGTTCAGCGCCGAAAGATATCGCGTAACGAAGTGTTCGCCCGCGACAATCACTCGTGCCAGTACTGCGGTGAGAAGCCGCGCTATATGACCATCGACCACGTCCAGCCTCGCTGTAAGGGCGGCGAATACGTGTGGACAAACGTTGTGAGCGCCTGCAAGGCGTGTAACCACCGTAAGGCGGGCCGAACGCCGCAGGAAGCGGGAATGAGGCTACGTAACAATCCCTACGAGCCTCGCCCAAACCCATACTCATTCCTGAAACTTGCAGCGCTCAAGCAGGCCTGGCTGCCGTTTGTGCCGTGGCTGGCACCGGCGTCGTACTCAGAGGACAACTTCGTGGCGGCTACCGCAGGTTACTAGGCGCGCACTTGCTGGTTCTCATCTTGAGAGACATTGTAATTCTGAACTTGATTCAGAATCCTCTACCCACGCGATCCGTAATCGATTCTGCATCGAAGTCATCTCAAGAAGTGATTGTGTAGCCAGTCGACCGCGATACTGAATCAAGTTCAGCATGACAGTTGTAGCGTCCGGGTTTTTAGTCTTCTCCCAGCAGGAAAATGGACAGCACGAACCGGGCGAGTCCTAGCCCTCGGCGTCATCCTCGAAGTTGAGCGATGGAACTTTCGCTGGATCTGCCCAGGGCAGGTCGAGCATGAGCACTTCAAACGTTAGCTGTGGGACGGCGTTGGCTTCGAGTGCGGACTGGGCATCTTGTATCGATGTCACGGCCCCCGCGATTTGTGCTTCTTTTAGCTGACTCGCAATCTCGGAGAACAGGTCGCTCCACTCAACGTTTGTGACGTGGTCGTTTAGTTTGTGTCGCATCATCGCAACGTCACGCCACCACTCAAGCCAGCGCTGCATTTCGGCCATGACGGCTTCACGATCACGCCAGAACTGCCCACCGGTCTGGCGGGCGTACCTGAACCGCTCCTCGATGTTGCCTGTGACGATCTCGGCGAACCTGAGCACCGCCTGGTTGTGCGCATCGATGATCGTCGGGTCGTTGAGTGCGTCGAGTGCCCAACCGGGGCAGCCACGGGCGAGTCTCGCCAGCGAGCAGGCCTGTGATTCCTCAACCTCGAACCGCTCGATGAGTTCTGACTCGATCACTTTGGGATCGACAGGTCTCAGGTCGATACGCTGGCACCTTGAAACGACTGTTTCGGGGAGCGCCTGATCCGAAGGTGATGTCAGGATGATCAGCACGTCGTCAGCAGGTTCTTCGAGTGTTTTCAGCAACGTGTTCGACGCCTCGATAGTCATCCTGTGGGCATCATCGATGATGAAGACCTTGCTGAGGCCCTCAAACGGCTTGGTCGCTGAATCCCTGATTAGATCCCGGATGTGCTCGATCGAGATGTTCTTCCTGCCTCTTGCAGGAGCGTCGTCCTCACTCGCCTTCGTCTTGCGTGAGTCCTTTTCCACCTCTGTATCGATGTCGATTACCCGGACGTCCGAGTGAATGCCTTTTCGAATACGGTCTGCCTGATGAGATGACGCAATATCTATGTTCGGGGCCTCACCAAACATGTCGACTACGGGTTCACTGTTGACCATGCATGCAATGTCGATAGCAAGTGTTCGCTTGCCAATCTTTTCGGGTCCCGTAATGAGGTAGGCGTGGGCGAGTCGTCCCGACTCAGAGGATTTCGACAGCAGACGCGTCGCACCCGGATGCCCAAAGGTTGTCCAGCCAACTACTGGCGGACGATGAACGGCGGGTGAAACGGGATCAGTCAAGATCTAGACTCGAAGCAAGAAGGTCGGCGTAGGTCTCGCGGCGTCGAATCAATCGGGCATGTCCATCGTTGACCATCACGACTGCCGGCCGGGTCTGCATGTTGTAGTTGCTTGCCATCATCAGACAGTAGGCACCTGAGGCGGGTAGCGCCAGTAGTTCACCGGTTTCCACGTCAGGCAAATTCACGTCGCGAGCGAGCACATCGCCTGATTCGCAGAATTTTCCGGCGACTGTTACGAGCGTTGGTCGATCTGCCGTAGGGCGATCTACCGGCACAACCGCATATTCCGATTCGTAAAGTGCAGGACGAATGTTGTCGCCCATTCCACCGTCGACGCTGACGTATGTACGCACGTTCGGGATGGTTTTGATGCCACCAACGGTGTACACGGCTACTCCAGAGCGGCCCACAAGCGATCGACCGGGTTCTACGCTGAGTTCTGGCTCGTCGAGTCCGTACGCATCACAGCCCTTTCGAATCGCCGCGGAGATCTCCTTGGCGTACTCGCTCATTTTGGGAGGAAGCGTGTCGGCAACGTAGCCGATTGCGAATCCGCCGCCCGGGCTGAATCGTTTTAGATCGAGTTCGTACTTGTCGCGCATGTCTGCCGCGAACTTGAGCACGTAGTCGATAGCCTCGGAGTACGGTTCCAGTTCGAAAATTGGTGATCCAAGGTGGAAGTGAAGACCTTCCACTTCGAGGTTTTCTTTTCCTAGCGCCAGCTTGACCGCAACTTCAGCATCGCCGGTCTCGATGGAAAATCCGAACTTGGAATCGAGAATTCCTGTCGACGTGAGCAGATGCGTGTGCGGGTCGATACTCGGCGATAACCTGAGCATCACTTTCTGCCTCACACCAAGTTCACCAGCAACCTCGTTTAGAAGGTCGATTTCGGCGAATGAGTCGAGTGTGATGCAGGCGATGCCGTACTGAACCGCTTCAATAAGTTCCTCGCGTCCCTTGTTGTTGCCGTGAAAGTTCATTCGCTCGGCAGGGAAGTCGGTTGCCATCGCAACTGCCAGCTCGCCACCAGTAACCACGTCCATGTCGAGGCCTTCTTCTTCGACAATTCTCGACACGGCGGGATTGGCGAAGGCTTTCGACGAATACTCGATACGGGTATTTGGATACTCGTCCGTGAAACTACCGACAAAGTCACGGCACATCCCGCGAAGGGTCGCTTCGTCGTAGATGTACAGGGGGCTTCCGTACTCAGCGACGAGATCACGTACGTCGCAACCCCCAATGGCCAAGCGGCCATCGTCGCTCAGGTCAGCGGTGATAGGTAGTAGATCAGCTTCTGGAATTTTGGACATTGGGAGAAATTTACGAACGAGTGTCTGGTTTTACCTTGCAGATGCTAAATGAGTCGGGCGCCCATTGTAATGACGTAGTAGGAAGTGCCGGACGAAAAACCAATTGTCGGGCTCAGCAATTGATGCGTCAATTTGAATTGCCAGCTGTATTGCCAACTCGAAGGTTGCATCTCTTTTCCTGTCTGATGAATCGAATGTGTGATTCTGCACTTGGAGCCTTCAGAGTGGATCAACTAGTTCATCCTGATTCTAAGATGTCTTTTACCCCTTCGATATGACACGATCTAGTGACTATGAGCGATAAACCCGTACGACTAACCGAATTGGCAACCTGCACCGGTTGAGCTGGGAAGCTCAGCTCGAGCGAACTTGCCCAGGTCTTGGGCAGGCTGCCAACTCCGACCCTCACTGATCCAAACGTGCTGGTCGGAACCGAAACCGGAGATGACGCTGCTATCTACCGGATAAACGATGACGTCGCTCTCGTACTCACAAATGACTTCTTTGCACCGATTGTCGACGACCCGTTTGATTACGGGCGTATAGCTGCCGCAAACGCACTTTCTGATATTTACGCGGTGGGCGGCAGGCCGATCACAGCTTTGAACATCGCTGCGTTTCCTCGTGAGCTGGGACCGGATGTCATCGCAAAAATTCTTGAGGGCGGGCAGGTAAAGGCCGAAGAGGCAGGGATCCTGATCATTGGCGGTCACACTGTCGATGACAAGGAACCCAAGTACGGTCTTGCGGTCACTGGAATCGTGACTCCAGGTAAACAGATCACGAACGCCAACGCTCAACCGGGCGATGTTTTGATTCTGACGAAAGCGATCGGTTCAGGGATTATCACGACGGCTGGTAAGGCCAGAACTGCGCCTGAGGAGTCGATTCAGGCGGCTGTTGATTCGATGGCGACTCTTAATAAGGGTGCTGCAGACGCAATGATCGAAGTGGGCGTGAACGCCGCAACTGATGTCACTGGGTTTGGGCTACTGGGGCATCTTTCACAGATGATGAAGGCAAGTGGAACCTCGGCAGCGATCAACTGGTCGCAAGTTCCGCTACTTCCGGGTGTCCTTGAGTTGGCGAAGTCTGGATCGGTTTCTGGCGGGACATCTCGCAATACGGAGGCGCTCGAGGGCGCAGTGAACTTCGAAGACGGGGTTGGAGACATCGAGTTCACGATTCTTGCCGATGCCCAGACTTCCGGTGGGATGCTGATATCGGTACCGGAAGAGCGTGCTAATGTTCTTGTAAAGAATTTAGTTGCTAATCAAACACTTTACAGTGCGGTCATTGGTAAGGTTTTCGAAGGCGATCCGGGGATCATCACAGTCTGGCAATAGGCGTCTAGTGGCTCCGCGCAAGACTCGTTTTTTCCGACTGCAGCGTAGCCCCGATTTCCATCGGGATAAACTTCGCGGAGTGACCTCGGTGGAATTACCGTTTACTCAAGCGAGAGCCCGTACGCGACCCCACCAGATCCCTCGGCTCCGATGACTTCGCTCGGGAAATGAAGCGCCGGAAGCTGCATTGAGCGCCCACAAAGAACCCTTACGCCTCAGTCTCATCCCAAATCCTCGTGCGCTCGGCATCGTCCATCTCGGATAGCACATCATCCCCGGCAACCTCTTCTGCGCGCATCACGTGATCCCGTAGGCCGACAGTCGCCTTGCGCAACGCTGTTTCGGCGTCGATTCCGGCTGCGTGAACCTGCCGCGCAACTGCCATCAGATACTCACCCGCTCGCTCTTCGCCGTCTTCCAAAGACTCACCATCTATCGAGCCAAACGCCAGTGGCATCGAGTGTTTTTCCGGCCAGGGCAGTCCAGCTCGCATCACACGGCGTTGGACTGACGACGAATACGCCAGTGCAGGCATCGCAGTCGGCAGTGAAGCGACGATAGATCGACTTCCACCCGCTTCAGCTCGTTTTAGGGCTTCCCAGCGATCGACAACTTCCTCTGAGTCATCGACTGCCTCATCATCCCCGAACACGTGTGGATGCCGATGAATCAGTTTCTCTCGAACGGCGTTGCAGATCGAGGCGGCGTCGAAATTGTCATCACGACGTGCCATATCGGCGTGAAACACGATCTGGGTGATGATGTCGCCGAGCTCCTCTTCGAGGTTTTTGGGATCACCTGAATCGATAGCTTCAAGCGCTTCGTATGTCTCCTCAAGCAGGTTCGGTCGAAGCGAAACATGAGTCTGTTCGGCGTCCCAGGGACAGCCTCCGGGATCTCTCAGTAACTCGATAGTCGCAGTCAGTTCCGCAAAGGCCTCTCCGGCCGCTCTGGCTTGTTCGCTTAGTGAACTCAATTGTTCTCCCGTTTATCTGGCTGGTATCTGGCTGGCGCATCCACTCATTCAACTTACGGCACGTATGCTAACTGTCATGCCGACCAAGTCGCAGCAAAACGCAAAAAAAAGAAGTTCCCACTCTGCTTCATCGGCGAGTGGGGCCGCCGGGCATCGCCTGGCACTGATTGGTGCAGCCATTTTTGCGCTACTGCTGCCCATATTCCTGATTCTGTTCAACACCAGCTACATAACGAACAGCGAATGGCTGTACGACTACGGCTGGTGGCGAAACGACATCGCTAATATTTCTGGTCTCACAACCGAGCAGTTGAACAGCGGTGCGGACCAGATCAAGGAATATTTCGATAACGACGCTGAGTTTCTCGATCTGCGGGTTACATCTGGCGGTCGAGAGATTTCTCTCTACAAAGAGCGAGAAGTGCTGCACATGGTCGATGTGAAAGCCCTGATGCAGGCGGTCTTTGCGATCACTCTTTGGACCGGAGTGGGCTTACTGTTCTTGCTGGCCATCGGCTTGATCGTTCTCAAGGAAGATGTGTTCGCACTTCTTTTGAGAAGCCTGAAGTGGTCGGCAATTGGAACCGCCGTGTTCCTGGTCGTTTTCGGAGGTACAGCTGCAATCGACTTTGGCTGGCTGTTCACGCAGTTCCATTTCCTGAGCTTCGCGAACGATCTATGGCTGCTTGACCCTTACAACGACTACCTATTGATCATGTTCCCGCAGCAGTTCTTCTTTGAGGCAACGTTGTTCATCGGGCTGTTGACAGTGATCGATTTCGGGCTTGTGATGTGGGCAAGTCGAATTGTGCGCAAGCGTCTCGGTTAGCTCTCCAGCGTTTCGAGCCAGTCATCGACGATGGGTAGTAGCTCAAGCACAGTCTCAACGGTGTAATCGGGCTCGGCCGTTTTCTTGGGATCTGGAAGTGAGTCGCCAGCTGCCCACACGGTAGACATCCCAATGGCCGCAGCGCCGGCAATGTCGGAATACAGATTGTCGCCCACGTGCAAAGCGCGCTCGTGCACCACGCCGAGCGCCCTCAGCGTCGCATCGAACATCAGCCTGTTTGGCTTGGCGGTGCCCATTTCGTTGGAGTAGGCGATGTGGCTGAACCTTTTCAGTAAGCCAATATCAGCGAACCAATCTCGAAACGCCCCACCGCTTGTGAGTCCGGTGTTCGTGACCATTCCTATTCGCAATCCACGTTCGGCGATATCATCGAGCATCTCCAACGCCCCATCGAGAAGGGTTGGCGGGCTGTCGATGAACGACTTATCAATTGCGGCACCAACCGTGGTGATACCGAATACTCCGATCCGATCCGGAAGTTCTATGTCTATCCTAGAAAGACCCAGCCTGATCCATTCACCGAAGTGCGAATCTTGTTCGTCATCGTGACCAGCGGTTATGTCGTCAGAAAGATCGACAAAAACCTTATGGAAATCTGTCCGGTCAACCGACTCGCCCATTTCGGCAAGCGCCGCCACGCCGTAGTCAGCACGTAGCTCTCGGCGCTGGTCAGAGTTTTCTTTTTTGCCGGGCTCGAATATCAATGTTCGCCATAAATCGAACGTTACGGCTGTTGGTTTCGATGGGTGTGCCATAACTAGTACTTCACCACGCTGAACACATCTAAACCGGCTGGTAAGGTCTTCCTGCCGTTCAGAAATTCAAGTTCTACTAGGAAAGTGGCCGACACGACTTCCGCACCCAGCGATTTGACGAGTTGCACACCTGCGCCGGCCGATCCACCAGTCGCCAGCAGATCGTCGATGACCGCTACTTTTTGCCCTTCTTCAAATGCTTCCGTACTGATTTCAAGCCGAGCCTTGCCGTATTCAAGTGCATAGTCGACCCCGATAATCGGAGGCGGCAGCTTACCGGCCTTGCGAATGGGAATGAACGGAATATCGAGCATTGCTGCTACAGGAGCGCCGAAAATAAATCCACGGGAGTCGATAGCCGCAATCGCTCTTGTATCCAGCAACCGCAAATGATCTGAAAGCACGCCCGTGACGTATTGCATCGCTTTGGGATTCGCCATCAGGGGCGTTAAATCCCTGAACAGGATTCCCTCTGAGGGATAATCAGGCACATCACGTATGAGCGATTTCAGATCCAAAAAAACACCACCCGAACGTCTAGTAAACGGAATGCCAGATAGATTGTAGTTCGTGAATAGAGTTTATGAACTCGGATAGCGGCGGTACCTCTATCCCAAACCCCAGACATCTGTATCTGGATAGAAGTCGGTCCAGGCGAACCAGAAAGCGTTTACCGCATGTAGCCGTTCAAGGGTATTACCGATTAGTTCACCTTCGTAAGACTGACCAGTAAACGGTATCCACAACGTGCCGGTTTGGTCGTTTTTTAGCCACTCCCGACCGCCCTTTTCGATTAGCTCGAAGCTGAGTTCCTGTCCACTTACAACAGCCCCAAAAGCCAGCGCCGTATCGGTAGCAGGATCGAAGTAGACGATTGCGGATGTACCCGCATGCGAGGTGTGGACGAGTTTTTCGGACCTGAGCTGAGAATGCGGGAAGGCAATTGGATCGGTATCGAACCCAAGACCAAGCACTAGTTCCTTGGTCGGAAGACGGTTGTCTTTGTTCGACTCGCCAATTACCCCGGCAGAACGCGAGAAGTAATAGCTGTCGTATGGATCGCCGCCGCGCCTGCTCTTTCTCAGGGCAACGGTCTCTGGTTGAGTCTCTTTCCACTTCTCCCAAGTTGTGAGAGTGAGCGGAATTGTCTCTAACTTTGTGCCAGTCAGTTCACCCTGAACTGCCCGCGAAAGGAACTGACTCCACAGCGACCTCGTCTCGCGGTCGTACATCACGAGCGCGTTCATGATCAGCTTTCCTGAGACTCCGAACTCGTGTATCTCGCCGTTTATCTCGACACCAAGCACGAGTTCATCTGGATCGTACGTGTCATCGGCAACATCAGACTCGACAAACTCAGGGTTTTCCATCGATGGAATTCCATCGAACCGAAGCAAAGTCACAATATTGAGTTTTACCTCGTTGGAAGAGCTAGCGTTACCACTTGAACCGCTTGAACTACTGGCACCATCCGAACTACTGGCGCTCCCAGAATTGATAACCACGGTTTCCCCTTTTCCGAACGGCGTTCCCGAAAACGCAAGCCACAACACATACCCCGCAACCAGCACTACCAACCCATACACGACAACCCTCTGCATATACGCCAAACTGTTATCTGTAAGCAGTAATACGTTAGATGCGACATGTTGGGATTTCGACGCCACACCGATGCTAAAATTTGCGCCCAGCAGATCTGAATCGCCAGTCTGGGCGATCAGCACCATCGGCTACCGGCTGAAAGACGAACGAAGGGCACTCCGATCTATTTATCGAGGCTTTCTTTAACTGGTTTTAGAAACCACACAAATACCGAGCTTGAATTGCGACCGGGGCTAACGCTATTTCAGGGTCATAACGGGCACGGGAAGAGCAACCTTCTTGAGGCTGTGTACATGCTGGCAATTGCGAAGTCGCCGCGGGCGTCGCATGAGCGCGAACTGGTCAACTGGTCGCTGGCTGAAACTGGCGGGCACATGCAGGTGCTTGGCGTTGGCCGTAATGGCGACAACACGATTCAAGCACAGATCGATGTGGATGTAACTGCACCAAGTTCAGCGAGGGGAGTGCCGGGATTTCGCAAGGGTTTACGCGTCAACGGAATCAAGCGATCAGCGATCGATTTCGTCGGAAACCTGAACATCGTGTTCTTCGAAGCTGAGGACCTCGAGATCGTCTATGGCTCACCGGGCAGGCGTCGTCGGTATCTCGATATATTGATCTCGCAATCGAATCCCACATACCTGAAATCGCTTCAGAGGTATGGGCAGGTGGTAACTCAGCGAAACCAGCTGCTTCGCCGAATCAGAGATGGCGTTTCAGAGGAAATGGAACTGACGTTCTGGGACGAGCGACTGGCATATGAGGGTTCACGGGTCACCGATTCTCGACGTCGTTCGGTTGATGGGCTGAACGATCACGCAGTTCCGGCTCACCGTGATTTAACAGATGGCGACCAGCTTGAGCTTGAGTATCGGCCTCGAATCACGGCGGCGTCAGACGATAGGCCGGATGTTGGATCTATGACCGCTGAGCAGATCGAGCACGAGATGAAAACAGCTATCGCCGGACTCCGCCGCAGGGAGATTGCACAGGGTGCGACGGTGATGGGACCGCATCGTGACGATCTGGAAATACGCCTGAACGGGAACTCTGCGGGGCAGTTTGCATCACGTGGGCAGGCACGAACAATAGCGCTGTCGTTGAAGCTTGCCGAGGCCATTTTTGTCACGAACTCGACCGGTCGAACTCCAATTCTCGCACTCGATGATGTTCTTTCCGAACTTGACCCCGAACGACGAAGGCTCGTTCTCGAAGCTGCCACGAGGCATGAGCAAGTCCTGCTCACATCGACCGAGCCGGGCATTGTGCCCGAACAGTTCCTTGAATCTGCGGATATATACACCGTAATGAACGGTCGAGTGACACAGGACGCAATTGCCAGCACAGGCTCTCATGACTAGACCGGCATCACAAACATCATCACGAGAAGAGTTGCGATCGCAGCTTGAGGAAATCGTGTCGATAGTGAGCGAGTCGAGTTATGTAGTCGGGATGACAGGTGCGGGCATGTCAGTCGAAAGCGGTATCCCGCCATTCAGGGGTGCCGATGGACTATGGACCAAGTACGGCACACCGCCGATGGACGGCTATTCGGACTTCAAAAAAGACCCCACAGGGTGGTGGAATCGCAGAACGAACGAAAAGATCGACGCTCACATTCTGGAACTGCGCGACGCACTGCAAAACGCTGAACCGCATGCCGGGCACTACGCTCTTGCAGGGCTAGAGCAGGAGGGTCATTTACAGTCGGTGATCACTCAGAATATTGACGCCCTCGATGAAAAAGCAGGCCTGAAAAACCTGGTTGAAATCCACGGCAACCGCACCAAACTTCGATGCATCGAATGCGGTGATCGCGTTTCTCTTGGCGATTTCGTTCCGCTGTTCGCGCCAGATCCCTGTGAAAAGTGCGAGGGTCTGGTTAAGTTCGACACCGTGATGTTCGGCGAGCCCATCCCTGACGATGTGATGGCCGCGTCGAGGGCCGAGATCGACAAAGCCGACTGCGTGCTGGCGATTGGCACATCGGCTACCGTTCGACCTGCGAGCGGGCTGCTTTGGATAGCTGAAGCCTCAGGAGCAACGATTATCGAGATCAACCCAGTCGAAACGAAACTAACCCCGCTGTGTGAGGTATCTTTGCGCACGACAGCAGGCGAGGCCCTACCGCTTCTCTTGACAATGCTAGAAAAATCGCCCGAATCTCCAGAATCTAAACACAACAACCAGACGCTCGAATAGAAGCCAGTCAATCCACAAGTAACAACTTCAAAATGACAACTCCCCTCGAACGAGAAATCGCCACTTACGCCGCAGCAAACCCGAAATCTGGAGCACTGCACGAGCGGGCGGTCGAATTCATGCCCGGTGGAGACACCCGAAATTCGATTTTCTGGGATCCGTTCCCGCTCTACGTAGTCGACGGTGACGGAACGATTCTCACCGATGCCGACGGCAACAAGAGGACCGACATGGTCAACAACATGACCACGTTGATTCTCGGGCACCGCCCGTCCGAGGTGACCGCTGCGCTCACCGAGCAGGTGAATCACGGGGTTTCATTTCCGGCACCAAATCCCTCAGTGGTTCGGTGGGCTGAGCTCATGTGTGAACGAGTTCCTTCACTCGACAAGGTCAGGTTCGTAAACACCGGTACCGAAGCAACTCTCAATGCCATTCGAGCCGCCAGGGCCTTCACCGGCAAGCAGAAGCTCGTGAAGTGCGAGGGTGCCTACCACGGCAACCACGATGCTATCCAGATCAGCGTGGCTCCTCCCCTTGATCAGGCCGGTGACGCAGAATCGCCTGAAGCCATAGCCGCATTCCCGGGTATTTCTGAAGCAGCCGTCGACGATATTTACATAACGCCGTTCAACAACATCGCGTCCGCTGAAAAGATCATCCGCGAACATGCTGACGAACTGGCCGCGGTGATAGTCGAACCGGTAAACGGTCAATGCGGAATGGTGCCCGGCACGCCCGAGTTTCTTGAGGGTCTGCGCCGTATTACCGAAGAACTTGGCATTTTGCTTATCTTCGACGAGGTGATCGCATTCCGCATTGCCTATGGCGGTGCGCAGGACTACTACGGCATAACTCCCGACCTCACCTGCTTCGGCAAGGTAGTCGGCGGAGGCATGCCCGTAGGGGCGTTTGGTGGCCGAGACGACATCATGTCGATGTGGGATCCGTCAGACGGCGGTTCGACGGTTCAGCACGCCGGGACTTTTAATGGAAATCCCATGACCGCATCTGCGGGAGTAGCGACTCTCGAAGCGTTGACGCCCGA
>Ga0114993_10001444_pt1 | contig 27285 bp, 22 predicted proteins | sample ArcticOcean_MG_C_FD_87042 | JGI IMG/M metagenome (GOLD analysis project Ga0114993, IMG submission 87042) | Marine microbial communities from western Arctic Ocean - ArcticOcean_MG_CB2_150 | ecosystem: Environmental > Aquatic > Marine > Oceanic | place: Arctic Ocean: Canada Basin | collected...
ACCTCTGCCAAGGCGCTATTACAAAACAATGAATTCGACTTCTGTATGACAGATATGAACCTGCCGGACGGTAACGGCATTGAGCTCGTCCAATACATTAACAACAACTATCCACAGGTACCCGTTGCAATGATCACCGCACACGGCAGTGTGGATTCCGCGGTTGAAGCATTGAAAGCGGGTGCATTCGATTTCGTTTCCAAGCCAGTCAACCTCGAACTCTTGCGGAGTCTTGTCGACACAGCGCTGAACCTGAAGCCCCTGGACACCAAAACCGGCATCGTTTCACCCAGCGTTCTGGGTAAATCGACAGTAATGATCGCGCTGCGCAAGCAGATATCAATACTGGCGAGAAGCCAGGCGCCTATCTATATCAGTGGCGAATCCGGCAGCGGTAAAGAGCTGGTGGCAAGATCGATTCACGAAAATGGTCCGCGTGCTGGGGGTCCATTCATTCCCGTTAACTGCGGCGCAATACCCAGCGAGCTAATGGAAAGCGAGTTTTTTGGTCACACCAAGGGAAGTTTTACAGGCGCGGTTGCGAACAAGGAAGGCCTCTTCCAGGCTGCCAATGGAGGAACGCTTTTCCTGGATGAAGTAGCAGACCTCCCGCTTCCAATGCAGGTGAAGCTGCTCCGAGGTATTCAGGAGAAGGCGATCAGGCCGATTGGATCGCAGCAGGAACTAAGTGTTCATGTGCGAATTCTGAGCGCAACTCACAAGGACCTGACAACCGAGGTTGAGCGCGGGACCTTCCGGCAAGATCTTTTTTACCGTATTAACGTCATAGAGCTCCGAGTGCCAAGCCTTCGGGAGCGCGCTGAGGACATTCCTGTTCTTGCAGAGGATTTACTCAGCAGGGTTGCAGATGACTACCAAGTCCCGAAGCCCAGGCTCAGCAGCGAGGCGATCAGCGAACTCACCAAGTATCATTTCCCTGGGAATGTTCGAGAGCTTGCGAATATCCTGGAAAGAGCCATCACGCTGTGTGAGAACGATATCATCATGCCCGACAACCTGCAGTTGACCCCTACGTCTCCGACAGACGAGCAACTCACCAAACCAGTATACGATGGTGAGGGCGACGCGCGGGAGCCAGAAGAGGCGATCGATAAAACACCCGGGTCAACGCTACCGAAAGATGAGGAGTCGCTGGATTCCTATCTGGAAAATATTGAAAAGAGCCTCATCGTTGATGCCCTTGAAACAACTCGATGGAATAAAACAGCAGCGGCCAGGAAGCTGGGTATTACCTTCCGCGCGTTACGCTACAAGCTGAAAAAACTGGGTCTGAATTAGACTCACCTGCTGACTGGTTAAACGCTCGCACACCTGCACGAGAAGTCCTGCATTAATCCCACAGCTCCCTCTCTAATCTGATGCCAGATAGCATTATTAGCAACGGGACACTGTTATGCGCGGCCTTCGATCTGGATATTCCACCTTCGAGATGATCACTGTTCTGGGGATTAGCCTGACGTTGATGGCATTCGTGATTCCACCGGTTAACGCCATGCTCATTCGCGGTAAAACCACAGCTTCAATCAATCGACTGGTCGCCGCCGTCAACTTTACCCGTCACACAGCGGTGCAATACCACACGGTCGCGACATTATGCGCGACAAAGGCTAACGGAAAATGTGGCGCTTCCTGGGCAGGTGAACTGTCGGTGTTCCTGGACAGGAACAGAAACGCAAGGCATGAACCTGAAGAAAAACTCATCGCTCGTATATCAAACAATAACTCTGATAACTCAGTTACCTGGCGTGCATTCCAGAACAAACAGTACCTACAGATGACGTCGATGGGATATACGAAATTTCAAAACGGCAATTTTGTCGTCTGCCCGGCCAACGCCAACCCGAAGTATGCACGCCAGATCGTGATCAATGTACAGGGCAGGGTCAGGCAGAACCGTTCCGTGGATAAGGCTGGACACCCCATCGACCAGAAAGGTCGACAGCTTAGATGTTAGAATTCAACTTCAAGGTTTGGGTCAAGTTCTTTTATCGCCATCGCCAATCTTGAATGCCCAAGCTCGAAGTACTCCATCTCTACTTTCATCCCAACGGACAGAAGTTCGAGTGATCCAGCCGAGGTTCCATACAACGAAATGTCCGTCACATTTTCGCCAAAAGCGGGGCTGACTTGGTAGTCATAACCGCTGACCTGGATCGTTCTGGTCACATAGTTCAGCTCAACAATAACGCCATCTTCAAACCTTTTAAAAGCCTGACCATCCAACCCTTGCAGCATTTCATCGAAGGTCTCTGCTAACACAACTAACGGCATCATCAAGACAACTAACATCAGTAACTTTTTCACCCTATTTCTCCTAATCTACCGTTTCTAGTCGCTTCCATGACAGCCGGCCTGTGTTTCCGCTTGTGGACGTGTTCGTTGAAATAACGTGCAGCTCCCGGCCATACTGGGTCACTCGTTTATTATCGATGAACGTCGAGTCTGTGGGCGGCGCAGGGTCCTCAAGGATGATACCCGCAGCCGTCTGAACGCCGCCTATATCGTCGTTATCATCGAAGATACCGTCGTCGTTCAGGTCAAACACCGTTCGATTAAAGCAGATTGAACCACCGGTAGCCGGACAGAACGACAAGACCGCGCCACCCGCCAGCCCAACACAACTCCCGGCCTCCCTTGGGAAGATAGAGTTCACGAACCCGATGCCACCACGCAACTGTATGTTTCTTACAGCTCTCTCACCAGGAAGCTCGGCTGCAGAACCTGGCGCAGCGCCAGCCGCTGGAGAATCAAGATCGTTATACCAACCTTTTTGAGCACCAGCGACAGTATAGTCAACAGCATTATCTGAAAGGGTTCTTAACTTGCCCAACGCATCGTCAACATTGGTATAACTTTGGGCCTGAAGTTCGGACTTCAATACAAGCCTTGCCCCAAGCCGATCCCAGATACCGTAAATAGACTGGGCTTCTCCATCGGTAGAGTCGCCGTTGCGCAGATAAGCACCTGTGCCAAAAATGATTATAAAGCCTTCATCTTCCGTAGGGTGAACGATGGCGAGCGGTTGAGTGGTGATCGGCTGGTTTTTCTCATCTGCTGTACCTGGCCTGTACTGGGCCTTAAAAATCTTGGTCACACTCCAGTTATTGAAATCAGCGTCAGTCATGTCAAAACGGAAGAAGTTACCCTGCAGGTCACCGGCGTAAGCATAGTCGGCAGTGCCGTTGCCATCTGCATCAATGAGTCTGGGTTCACCCAGACCGTTTGGAACACCTGTTAGCGCACCGAACCCGGTATCCAATTTAACAAAGTCCTGCGGATCGCCAGCCTGACAGGCAGCGGGATAGCTGCCATTCGGGATAACATTATGGTTAACGTCAGGGTGACACCACGTGCCATCTAATCCACCTTCAAGAAACAAAACCAACAACTTGGCAATACCAGCGGTAGAGTTGTAGCCATTACCCGCTATTGCGACCCAGATGTTTTCAAAGTCATCATCCAACATGTTACTCATCACGATAGTCGGCCCACTCAACGTGTAGCCAAGGTCTTTGACGGGCTGTGACGGTGACAACCGATCCTGACGCGGGTCATCTACATTACCGTCCCCGTCTGCGTCAGTAAGCAACGGGTTACCCAACCCGTCAGTCGGGTAAGTGTCATCTTCATCAGTGAACTCCCACAGCACTACCTCCTCTGACTTAGATTCTTCAAACGCGGTTGGATCAGTAATGTCGAGCGCAAAGTAGGCTTTACCGCCACCTCCTTGACCACTGACTAGAATAGTTCGCCACTCTTTATCACCATCACCGTCGACATCTAAGTAGACATCGTTGATGGCTGGTGTCGAATCCACAAAGTACTTATGGGTATATTGGTAATCGAGCAGACTCGTAATCCTATTACTGTAGGTGCCTGTAATCAGATTATTCGGCAAATAGCCGACCACTTCATCACCACTTTCAGCATCGAACCCATGCAACATGCCATCATTAGCGGCAACATAAACCACAGACTCGCGATCCTTATTGTCGAACCGAAACTGGGAGTAAGGGTCATCCTCAGGGAACGGCGCACTGCCTCTGCCTAACCTTGATGGAACACCAATGAAAGTGGGCGCTGAGTGCACAATATCACCCAGGCGGCCCGCGATGCCTGGACGTTCCCGGAAGTTACCAACAGGACGTTCGTTAGCATTGTCACCTCGCAGGTACGACACTCGCTGGCTTATCACAGTGTCTATTGGATCGCCACCAGGTGCCACGCTAAAGGCTGCCCTTTGATCGGCGTTGAGGTCAGCCGGCCTAAAGGGTATTCCGTCTTGGCCGTTATAGGTCAAAATCACGCGGTCGCTCGACGCTATTTCATCTAGTTGGGTGGCCGCCTCCCAGACAGGCTCCTCCGTTACGACGCCATCAGGGTCAATGCTCTGCGCGATCAGATCGCCAGTATTGGTCTGTGTGTTATAAAAAGAACGGAATACCAGCGTGTCCTGGAGAATTTCCTGTGAGTTAAATGAGACTGCCGATGCTGCGCCACTTCCCTGCTGGAACTCTGCAAAAGCTTTCTCCAAGGCCTCTGAAAGCTCTATGGGATTTGCCGCACTGAGATACTGACCACGCCCGTTGAGCGCAGCGTGCCGCATATCATCGATCTTACTCTCTGAATTGGTTGGATTGCCCCAGTTAAAGGTAGTGGTGTAGTTCGTTGGTACGTCTTCTTCTTCGATAAGACCGTTAACACCAAAACCCACCGTGTAGGTCTTCATGTGCTGGTGCATCAGGACATTAGAATTGTCCCTGAACGCATCTTCCGCAGCACCAGCGATATCCCTTGCCGAAGTCTGTACTTCATCCTGAAGCCCTGGGTGTATATCCTCTTCGTAGTACTTCATCGCAACGTCGGCCAAGGTATCGGAGGCTCCGCCAGCGTATACGCCACCATCGAAATTTGTATCGTTATTGTTGTCAGAATTTCCGACAGAAGGTTTGCTTCCGTTCCACGCACCATCAGAAATCAACAGCGTAAAGTTTTGCTGGCAGTTACCGTTGGGCGCTGCTAAAACTGGGCACCCCGAATCTCCCGGGGACGAATTACTGCTTGAACCATAGATGTCTCCACTTTTGCAGGCAAAATGTCGACCCGCTCCCCTAAGCGCTTGCCTTAGTGGCGTACCACCATTAGAAAAAGTCTCGTAAATTGTATTGAGTAAGTCTGCCTTGGCGCCCGTTCTCTCAGAACTGTTCATAGTCCTGATTGGCTCATTGGGTCTAGTCGGGCGAAGGGTGGTGAAGCCCACCCGAAGGTTCTCGGACCCTGCTATTACCCTACCCAGGGCCAACTTAGCGGTAAACTCTCGAGTTCGTGAGTAGGTGAACCAGTTTGCAAAGTTCTGCAGTTCCTCCTGGAAGGAACAGGAATTATCCGAGGTGACACAGTCCGTTCTGGATTCCGATCTGGGGTAGCTATCTGACCCACCTTCTGACGCAGGCTTAATCTCAACCAGAAGCCCATCAGATAGGCAACTCGCTTCGTTAACCGCATCAATAGGCCAAGTTCGCACGCAATAGCTAGCGTCAGAGCCCTTATAGGGAGAAGGTGTCGCGTCAAGGTCGGGGTTAACTTCTGAGGCATCCTTGTTTACCCAGACATAGTAGCGCGGCAGGTAAAGGTTAACGTTCGTGTAATAGCCGCTACTCCCGTACGCGGTATACTGCTGATTTTTGAGCAGGTTAGTCCAACTCCCACTGGGCGAAACCGGATTATGCAATGCGTGAGTAGGGTTTGAAGGAGGGTAACTAAGCCCACCCGGCGCCAACCCTACCCATGGCTCGTAGCGGGTGTTCGGATTGTAGTACACCTTGTTATATCGCGAATTTCGCAGACGCCAGTAACCCGTATTAGTTTGTGCTTCTTCGCTCGCCGCAAGGTAATTGTAATTATTACTCGTTGCCTTATTGAGAAAAAAAAGCGCTCTATTTCCACCAAAACGATACTTACCCGACTCATCTTCCGTCTGGATATCCCAGCTCATTGAGCCTGAATCATCGTGCACCACCAGCACATTCGCCTCGGTACCTAGCAACAGTTCGAGCGGAATCTCGGCAAGGTCAAAATCAACCTCGACTACACCGTCAGTCGAACCCGTTGGCGCAGAGCCTCCTTCATTAACGATGATCGTGACATAGTTGCCGTCGGCACATGTCTCCGCAGATGGGACCGACGAGTCACATACAGTAAAAAAGAAACCCTCCGCCCCGAAGAACGATGCACTCGGCCTAAACGTGAATGTACCGTCATGATTAAATGCCTCCAAAACACCGCCCTGGTCGGTCGTTAAGCTAGTGACGGAAAAGACCAAAGTATCCGGCGTTCGAGTGCAGCTTGGGTCACTTGGATCGCAGGCCAACCCGTCAATCACCGTGTTATCAATACGATCCACAACGCTGCCGAGTCCGTTACCGCCAGAAACGACAAGACCGTCACCCTGATCCATGGTGTATACGATTGCCGTAGACACTCTAGGTAAATCGTTAGCTGCCGTCACCAAAACTGTCACCGTTGCGCAGCTGTCATCCTCTGGTGAATGGGCTGCATCTCGGATGCAATAGGTAAAAGAGTCCTCACCATTAAAATTTAGCCCGGGCCGGTATATGATGGAATTTTCTCCAACCGTAAATCCGGTTAACGTCGAGTCAGCTGTCTGCCCTCCCAAGCATTCATCGCTCGAGCAACTGACCTCCCCATTCATCGCAATGGAAAAGTCCCCCGTGTTAGACGTATCGACCAATCGCGAAGTGGTTCGCCATGCACGCGGTATACCCTCGGAATCCGCGATCTGCCGACCTACTCTAATCACATAGGCAGGCTCGTCACCCAGCTGATCGTTAGACAGAACGTTGAAGGTGATGGGGTTACTATCTTCTTCCATCACCAGCCCTGCAAAAACACTGTAATGATCGTCAAATGCCTCAGGTTGTGCTGCATCAACAATCGGTATCGTAATGGTAATCGTAACCGTGGCATCCCCCGTGTTACCACCTGCATCAATCGCTTGAAAGGTGAAGGCATCCGTCAGGTTGGCCGTGCCATCGTGGGTGTAGCTAAAAGTGCCGTCCGCCACCAATACCAGGGTGCCATTACTGGGTCCTGACACCGGCGTCGTGTTGACACTGTGAGTGTCACCCGAGTCAGCGTCGATTAAGCCCTGCAACAGGTTAGCCCCTGTATCAAGATCGCTCTGGGTCACTGATTCGCCCTGATTCACCGTAACGCTATTGGCTTGCGGCGCCGGGTCGTTATCGTTCACTTCTGTGACCGTAATGATCACCATGGCGCTGCCCGTATTACCGGTCGAATCGATCGCCTCAAAACGAAAGCTATCACTGAAATTCTCGGAACCGTCGTGAACATAGCTAAATGTGCCGTCGGCCGACAATGACAAGGCGCCGTTACTGGGACCTACCAATGGCGTTGTATTCACAGTATGCGTATCAGCCACGTCTGCGTCCGTTAGACCCTGCAAGAGATTAGACCCTGTATCCAAATCGGTCTGATCTGCTGATTGTCCCTCTGCGACGGTCAAACTATTCGCCTGCGGCACCGGGTCATGATCATCTTCCTCAATGACGGTTATCGAGACCGATGCGCTACCCACGTTACCACTTGAATCAATGGCCTCAAACGTGAAGCTGTCACTAAGGTTTTCAGTACCATCATGGGTGTAGGAAAACGTACCGTTAGCTGATAGTGCCAAAGTGCCGTTGCTAGGACCTGACACCGCTGCAGTATTTACCGTGTGGGTATCACCTGCATCATTGTCGGTTAAACCCTGCAACAGGTTATTGCCTGTATCCAGGTTACTCTGCGTCACCGATTGCCCCTTAACCACAGTCACACTATTCGCCTGCGGCACGGGATCATTGTCGTTCAAGCCATTGATTACCAGAGAGACGCTTTGGGCCGCAGACTCATTGCCACCGACGTCGGCAACCTGCACATCAAAACTATATGAGCCCTTAACTTCGGCATCCGGATCGCCCAGTAGCGTCACTTGCCCACTCGATGAATCTATTGAAAAAGAAGCGTCATCCGCGCCTCCAGCAAAACTGTAAATTAGCGGTTCTGTATCGTACAACCCAGCGGTAGTATCAGCAGTCGTGGTATAGATAACTTGACCCGCGCCGCTGTTTTCATCGATCGCTGGCGCCGTAGGACCCGATGTTACGGTGAGATTGGTCGCGCCCACGGTCACCGTCAGAATCCCACAGGAATCATCATTGATACCAGGGCTAAAGCAACCGGCATTATTGTTGTCTTGGTTCCTGGTAAAGTTGCTTCTATTGCCATCTTTGATTTTATAACGGATGGATCCACTACCCTGCGCCCCGGGCGTTAGCGAAATACTCATTGCATTGAAATAACCAGGCCTAGGCTGCCCGTTATTTCTGAGCAAGAACTCATCATCACAGCGCGCCTCGTTAACCAAAGAGGCTGCTGACATCGGGCCATTGCCGGTAATCTTAAAGGAGTGATTTCTATCCTGGGTGGCCAAAGGTGCTGGATGACCGTTCCGGTTATCGTTGTCTTGATGACAAAAAATGAAACTGGTCTCACCTAACGGCACCGTAATCTGGTCATCAACCGCTAGAACATGAGTACCCCGAGAGTTCGAGTGCGCTAACGCGAAGGAGCAACAAAGTTGGACCGTGCAAAAAACACTTAACGCGAATAATCGTGATGCCCATTGATGTCGTCCAACGCTAAAATAGTTGTTCATAGGTTTTCTCGATTTATCAATTTTACGGGCCACTCGGTTCTAGCGAACGAACGCCAAAAATAATATACAGGCAAGATATAGTTTGTAGGCGAACCATTAACTCAATGGTCGAATTAACTGAATGGAAGGTTCTACTTCGCTCTTTTAGCGACCTAAAATTGCTTCCCGTAGGTTCCTTGAATCATGACTTGCGCATCTTCAGTGGCGCCATATCCCCGAGCAGTCACTCGAAAAACCTCAGTTCGACCAGCCCCTATATCCTCGCCAATATTATCAAGATTCAGTGCATCTGCATCTGCAATGATTGTTTGTACGTGCTCGACAATATATTTTGGCTGACAATCATCGCAGTTGTCGCGTTCTTCTGTAATGTGAGTTTCACTTATCCGAAAACCACCGTCTGTCCAATCACCCAAATCTTTCCAGTTTGGGGGGTCTCCTGGCGCTGCCTCAAAGTAATAACCGTTCGCCTGATTGCCCCCTAGATCGTCCAGGGGATCGCCAAAATCAGTCAGGTTGTTAAGATTCTCCAGAAGATCTTCCCCATCTTTGAGCGCCACTTCCGCTGCCTGAAAAGCGAGATTCCCATCATTGGCGTTGCGAGCCATCCGTAGCTGCAGTGACGTCGTCTGAATCGATGAAACTCCTAACATTGTCAGTAACAGCAACATGACCAGACTCATGAACAACACGATACCCGCTTGACGTCGTTTGCTTGGCAGGACTTGGTGGTTTCGCTTCATCATCATTAGCTTCTGTTTCTGAGCATAAAGGTTTGGGTGAAAGCTCGACGTATCAAACCGTCTATCGCTAATTCACCTTCACCTTCATAGCAGTTTTGGATAGTACAGCCGTGTGTTGGGGCGCTGGAACCGCCGACATCATCAATAGAGTTAGCGATCACCGTGACCCGAATGGTCACGACATTTTTCAGGCTTACATCGTTGATTGAACTCACGTATTGGTTTGGAGTAAGGTCATCGTCGGTCGATACGCCATAAAGAATTTGCAGATTTTCGATCCCCTCAACAAGCTCAATCGGGGATGTTGTTCCGGATTTTCTCCACAGTGAGAGCGGCACTTGGCCGCTATTGTTTTCCCCTACACCGGGAGCAATAAAGTAAGTGTTCGTCTCAATGGCACTAACATAAGCGTCTGTATCAAAGCTGTTTTTAATCGCCAATCTCGCAAAACTATTCCCCCAAGAGACCCCTGCCGTATCAACGTCGTGCTCAATATCGATCTCATCCGTTTCCTCCTCTAAGCCAGTCACCTGAAATATCGTCGCTTTCTCACAGTCGTGAATCATTGCAAGATCACCTACATCGAAACCAAGTTCGGTGCCATCGGCGGGCTTCACGACTGTAATATCATCGGTGGCGTTTACAAGCGCCTCTGCCAAACGGGTTTCAACGTCTTGTTGCGAAAGGCTCCTTATTGTTATGACATCTGTGCCACTTACAATGTTGTCTGTATTAATGCCTGTGCCGGCAACAAACACATTGGTATCCGTCCCGTTAACTGTCGTTGGCAGATCGTCCAGATCCGGATTCCAGGCACGATCTACGTTAGAAGCGTTATAGCCCTCGAGCCCGTTTCTTAGATCAAATTCATAGGGTATGTCGTCACCACTTGCGGCGGTCCAGTAAAGCTGTTCATTACTCGAAAAACATCCAAAATAACCTACCTTGTAGATATCACGACCAATAAAGTCGAGCGAAAACCGGGCAGATTCTTGCATCCGAGACTGTCCTATCATCACGCCATACGTTTCAGAGTTGGCACTGAATAACTGCACAACCCCAGCGGTAATCACTGAACCGATGGTCAATGAGATCATCAGCTCGACGAGGGACAAACCTTTCTGCAGCGAACGATACATCAGTTGATCCTTGCCCGAAGCGTGACCGAGCTATAGGTCGGGTTTTCTGAAGGAATCTCGATCCAGCGGACAATGACACAGGATTCCCTGGCCTCAACCCTGCAATTCGTTTCGTCTCCGATATCCGCTATTTCTCCTTCTCCTCCAGGCAGTAGCGAACCTGTCACACCCATGGTGACGCAAATTTCAAAAGGATTGTTATTGGCATCCAGTTGATTGATCGAGCAGCGCCACCATGCAATGTCGAAGTCTTTCATCTGGGCCGCGGTACAGCTGTCAGCAACACAGTTGGACGCCGACGGCGGCGGCGGATCTTGAAAATCAACCCCAGCATAATTTTCAAGCGGGTTTGCGCGCATCCGATCAAGCATGTCACCACCCAGCATGAGTGCTTCTGAACGAAACAATGAGCTCCTGTTTTGTTGCAGGCTTAGCACCTGTAACCCTGCGACACCAAGGATACCGACGGACATAATGACCACCGACACAAGCACCTCGATCAGGGAGAAGCCTTTTTGTCGTTGTCGGGAAAGTAAAAGCGTTTTCATATCAGCAATCCGGCTGCACGGTAGGGGGGGTGGGATCACCGGGTTCTGCTTCTCTCCAGACCTTGGGCCTACCGATCAGCGCCAGCTGGATCCGGCGACCGAGCTGCCCATCCAGACATAGATCAAGGTATCTAACCTGGTTGCTTGTTCCACTCAGCCCTCCCCGGCCATTGAATTGAATCGAGGTACGGGGCGAATCCCAGTCGCCGCTGTTTGGGGCGTCATCTACGCCCTCAAGCGTCGCTCCTCCGGTCAGGGCCGGGAAGCGCCTGATAACTGTATTACCATTATCTGGATCTGGGTCATCGATGCAGTCTCCCGGATTGCCAGTGATGAGGCAGTATCCGCCACCGAACTCATTCCCGGCAGTACCAACCAGGGCCTGCAGGCTGACAATGTTGCCAATTCTGCTTGCTTCGGACCTGGCCAGGTTTATGGCCATCGTTAAATCATTAGCTTGAGTTGCCAGCCGGTTTCTTTCTAGCATTCCCTGAAAGCTGGGCACAGCAATAGACATGCCGATACCGACAATCACGATAACGAACAACATCTCTATCATAGTGAAACCTTCGAAACGCCTCATACAACTCCCATAAACCGGTACCCGACAAAAATCAGGCCTCCAGCGATTCTATAGAATTGTCATGACATGAACGCCTGACCCCGATAAGCGGGAACAATCGGGCGACAGGTGGTCAGGCCTCTAAAAGACCGATTCCGTCCCGTCCGATTGAAGCGTGTAACACCTACGATCGCAGGCACCACTGACTGGGGTCGCGACAACGGTGTAGTCAGTCGCTGTAGCAGTAGGAACCGTCAAGGTGTACCGACTGCCATCCTCTGTCCCACTGGCAGGTGACCAGAGCGTGCATTGCGCGCCGCCGCCGACGTAGGTGAATCCATTCGCGTAGAAACGCTCAAGCGTCATTCCACAGGCTTTCACGTCCGCCTGGGCCTGCCCGTGATAGGTATCCTGTATATGGCCCTGATAACTGGGATAGGCAATGGAGCTAATCACCCCAATAATTGCCAGCGCAATCATCAATTCAACCAGGGAAAATCCTTTCATCTTCATAACATCACTCCGATGCGATTTTGTTGGCATTATGCGTATTCAAATAAACCCCGCTATTACATCCGCAGGATCTCAGCAGAGATCTGCTCGACCTGTTTGACCTGGACGCTAAACAAAAGGTCCTGACCCGCAAGTGGATGGTTAAAGTCCACCTCAACCAACTCGTCGAACAACCGATTAACTACCCCCGGGCGCTCGCCGCCTTCACCATCGGAAAAAGAAACGACCAAGCCCTCTACCAGCTCTTGTGACACATCAAAAAGCGCCCTTTTCATCATATGAACGTTTTCTTCGTTGGGCAGTCCGAAGCCCTGCTCCGCAGCAATGGGCAGTTCCCCTGAATCGCCGGCTTTCATGCCGTACATTGCAGCCTCAAAACCTGGCAGCAGACTGCCATCACCCACTTCAAAGGTCGCTGATTCATCACCGGTAGAATCAATGACATCGCCTGCGGCAAGCGCCAGCTTGAAGATCAGGGTTACCCTGGTTCCAGGCCCAATCGGGACATTATTCATTTGTATGCCCCCGTTTACCTTGCCTGAACATATCAATAATCAACAATCCTGCACCTATACTGATGGCCGTATCTGCAATATTAAAGGCTGGAAAGTAATAAGCCTCGTAATGGAAAACCAGAAAATCGACCACATAACCCTGAACCGCCCTGTCAACAAGGTTACCCAAAGCACCACCCAAAATAAACGCCAGAGCGTGTGCCAGCAATCGCTGTTCCCTGTGAATACGATATAGCCACCCACCAATAAACAGGCTTACCGCCAGAGAGACAGCCACAAGGAAGTTTTTTTGCCAGCCACCCGCATCGGCCAGGAAACTAAACGCCGCACCGGTGTTGTGCAAAACGGTGAGTTTAAAAACCGGCAGAACCTCAATCGACTGGCAATTACCAGGGACACACAATGGCAGAAACCCAGCCATAAAGTTTTTAGTCAGCTGATCGACAACCAGAAATACCGTACTAATAGAAAAATAGTACCACACCGTCATGCGCCTCTGAAGAAGACCTTAGCGTCTTCAATATCGTTCATAATGGCTGCTTTTAATGCTTCTATCCCTGCGAATTTCTTTTCGTCCCGGATCTTCTGCCGGAAGACTACCTTTGCTGTCTTACCATAGATATCATCAGAAAAATCGAACAGGTGCACCTCCAGAATAGGTTTTAGGGTGTGGTCATCAATGGTCGGGCGAACGCCCACATTCGCGACCCCGGGGAAGGCCTGACCATCAAACAACATTTCAACCGCAAAAACCCCGGTGATCGGTGCAACATAACGGTTTAGCTGAATATTCGCGGTAGGAACACCCAGCGTTCTTCCTATCTGGCGTCCATAAATGACTTTGCCGGAAATAGAGTAAGCATAACCGAGCAGGCTCTCCGCCAGCTCAAAATCACCCTGGGCAAGGCTTTCCCTGATGCGGGTACTGCTGACGCGTTCATTGTCATGGGAGATCGTATACATATTGATGACGTCAAAATGATGGGACTTTCCAACATCCTGCAGATATTTAAAGTCGCCACTTCGATCAAATCCAAAATGAAAATCGTCACCCACAAAGAGCGCTGAAATACCGATTTCCTCAACCAGTATCCTGACGAACTCCACTGCGGTCATGGTCCTGGCTTTCTCATCAAACTTAACGCAATAAACGTAGTCAATTCCCTGATCAGAGAGCAGGTCGACCTTCTCTCGAAACCGGGTCAGCCGCGCCGGGGCATCGTATAAATCAAAAAACTCTTTTGGCTGGGGCTCAAAACAAATCAACATGGCAGGCACATTCAGCTTGTCTGCCCTGGCCCTGACTTCTTTCAATATCGATTGGTGTCCTTTGTGAACGCCATCGAAGTTACCTATCGTGACAATTGCGCCACGATGTTTTTCCCTGACGTTGAGTAGTCCTCGAATAACTTCCATTAGCGAACCAACTGTTGGTACCTGAATCCAGTACAGAGCAGTACAGCCGCATAACTTACAGCACCAGCGAAGCAGATTAAAACGATAGTGACCATTCTGGAGACAAAACCTTCACTGATCCAGTAAGTCATGTCTGGAAGAATGAGGTAGAGCACCAGCAGCATGACAAGGCTGGAGATCGAAATCTGCAAAAGAAATGACCTCCATCCCGCAGAAAAATGAAGCACATCGGCCCTGAGAAGCCCGAACAGCAGCAAACCAGCATTAAGAAAGGCGGAAATACTTGTCGCCATAGCAAGACCAACATGCTTGAACTGCCAGACCAGAGTAAAGTTCAGCACTATGTTAGCCACCAGGGCGAATATCCCATACCTGACCGGTGTACGTGTGTCTTGCCTTGCGAAATATCCGGGTGCCAGCACCTTCACCATCATGTGTCCGAGAAGCCCAACCCCATAGGCAGCAAGGCTGTAACTTGACATGGCCACATCACGGACCGTCAGTTCTCCCTGGTAGAACAGGGCTGCAATCAGTGGCTCTGCCAGATAGACGAGCGCCACTGTCGCCGGGACTCCAAAGAGTAGCACCAGCCTGAGCGCCCAGTTCAGTGTGCCGGAAAAGGCTTCACCTGATTGAGTGGTATGTTCACGGGACAGGCTCGGCAGGATCACTGTAGCAACGGTGATGCCGAACAGTGCCAGTGGCAACTCCAGCAAGCGGTCCGAGTAGTAGAGCCATGACAGACTGCCCGTTTCCAGGAAAGATGCCAGCAATGTATCCACCAGCAAATTGATCTGGCTAACGGATGCCCCAAACACAGCCGGTAGCATCAGCCAACCAATTCTTTTTACGCCAGGGTCTTTAAAATCAACTGATGGTAACGGCAACAGGTTCTCTCTGGCCAGGAAAGGAAGCTGGAAGGTGAGTTGCGCAACACCCGCAACCAAAACCCCCCATGCCAGAGCCATCACGGGAACGTCAAGGTAGGGTCTTAAAAGAACAGCACTGGCAATCAGGGAAATGTTTAGCAGAACCGGGGTAAATGACGGTACAGCAAACTTGTCGTAGGTGTTCAGCACGGCACCTGACAGCGCGGTCATCGAGATCAGGAACAGGTAGGGGAACGTGAGGCGCAACATATCGACCGCCAGGTCAAACTTGCCCGTGTCCCCGTGGTAGACAAATCCGGGGGCAAACACGCCAATAACGACCGCCGCACCAAGAACCCCGGCAAGCGTCAGAAGCGCAAGGATTGCTCCCAGGGAACCCGCTGACTTGCCTATCAAGGCTCTGACTTCTTCGCGGGTCCGGTTTTCCTTATAGTCGGTCAATACAGGGACAAAGGCCTGCGCAAAGGCACCCTCGGCAAACAGCCGACGGAAAAAATTGGGTATCCTGAACGCCAGGAAGAACGCATCAGCACCTGCCGCTGCACCAAAGAAATAGGCAACGACCATGTCCCTCGCCAATCCGAAGATCCTCGAGAGCATTGTCATCAGGGAAACGACGAAGCTGGACCGGAGCAGCTTGCCTGACAATGAGTTGTTGGGTTGTTCCATTGTTAATTTACTGCCTTTGAGGCTGGATCATCTCACAGCACGGTACAAAACGGCGCAGGAAACTGATTGACAATTCTGAGGTAAATCGCCATAGTCCGCGCCTACTTTTTTCCAGACCAGGTAACTACCTAGTGGCAAACTCAGCTCAATCCAAGAAACGAGCACGACAAAATGAATCCCGTCGCAGACATAACACGAGTCAGCGATCTACATTCCGAACAGCAATCAAGAAAACCCTTGCTGCCGTCGACGCCGGAGACTATGAATCTGCAAATGCGGCCTACATTAGTGCCGTACCTGTGATCGACCGCGCTGTTACACATGGAATTATCCAGAAAAACAAAGCCGCTCGTCATAAATCGCGCCTCAACGCCCGGGTGAAAGCGCTTAAAGCGTAACTCGCCTAGCTCAATACCAGGTTGTCACGGTGGATGAGTTCCTCTTCCACTACAAAACCCAACACGGATTCTATACGGTCGCTGGATATTCCGCAGATTCTCTGCACATCAGCGCCGCCGTAGTTGACCATGCCGCGGGCAACTTCATGCCCGCCGGCTGATACGCAGCTCACCATTTCACCCCGCGTATAGTCGCCTCGCGTTTCTGTTACACCCACTGCCAGCAAAGACCGACCGTCGGTAGTCAGGGCTTCACACGCCTTCTTGTCCAGCAGCAGCGTGCCCCTGACAGGCAATGTCGCCAGCCACTGTTTACGTGCGACCATGGATTCATCGGCGGCAGTCAATAAAGTACCCACTTTCTCAGACCGGGAGATTCGAGAGATGACACTCGGCTCGCGCCCAGAGGCGATAATAGTGTTAGCGCCGCTCCTTGCCGCAATCCTTGCCGCCTGAATCTTGGTGATCATGCCTCCACGACCAAGGGCCGACCCTTCACCCGCCATATCATCCAACGCTCTGTCAGCCGCTGGCATCGTCGTGACCAGTTCTGCGCCAAGGTCCTGCTCCGGATCAGCCGTCATCAGTCCCGGCTGATCTGTTAACAGCAGCAATGTTTCTGCGCCAATAAGATTGGCAACAAGTGCTGCCAGCGTATCGTTATCCCCAAATTTTATTTCATCGGTGACAACCGTGTCGTTCTCGTTAACGACGGGCACCACGCCCAGGTCCAGCAACTGCCAGAAAGTGCTCCGCGCATTCAGGTATCTTTGACGTGACCGCAAATCATCATGCGTCAACAGTATTTGTGCCGTATGAAGATGATGGTTCTGGAATGCTGACTCATACATTTCAATCAGGCCCATCTGGCCGACGGCTGCGGCGGCCTGCAACATGTGTATCGAATGCGGGCGCTCGGACAACCCAAGCCGTTTCATACCCTCGGCGACCGCACCGGAAGACACCAGGACGATACGTTTCCCTTCGTTTTTTAACGTCGCAATATCATCTACCCAGCCCTGCACCAGGCGGCGGTCTATACCAGCCCCGTGATTAGTCAGCAGAGAACTGCCGACTTTTATTACCCAGGTTTTGCCAGGAGTGAACTCGGTCTTCATGGTTCGTAGTGCACCGACACATCATGGTCATCGTCATCGTCATCGTCGGTTTCACCAACAGCGCTGTAGCGTTTTTGCCAGCGCTCCTGGCGTTTGCGCAACGAGTACTCATGAGTTTCCCGAAGAATCCGCTCGTCATCTTCCGCTTGCTCCAACTCTGCCAGGAACTCCGCGATAGCGCCCATCAGGGCATCTGTACCTTCATTGGCTACCGCCGAAATAGTAAAGTACCTGTCTGCCCCAATTTGTTTTGCAAGCTCAGGAAGCCCTTGTCTGGCCTCAGCATCCAGCAGATCGACCTTGGTGAACACCAGCCATCTGGTCTTTTCAGCAATACCTTCACTATAACGAGCCAGTTCATCTTCAAGCGTTCGGCAATTAGTCACCGGATCGCTGCCGTCCATTGGCGCAACATCGATAAGGTGCAACAACAAACGCGTTCTGGAAAGGTGTTTGAGAAACTGTACCCCAAGGCCGGCGCCACCGGCTGCTCCTTCAATCAAACCAGGAATATCAGCGATGACGAAGCTTTGATCATGGCTAAGCCGCACAACTCCGAGGTTGGGCACGAGTGTCGTGAACGGATAATCTGCGATTTTCGGGCTGGCGGCCGAAACAACACTGATTAGCGTCGATTTTCCAGCGTTCGGTAGCCCTAGAAGGCCCACATCAGCAATAAGTTTTAGTTCGAGCCTGAGCTGCCGGGCTTCACCCGGTTCCCCCGGTGTGGTTTGCCGCGGTGCGCGGTTCGTACTCGACTTAAATCGCACGTTGCCAAGGCCATGTCGACCACCCGCCGCTAAAAGTAGCGTTTCCCCCTGATCATTGATGTCACCCAAATACTCATCGGTTTCTTCATCAAACAGACTGGTGCCACAAGGAACACGAACGTATAAATCTTCCCCTTTCGGTCCGGTTCGATCGTTTCCTTTACCACCCCCGCCTTTTTGCGCTCGATAGTTAGGCTGAAACCGGAAATCTACAAGGGTGTTCAGCGCAGCATCACCTACAAGGTATACGCTTCCGCCCCTGCCTCCATCACCGCCATCGGGGCCACCACGCTCTATATATTTCTCACGACGAAAAGACAGGCAGCCGTTACCGCCCTTGCCTGCTTCAATCTTGATACTTGCTTCATCGACAAAATTCATAATGGCTCACTGTTGCCAGAAAATGGTGCAAAAAAAAGCCCTGTCACTGACAGGGCCTTTATACACCTTCTTTAAGGCTTATGCCCCAGCGATGACTGCCGGCGCTACGACATTCACGTATTTACGCTGCTTCGGCCCTTTAACGCTGAATTCAACCACACCGGCTGCCTTGGCAAACAAAGTATGATCACGGCCGCAGCCGACGTTTTTCCCGGGGTGAAACTTTGTGCCGCGTTGCCTGACAATAATATTGCCTGCAATCACTTCCTGACCGCCATAGATCTTAACGCCCAATCGTTTCGATTCAGAATCGCGCCCATTTCGAGTACTACCACCCGCTTTCTTATGCGCCATCTCTAGTTACCTCCACTAATTTCTTTGATCTTCACTTCAGTGAAGGACTGACGATGCCCCGCCTGCCTTCGATAGTGCTTTCGGCGACGCATCTTGATGATCGTGATCTTGTCTCCGCGACCATGGCTGACTACTTCTGCAGTGACCGCACCACCATCAACAAAGGGTGTGCCGATCTGGATGTTTTCACCCTCGCCAATCATCATGACTTTATCAAAGTTGACTGTTTCACCTTCGGAGGCGTCTAGTTTTTCAAGCCGCAAAACCTCACCAGGCTCAACCCGATGTTGTTTACCGCCACTTTCTATTACAGCGTACATGCTAAGAATCTCATTCAGTTGGCCGCAAATAGCGGTATGTTGGGTCGTGACTGGAATCCGGCCACTTTCAGGACGCGCAATTCTATTCGATGACCTTGCCAGGAGCAAGCAACATTTGGCGATTTCACCTTGACACCCGAATTGCCCCCCCCTAGGATTCGAATCCTCTCAAATGGCCCGCGAAGTCCGCAATTTACATGACCTATCCTTTCCTATCAGCCGTCAAACAAGATTCCCAGGCGGTTGACGACCTTATTAGGGCGAATCTGAACTCAGAAGTGCCGATGGTCGAGGAAATCGCCGCCTACTTGATAGAGGCAGGTGGAAAACGCCTACGGCCTCTTCTCGTGCTGCTTTGTGCCAAAGCCTGTGGATACCAGGGAAGCGATCACGTAAAACTGGCCGCGGTGATCGAATTCCTGCACACCGCGATGTTATTGCATGATGATGTCGTCGATGAATCGGGCCTGCGACGTGGCAGGGAAACGGTAAACGCCGCCTGGGGCAATGCTCCCAGCGTGCTGGTAGGGGATTTCCTGCACTCAAGAGCATTCGAAATGATGGTCGACATTGGGGATATCCGGGTAATGGAAATTCTCTCAAAGGCTACAAACGTCATCGCCGAGGGTGAAGTTCAGCAACTTAGCTTTATCCGCAATCCCGCGACCACTGAAGTCGAGTATATGGAGATTATCTCCCGGAAGACCGCCATGTTATTCCAGGCAGCTGCGCATGCCGGCGCCGTATTAGCGGGCGCCAACGAAAAAACGGAACACGCCCTGCGTGACTATGGCCTGCACCTTGGGATCGCCTTCCAGATGGTTGATGATCAGTTGGACTACCTGGGCACACCAGAAGAACTGGGCAAGAATATCGGCGATGACCTCGCTGAAGGCAAAGTGACACTACCGTTGATCGTTGCTATGAGAAACGGACAACCCGACCAAAAGGCATTTGTTGAAGATGCGATCAGGAACGGTGGTGTTGAAAACCTTCCTGAGATGATTCGGCTGGTGAAGGCAACAGACGCATTGAAATACACCTCTGAGCAGGCAAACACTGAACGCTGTGAGGCTATGGCGTGTCTCAATAATGTCGCTGATTCTGAATTTAAAGATTCCATGAGCAAATTGATCAACTTTGTTGTTGATCGGCATCATTAGCAATTAGAGATCCTTGATGTGGGAGTTCCTTGATGTGGGAGGGACGCGCTCTCGGCAAATCACTTCGTTCGAGGTGCATGGCGCCCATGATGTGCGCTCCACTATGGATACAAAGAAACCATACTGGTATTAGCAACGCAGCCAGTTGCTGGCAATGACCCTTACATATAAACCTTGTCACAACCTTGTCACAACCTTGTCTGAAGGAACGGCTTTGCCAGCTTCCAGATATCTAGCAAAGTCTGGCAAATCCGAATGTTGCTGCACCGATTATGGACAGACTTATCCAGCATTCTCCTATTTTCTTGCCGGGAGGAGAAATCTATCGACCAAAACAAAAATCAGGAATTAAGAAAACCCTTCCACTGGGGTGGGTCAATTTTGTTGGCCGAAGCCTGGTTCACTTCTATTGATCATTGACGACACGACACTGAGTCAGGCGCAATATTTGCGATGCACAATTGAACGAAATATTCAGCTAAGGTGATTTTGGTGATGCCGACACCGCGCCTAAGTTACAGTGTCTCGGGCAGCGCTGGCACTAAACCAAAAACACGGGTATCTTCTAGGTACCGAAGATCAGGGGAAAACCACATGCACCAAGCACCCACTGTACTGCTTGTTATGGCTACACTATTCATCGCCGCTTGCTCAGAAGCACCAAAGCTTGCAGAGACGGTCAAAGAAACCCAAGCGTCATCTGCTATCGGGCAGATTGATGATGCTCGCATCAACAATGCTGACTCCGAACCAGGCAATTGGTTGGCTTACGGGCGCACCTATGAAGAGCAACGCTTCTCTCCCCTTAAGCAGATTAACAAAGATACCGTAAAAGACCTTGGCCTGGCCTGGCACAAGGATATGGGCACGAACCGAGCGCTCGAATCAACGCCGATCGTGGTCGACGGCATCATGTTTTTCACCAGCACCTGGAGCCGGGTGTATGCCATCGACGCCGTCACGGGCGAAGAAAAGTGGCAGTTTGATCCCAAGGTTCCGCGCGAATGGGGGCGTCGCGCCTGCTGCGATGTTGTGAATCGCGGCGTCGCGGTATACAAAGGACACGTTTATTTCGGCAGCCTCGACGGCCGTCTTTTCTCGCTAGACGCGGAAACCGGCAAACAAGTCTGGAGCGTTGACACCATCATCGACCGTGACCGCTTCTATACGGTCACAGGCGCACCAAGGGTAGCCAACGACAAGATCTTCATAGGCAACGGTGGCGCCGAATTTGGTGTGCGAGGCTACGTCACCGCCTACGACACCAAGACCGGTGATCAGGTTTGGCGGTTTTACACCGTTCCGGGTGATCCTGCAGAACCTTTTGAAAACAAAGCCATGGAGACTGCAGCGAAAAGCTGGAAAGGAACCAACTACTGGGAATATGGCGGTGGTGGAACAGTATGGAACTCGATTGTCTATGACCCTGACTTCAATGCCGTCTACCTCGGCGTTGGTAATGGTTCCCCCTGGACCAGAGAACTGCGTTCTCCCGGCGGCGGCGATAACCTGTATCTGTCCTCTGTCGTGGCACTGGATGCAGACACCGGCGAGTACCGCTGGCACTACCAGACCACACCAGGAGACAACTGGGACTACACTGCGGTTCAAGATATCGCCCTTGCCGATATGACCATTGATGGTGAAGACCGCAAGGTACTATTGCAGGCACCTAAGAACGGCTTCTTCTACGTTATTGATCGTGCTGACGGCAAACTGCTGCGCGCTAATCCTTTCGCGGCTGTTACCTGGGCGACCCATGTCGATCTGGACACAGGTCGACCCGTCGAGAGTGACATGGGCGACTACAGTGATGAGGCGAAATGGGTGCTGCCTGGGCCCCTTGGAGCGCACAATTGGCAAGCCATGTCCATCGACGCAGAAGCTGGTATTGCATACCTGCCTGTGCAGGAAAACCCACTCATCTATGCCATGTCCGATGAGTACCACGAGACGGGTCTCTACAAACGTCATCCAGGTCGCATGAATCTTGGACTCGAATTCGGTCGAATCGCACAGCTCTTCGTTGACAACATTGGTTCTCAACCGAAGGTTCGCGGCTATCTCAAGGCGTTCAACTTTTTAACAGGTGAAGAAAAGTGGGCCGTAGAGTTTCCCCATTATTGGAACGGTGGTGTGCTGGGAACCAAAGGTGGCCTTGTGTTCCAAGGTAATGCGCTGGGGATGTTCGCAGCGTATGACCAGGACAACGGGGAAGTGCTTTGGGATTTTAATACCTACGTTTCCATACTTGCCCCACCGATCAGTTATCAGATCGATGGTGTTCAATACGTTTCGGTCCTGACCGGTACTGGCGGCGGCGATCTCTTCTCCGGTGCGCCGATAGATCCGGTACCGAAACCGGCATCCCTTACCCACAGCAATACCGGCCGCATGCTGGTATTCAAACTCGGCGGCACAAGCACTTTACCCTCGCCTACGGTCAGGGACATGACGATACCGGCACAACAGCTTGCTGATGTGGACGATGAGACCATTGCCCAGGGTGAGGTTTTGTACCATGACTTCTGCGCGCCTTGTCACGGCCTTGTCGCTCGCTCAGGCGGCGTCATTGCCGATTTGCGAATAATGGGCCAAGGCTCACACGATAACTTTGACGGCATTGTACTAGGCGGCCTGCTGGCCGGTTCAGGAATGGCTTCCTTTGCCGATTCGCTAACGTCTACTGATACGCTGTTGATACACGATTACATAAAGGCGCGAGCACATGAGGACCGCGAAGTTGCTCTGGGTAACCAGGAAGCAGGCAGACTGACCTGGCTTAAGTAAGCAGGGCTAGCCCGGTGCAGGCTTAGCAGGCAGGTGCCGGGGTGGTGCGCGGTTGAAGCGAATATTCACTTCCCCGTCTGAAGCGCCGGTGACTGACTGCTCACCGGCATATCCCGAAACCGCATCACCCTCTTCACTGGGGGTCATTAGATTTCGCGACAGCGTCCCGTTAAGCTCTTGCCCTTCCTCGATTGCAGAGGCTGCCGCTTCTGCCGTTTCCGCCGCTGTCTCAGACCACTCGACCCGATGCGCGCGTGGCGGCCCAACCGGCAAATCTGCCTCGTCGAGCGCTCGCACCCAGTAGTATATGTAGCCTGGGTTTCTGTCCTCTTTCTTTCGCTCCTCAATAGAAACCCACAATAGACGGAATTGCTCAGGCAGCGGCTGCGTTGACGCCCAACCGGACATCGCCTGAAAGCCAAACCAAGTCACCATATAAAAGCAAGTCGTGACAACAATTGCTGCGACCTTCACTCGGGGCGCATGACTGGTTTTCAGGTTAAGGTTCAATAACAGCGCGGCCACAACAACATAGGCCACAGACAACAGCACCACAGCGGTGGCCATCAGGATTTATCCAGAACCAAGGTCAGAAGTCGCTTCTGGAGTTCATTCGTACCTACAACTTCACCGGCACTATCCAGCCGAAATCGCACTGCGGTTTGCTCATCCCCCGTCCCCTTGAGAAGTCGTGTACCGTAGTAAACCAAGGATACTTCAGGGTTCAGTTTTTCGACTTTAACGGTTACGGGCAAACTTTCACCATAGTTAGATTGGTAGTGCAGCAGGTTCACCACATACTCTCCACTCTGCAGCGCCCGCACCGTAACAGTTTCCTGGTTAATCGGGTTCAATACCTCTTTCCCGTCAAGGGTGACGCGATCGGCTACTAACCCGCGATCGTCCCTGTCCAGGTGCATCAGTTCACCATCACGATTGTGGTACCAGACAACTTCACCATGCGGGCCTTCTACTAACGTGTCAACGTCGTCCGGATGACCATCAGCCCAGCGCACGGTGATGAGCATCTCCGCCTTCGAATCGATGTTGCCCTCATCTTCAGGATCATTGATCAGCATAAACGCTATGATGAACATCATGGCGAATCCAAGCAGCGCATTAAACAGAAGGTCAGTGAAGGCATCACTTGATGTGCTGCCATCTAAAGCTCTATGTCTCATCGACACCTAATCCAACACGGGTCTCAACATGAGTCGACACACGATTAGCAAGATCGACCGCTGCCGAATCCAGCACATGATATTGGAATCGAAGTAACGTGCTGGAGACAAGACCGGCGAGCGTGGTGTAGAGGGCGACAGCCATGCCACCACTCATGCTGGCCAGCAGGCGCTGCATCACCGCTCCGTCGAAATCCTTGATGTCTGCCACCGGTAGGAGCATGAAGATGAAACCGATAATCGTTCCAAGCAGACCCAATCTGAGCAGCACATCGGTGGCAAAATGCCCAAAGGCGTGTCTGTTCATAAGCTGGTCATAATACAGGCTGAGGAGCCGTTCTCTGCGAGCCCCACCAAGACTAGATTCCAATCGCTCAATCAAACCTGAGGTAAGACTGGCGGTGCCTGACGGTACCGAATCGCCATCCAGCATTGCCGCATAATTAAGGTCCCGAGAGAGTAACCAACCCACCCAAACCCAATGCATGGTTAATGCCAGATAGATGGTAAGAATTACGGATGAAAGGTAACTTCGATCGGCACTGACAAAAAGGTCAACAAAACCATATTGAAAAGCCAGGAAAACACCGAAAGAGATTACGCCCAACAAAACCAGCATGCGCAGAAGCAATAAATGTCGATACACAGGGGATCACAGCTATTGGTATACCCGCAAGCATAACAGAACTTCTAGCCGAGCAAGGTATGACTGTCAGCCACGAATCAATTCGGCGCTATAGACATCAGAAGATTGAAACGAAAACACCGAGTTTGTTTTCTTTACTTACTTCCCACACGGGCTAGATCATCGGCAAGGTAATACCCCGCCCGCCAGTAGTGGAACGCCGCCCACAGGTTCACAAAACCCCAGGCAAAAAGGCTATAGCGCAGCGCATCGGCATTAAAAGTGCCAACCAGCATGTCAGAAAGAAATCCAACAGCCGGTGGGCCAAACACAAATCCGATAAAGTTCAGAACAAACAACAACACTGCAGCGGCGACAGCTCGCATGCGCACCGGGGCAAGTCCCTGAACTTGGGCGAACGTCGTGCCCTGGTAGAAGTTGCCAAGCATAATAGGAAAGCTGAGCAACAACAGCGAAAGCCACCAGACATCAACCATGAATGCTGCAGCACTGCAGGGAACGGCGACGAGTAAGGCAACAGTCACAACCCACAAATACCAACGCGTATCTTTGGCACCAAAGCGGTCCGAAAGCCATCCGCCAGCAACAATACCGATCCCACCGGGAATCCCAAGTACCAACCCGAGCCAGAAACCTGCTTCGGTGAGACTCATATCGTAACTGCGAACGAAAAAAGTGGGCGCCCAGGTAACAAGACCGTAACCAACGAAAGCAGTTAAACCTCCGCCCGTGGCCAAGTGTAAAAACGAACGACGGGTAGCCAGGTACCGGGCCACTTCCAAAATAGTAGGATTTTTCTCCGCTGAGTTAGTCTGCACGCCATCGGCATGCCCACGAGGTGGTTCCTTTACTGTCAGGAACACCACAAATGAGAGCAACAGACCCGGTATACCGACGACAAAAAATGCCATACGCCAGCCAAATGCATCGGCAATGGCACCACCGGCAAACATACCGAACATGATGCCTATCGGAATGCCCAGGGCATAGATACTCAGCGCTGTCGCTCGCTGTTTGGCTGGATAAAGGTCCGCCAGCATTGAGTGGGCAGACGGACTACATCCGGCTTCCCCTATACCCACACCAATGCGTGCGACTGCCAGCTGCCAGAAGTTCATCGCAAAACCTGACAAAGCCGTCATACCACTCCAAACGGCCAGCGACAGACCGATAAGGTTGCGTCTGTTCCAGCGGTCTGCGACAAGTGCCAGAGGCATGCCTAACGTCGCATAGAAAATGGCGAAGGCAGTCCCGGACAATAGTCCCATACCGAAATCGGATATGCCGAGATCTGCTTTTATCGGTTCGATAAGAATCGAGAGTATTTGTCGATCAATAAAGTTAAAGGTGTAAACGACGACTAAAACGCCAAGCGTGTAGCGCTTTACATTCTCACTAATGAGGGGCTGCGATACTTCAGACAATGGGATACCTAATGAATATGGGGGGGGTTATGAACAATGTTATGCGGAGATAATATGAATTAACTACGATTCCGTAAAGGTTATCCAGTATCTTACTGCCCCGGAACATCCAGCCGATCCGGGATTCTGATGAATTATTAGTTCAAACGCCAGGACATCGGCCTGATTTCGCCCAATGAACCACTTTCACGACCGCCTCATGCCGCAGGTCGAGACAGACTTCACCGGTAAGATGAAGCAGTAGCCCGGCAAATATCGAGCGCCTGCCGCTTGGCGGCATGTTAGCCGTGGCAATCAGTCTTTTACTGCTACTTCGATCAGCCCGATAACGACTAGAATTGTGTTCAGAATGATGTCTTCATACATGCTGCCTTCCTGCTTATCGTAATGGTTTTAGGTTGTTCCAAGAAACAACACCATCCCCTTCTTGCGTTATTACTCTTTAACCTGCTAACTGCGCCTGAAATAATTTTTGCCTAACTGTCAAATCTATACTCGACAGAACCAGATTAAATTGAGCACCGTTGATGGATCGCGCCACTTTAAAAGAACTACTAAGACTCGCTTACCCGATGATCATCTCTCAGGGTGCGTTCGCAGTCATGATCTTTACTGATCGTTACTTCATGTCGCTGGTGAGTCCAACACATATGGGGGCATCACTGGCCGGCGGAGTAGCATCGTTTTTTTGCATGTCGCTGTTTATTGGCGTGCTCTCTTATGGCAACGCGCTGACTGCACAATATTTTGGTCGAAAGCAATTCGACAAGTGCAGCCGTGTAGTGACTCAGGGGCTACTTCTAACACTTTTTTTTGCGCCTTTACTCGTCGCCATTGGCTACCTTAGCCTGGGTTCATTTGAGTTCATGGGGCACGCCCCCGAGCAGGTGGTACTTGCGCGGCAGTACTTTATTATTTTGATCTGGGGCGCGAGCTTCAGTCTAGCCAAGACATGCATCGCCTCGTACTTTTCAGGAATCGGCC
>Ga0114993_10001448_pt1 | contig 27260 bp, 17 predicted proteins | sample ArcticOcean_MG_C_FD_87042 | JGI IMG/M metagenome (GOLD analysis project Ga0114993, IMG submission 87042) | Marine microbial communities from western Arctic Ocean - ArcticOcean_MG_CB2_150 | ecosystem: Environmental > Aquatic > Marine > Oceanic | place: Arctic Ocean: Canada Basin | collected...
ATCGCAACTTTCCTTTCGTGCTTGAGGTCGTCAGCGAGGTAGACCTTCGCCATGCCACCCTCGCCAATCTCGCGCTCGACGGCATAGCGGCCTTCTAGGGCGGCGTTCAGGCGGGTGACGACTGCGTCACTCGTAGGGGAGGATCCGGGGGCGCGGGGACGTTCGTAGCAACGCGCCTAGGGTGCGTCCGTCGAGGGGTCTTGGCAATACGGGAGCATGCCCTCCGGCCCACAACGCACGGGCTTCTGTGAGCCCATCTAGCCATTGGACCGCCCGCCCACCACCTCCATCATCAACGAGGCGGCTCATCGCAGATGGCAGTAGGAGTTATACCGGGGTATACTATGAGTATGAAAACAGCAATCTCCATCCCGGACGACGTCTTCGAGTCGGCAGATGCACTCGCCTCGGAGCTGCGCGTGTCGCGCAGCGAGCTCTATTCCACAGCAGTCGCGGAATATCTGGCGAAACACAGAGGCCAAGACATCACCGCTAAGCTGAATGAGGTTCTGGCGAAGGAGGACAGCAGCCTGGATCCGGCTCTGAGGGCAGCGCAGGCCCGAAGCGTCCACACCACCAAGTGGTAGTCGAACGCGGCGACGTCTGGTGGGCCAACCTCGGCGAGGCCCGCGGCTCCGAGCCCGCTTTCCGTAGACCCGTGCTGATCGTCCAAGCTGACACATTCAATCGGAGTCGATTGAAGACGACCCTGGGCATCGCTCTTACCTCGAACACTCGACTCGTCGCGGCGCCGGGCAACGTCCTGCTTCCCACCAGCAAGACCGGCCTACCGACGGATGCCGTCGCGAACGTGACGCAGCTCGTGACGCTCGATGAGAGCTACTTGGCGGAGCGGGCAGGCCGCATTCCGCGGAAGCTCATGGTACGAGTCGACGCTGGGCTGAAGTTGGTACTGGCCCTGTAGACCGGCGGCTCACTACCTAGAGCGGCGGCTCCGGCGGCTTCACGCTCCCCTTCGGCTCATCCCCACCACGCACGAGCTGCTCAATCTGACCAATCAGCGTGTCGTCCCCCGCCGTACTGCCGCCGAACATCCCGTCGTCGGTCTCGCCTTCGTCCATCTGCGCTAGGACACCATGGAGGTTGATCCACTTGTCGAAGCGTTCGCTCATGCGAACCACTGAATAGAAGAGCCTCGGGCGTTTTCCCCTGCCAGCGATGAAGTCGAGCGTCACGGCGACAATGGAAGCCCAGAACGCAAAGAAATCCTTGCCTCCATCCAGGACCAGTTTTGATCTGGAAGATCGCGAAGTCACGGAGCATGAAGTTACGAGAAGCGACGGTAAGGGGTTTGTTACGAGACATATCTATAAGTAGGAGCACGTTTGCGCGTCTCGGGATACCCCCTTACGTCAGTAGTCGTAAGGAGATTCACCTAACAAAGCTCAGCGAGAACCCGTCTACACGTGTCGACAGATGGCGGCAGGAACCTTCCCTTCCAAGGGACCGTACGAAAGAAACCCGCCGCCTGACGAATCCAGGACAAATGCTGCATATGAGACTTTCCTCCCAAGCCAGCACCACGCTGGCCGTTGTAGCGGTGTCGCTATTGAGCGGCGCTTGCACATACGAGGGAGAAAAACGTGTAGAAGAGATCGCCTTCGGGTCATCGTATATGGCCCAACAGGCGCCGCAGCAATCACCCCCGGTCGCTCGGCCCAACGGCGCCTACGACGGCCGTCAGCCGCGCATGGTCGAGGGCGAGCTCCCAGGCAAATACCCGTTCTACTGGACCCGGGCGATCTACTCCGGATACCGCGGCGGACGTAGCTGGAGACAGTCCTGGGCCACCGACTATCCCAAGGGTGATCAGCAATTCCTCGTCGTGCTGAAACGGCTGGTCCGCCTGAATGCCTACGACTGGGACAACGCGGTCCGCCTGGACGACCCGCAGCTGCGTCGTTTCCCGGTGCTCTACGCTGTCGAGGTCGGCGGCATGGATATGACGAACGCCGAAGTCGAAGGCCTTCGCGGGTACCTCGACGCAGGAGGTTTCCTGATCGTCGATGATTTCTGGGGCTCCCGCGAGTGGGACATCTTCGAGTACAACATCCGTAGGGTTTATCCCGATCGGCCCATCATCGATATCGGGATCGGACATCCGTTGTACTCGGCGTACTACCAGATCGAGGAGGTCATGCAGGTTCCGGCCCGTGGCCGGGGCATTCGCGGCCGTCCCACGGAAGAGTGCTACGGCTGTCGCGCCGCGGTCCGGGGCATGATGGACGATGACGGCCGTCTGAGCGTGATCATCAACTTCAATACGGACCTCGGAGACGCCTGGGAGTGGGCAGAGGACCCGTACTATCCACTCAGGTATTCGACGTACGCCTATGAGATGGGTGCGAACATGATCGTCTACGCCATGAGCCACTGAGGAGCCGAACGAATGAGACCTGAGATCGGCGCCCGAGGAGTCCAGGCATGAGCAGGATTTTCGAGTTCCTGTTCAAGTACCGCCCGCTCGTCTTCGAGCAGGGAGAATTCGCGTTTGGTGCCCCGGGCTCCGTCCGCTTCTGGCTCATGGTCGGCGCAGTCGTAGGCGCAGGTGCTGTTGCGAGCTACACGCTCGCGCGCGGGAAGAGCAGCGTCATGGATCGCGGCATCATGGCCACCCTCCGCGTGATGCTCCTCGCCGTGCTCGTCTTCGCGCTCCTGCAGCCAGCCCTGATCCTGTCCACGGTCGTACCGCAGCAGAATTTCCTGGGCGTGCTGATCGACGACTCGCGCAGCATGGGCCTGGAAGACGCCAACGGCGCCACACGAGCCGATTTCGTGACGCAGGCGTTCACACCAAGCGAGAGCGAGCTTCTGGACGAGCTCTCGGAGCGATTCGTTCTCCGCTTCTTCCGATTCTCTGACGTCGCCGGTCGAATCGACGGCCCCGGGGAACTGACGTACGACGGTACCCACACCGACCTGGCCGGCGCACTAGACGCGGCCCGCCAAGAGCTGGCTGGACTACCGTTGTCGGGCCTCGTGATGGTGTCGGACGGAGCGGACAACGAAAACGAACCACTCACTGAAGCGCTCGTTCCGCTGCAGGCTGCAGGAGTGCCGGTGTTCACCGTCGGGCTGGGCGAGGACGCCATCACTCCCGACATCGAGCTGGGCCGGGTCGAGATGCCTCGCGCGGTTCTTGAAGGTTCGTCGCTCCTCGTGGACGTGGTCATCACACAAAGAGGCTTCGGGCGGACCAGCGTACCGATCATCGTGGAGGACGAGCTACGCATCCTCGCTGAAGAGACGGTCGACCTCGGAGCAGACGGCGAACCCGTAGTCGCCCGCATCAGCATTGAACTCGATCGTGCGGGGCCCCGGAAGGTCCGCTTCAGGATCCCGACTCAACCCGGTGAGCGCGTCCAAGAGAACAACGCTCGTGACGTTCAGATCGAAGTCCGCGGCGAGCGTGAGAAGATCCTCTACTTCGAGGGTGAACCCCGCTTCGAGCTCAAGTTCATCCGCAGAGCCGTAGACGACGACGAGAATGTTCAGGTTGTCGCACTGCAGCGCACGGCCGAAGCCAAATTCCTAAGGCTGGACGTGGACGACGGGACCGAACTCGAGTTCGGATTCCCAGCGACTCGCGAGGAATTGTACCGCTACCGCGCGCTGATCTTGGGGAGCGTGGAGGCGTCCTTTTTCTCGCACGATCAACTCCAGATGATCGCCGACTTCGTCTCCGAACGGGGCGGCGGCCTTCTCATGCTTGGCGGCGGCTCAGCCTTCGCGGAAGGTGGATGGCAAGGGACCCCCGTCGAGGAAGTCATGCCCATCATCATGCAGGAGTCCACGGGCGGCCCGGAGAACTTCTTCGCGGAAGTAAAAGTCACACCTACGCTGGCAGGGCTGGCGCACACCGCGGTCCAGCTCAATGAAGAAGGTCCGGGCGTAGCAGCGCGGTGGGATTCACTTCCGCCCGTGACCACCGTGAATCCGATCTCCGAACTCCGCCCCGGGGCGACGTCCCTGCTCCTCGGGTCGAGTGATGCGTTGCCCGCTGACCAGATCGTTCTGGCTTTCCAGCGGTACGGCCGCGGAAAGTCCATCGCCCTGACGGTGCAGGACTCTTGGCTTTGGCAGATGCACGCTGACGTCCCCTTGGAGGATCAGAGTCACGAGTCGTTCTGGCAGCAGGTCACACGCTGGCTGGTAGACGGAGTGCCGGAGGCCGTGAGCGTCGTCACAGATCAGGAGCAGGTCGAGCCAGGCGAAAGCGTCCGGCTCACCGCATCGGTGGGAGACTCCACCTACATCGAGGTCAACGACGCTTCCGTGACCGCCAAGATTACGAGTCCTTCTGGCTCGGTCGAAGAGGTTCCAGTCGACTGGACGGTGGACCGCGACGGGCAGTACGAAGTCCAGTTCCGCCCGGTCGAGGATGGCGAATACGAGGTGGAAGTCACGGCGATGCGCGGTGAGGAGGTCCTCGGCACCGACGTCACGTACCTACACACCGCTCCCAGCAACGAAGAGTTCTTCGGGGCGAGCCGCCACCAGCAGACACTCCAGCGCATCGCGGACGAGACCGGGGGGCAGTACTACACGCCTGACAACATCGAGAATCTCCCCGAAGACATCACAGTTACGGGAGCAGGGGTCACGTTGGTCGAAGAGATGGATCTGTGGGACATGCCAATTCTCTTCTTCCTCATGCTCAGCCTCATGGGTGCAGAATGGGCGTTCCGGCGCATGCGGGGGCTGGTATGATGACCCGTCGCGCGCTCCGCACCTGTGTCGCGATCTTCGCGGCGGCATCAACCTTCGCGACACCTCGCGAGGCTGATGCTCAAGGTCGAACCCACGCCGTGATCGTTGTGGGACTGGGCGGGACCCAGGAATACCGGACGCGCTTTCACACTCAAGCGTTGGCGCTCAAGGCTGCACTCACTGTTCGGCACGGGATACCCGCTGAAAACGTGACCTACCTGGGCGAGAAGCCTGAGGAAGCTCCTAACGTTGTAGCGGCCAAGTCGACACGCGCGAACGTGCTCCAGACACTCGGCGAGATCTCGCAGCGAGCGCAGCCTATGGACCGCCTGCTCGTGATTCTGATCGGCCACGGAACGTCGGACCGCAACGAGGCTCAATTCAACCTCTCCGGCCCCGACCTCACTCCGACGGACTTCCAGACCGGACTGATCGCGTTCCCGACGCAGACCCTGGCGCTCGTGCACACAGGGAGCGCCAGCGGCGGGTTCGTCGCACCACTCTCCGGTCCGAACCGAATCATCATCACGGCCACCAAAACCGAGCGAGAACGGAACGCCACCGAATTCCCGCAGTTCTTCGTGGAAGCCATGACCACGGACGAGGCGGACCTCGACAAGGACGAACGTACTTCCCTGCTCGAGGCCTTCCTCTACGCGCGCGCCGAGACGGAGCGGTACTACGACGAGGAAAACGAACTCCTCACCGAGCACGCCGTCCTCGACGACAATGGTGATGGAGAAGGCACGTATGAAGCGGCTCTCTCAGGCCCCGACGGCCCGTTGGCCGCGACGTTCCAGCTAGGCGGAGTCTCAGGCACAGCAGGTCAGGTGCCCGACGATCCAGGACTCGCGCAGCTCTACGAAGATCGGAGCGAGATCCAAGGACGCATGGACGAGCTTCGCACCGTACGTGACGCGATGGACGAAGAGATGTACCTCGCGCAGTTCGAGGAACTGCTCGTAGAGTTGGCGCTCAAAAACCGAGAGATCCGAGCACTGGAAGGAGAGGGCGCTTGAAGACGGCGCGACTCCTACCTGTGCTCGCACTGCTATGCGCGGTTCCCGTCTCGGGCCAAGACACTCAGCCGGCTAACTCGTCCGGCAGTGATGCCCGCACGGCCATGCGCAGCGGAGACTACGAAGGTGCTGAGGACACATTCCGGCAGCTCTTGCGCGAGGACGCAACACTCTGGCGGGCTCGAGCAGATTTCGTGGAGCTCCTCACGTGGACAGGTCGGTACGAACTCGCGGAAGAACTCGCTCGCGGTGCACCGGACGCCCTACCCCTGGCCAACAGCCTAGGGGAAGTACTCGTCCTGCGCGGAGAGTTGGACGGAGCAGAGGCCGCCTTCCGGCAAGCGGTGGACGACGGAGCGCCAGACGCGCTCACGGCAGAGATGAACCTGGCTGAGCTTCTCTTCGACCGTGGCCAGATTGATGACGCCATGCAGCGCTTCGACCGCTTCATCGACATCTACAACAACGCGGACGGAAGTCTGCGTGCGAGTGATCTCGTCGCAGTGGGTCGGGCCGTTCATTACTTGGGCCGAAATGAGTCCGCCATGTTCGGCGATGCCCTGCGCGCCTTCGACGAAGCCGCGGGCTTGGACACGAGTTGGTCAGAGCCGAGTGTCCGGGCTGGCGACCTCTTCTTGGAGAAGTACTCGAGCCCTGAGGCCAAAACCGAGTTTGAAAAGGCACTCGCGCAAAATCCGCGTCATCCGGGTGCTCTCCTGGGCATGGCGAAGGCGCTTTCTTTCGATAATGCGCCAGGTGCCAGCAACGTCCTCACCCAAATCCTCGAGATCAATCCGAATCACGTCGAGGCGCGCTCGATCATCGCCGCCCAACACCTGACTCGGGAAGGCATCGCAGAGGCGAAGGAAGAGGCCGAGACCGCACTGGCTGTGAACCCGCAGTCGCTCGTGGCGCTGACAGCCCTCGCCGCATCCCAGCTGGTGGCCGGAGAGTTGGCAGCATTCCAAGTCACACGCACCCGGGCGCTCGGTATCAACCCGCGTTATGCCGCCTTGGATACCGAGCTTGCCGAAATCTCCGTGCGGACCCGCCGGTACGCCCAAGCCGTAGAGCGAGCCCAAGCCGCGGTCGCCCTAGACGATGCCGCATGGGAAGCTTGGGGCCTACTCGGAATGAACCAGCTCAGGGTAGGAGATATAGAGGAAGGCCGCGCCAACATCGAAAAGGCGTTTGCGGGCGATCCGTTCAACCCTTGGTTCAAAAACACCCTGGATCTGCTCGACACCTTCGAGCGCTTTGAAGTGCTCCCGACCGAACACTTCGAGCTCTTCTTACACGGGACTGAAGCTGACCTGCTGGCCACCTACCTCGCCCCGATCGCTGAAGAGGCCTACGACTCCCTAGCGAGGCGCTACGGAGTGGAGCCGCCACTCCCTGTGAGAGCCGAGTTCTTCCCGAGTCACGCAGATTTTTCAGTGCGCACTTTGGGCGAGGCGGGGCTTGGCGCCCTGGGCGTCAGCTTTGGCTCGGTGCTCGTAATGGATTCACCGGCTGCACGCGCCGTCGGCGACTACAACTGGGCCTCAGTCTTTTGGCACGAATTGTCCCACACGTTCCACCTGGGCATGACGGACAACCGTGTGCCTCGTTGGTTCTCAGAAGGGCTTGCCGTCCATGAGCAACGGCAGGCACGCAGCGGCTGGGGACATCAGCCCAACATCCCGTTTCTGCAGGCGCTGCGGGACGGCGAGCTGAAAAAGGTCTCTGAATTGAATGACGGCTTCATGCGGCCGGACTTTCCGCAGCAGGTCATCTTCTCTTACTACCAAGCGTCCTTGGTCTTTCAGGTCCTCGAAGAGCAGTACGGTTTCCAAGCCATCCGGGACATGCTTGAGGGCTACAAGAACGGCGCCACCACCCCAGATCTGTTCCAGTCGGTCCTCGGCTGCTCGATCGAAGACTTCGACAACGAATTCGAGGGTTACCTACAGGAGCGGTTCCGCAGCCCGCTCCAGGGCCTCGTCGAACTCGGAGAGACTCCCGATCAGTCCGCCGGCGTCGAAGCCTTACAGACCTTCGTTCGAACCCACCCGGGCGACCTACTCGGACGGATCCGCTTAGGGGTAACGCTGATCACCGAAGAACGGTGGGACGAAGCCGAGTCTCACTTGGACGAGGCGCTCCGCATCTTCCCTGACTATTCAGGTCCGGACAGTCCGCTCTGGTGGCTCGCCCAGGTGTATCGCTCGCGTGGAGACATTGAAGGCGCAGCGGCTTCACTCGACCGACTGAATTCCCTCTCCGAGTCGAACTACAACGCTCTGACGCTACAGGCGGATCTGCTCGAACAGCTCGGGCGGCCTGCCGCAGCAGCTGCAGCGCTCGACAAAGCCGTGCTCGTGTGGCCGTATGAAGTCGAAGTGCACGAACGACTGGCCAATCTCCACGACAACGTCGGTGACTACACCGGCGCGGTCAGAGAACGAGCGGCCGTGGTCGCGCTGAAGCCGACGGATATGGCCGAAGCGTACTACCTGCTCGCGCTGGCCCATCAGCGTGCATCCGACACGCCATCTGCCCGCCGAGCGGTTCTCCAGGCGCTCGATATCGCACCCAACTACGACGCAGCGCTCGAACTCCTCCTACTGCTGCGCTCGGGCAATGGGGCTAAATCATGATTCTAAAAAGCCTCGCTGCTCTTCTCGTCGTGGGATCGGCCGCGACGTACTACGTGTCGGCTCGTCCGGGCCCTGAACTGGTGGCCCTTCCGACCGCGGCTTCGCCTGCCCCGCAGTCGTATCAGGACATCAACGCACCGTACGACGCCAAGTACCACTTCGTACGCCTACGCTACGACGTGGGCAACAGCGGCCTCGCGGGCTTTGGGCGACGGAGAAGAGGCGGCCGCGAACCCGCATGGGCGCACGACTACCCCCGGGCCGAAAGAAATTTCTTGCAGATCCTCAACGAGACCACGTTCGTCGACTCTCAGACCGAGGGTTCGAACGTCATCACGCTGGATGACCCTGAGCTCTTCAAGTATCCCATCGCTTATATCGTCGAGGTCGGATCATGGAATCCGACTGACGAGGAAATCACCAACCTGGGGGCCTACCTCAACAAGGGTGGCTTCCTGATCGTCGACGACACCCGTAACGAGCGCGGCTACGAACTCCAGAACTTTGCGTTCCACATGGATCGCGCACTCCCTGGGCTCCTCCTCGTGTCTCTCGATCACGATCACGAAATCTTCGATTCCTTTTTTAGAATCGATCCGCTCAAGGTCATTCCGCCCTACGGGCCCAGAAACGTCCAGTACTACGCAATCTTCGAGGACAACGACCCTACGAAGCGCATGATGGTGTTGTTGAACCTCAACAACGACATCGCTGAGTACTGGGAATACAGCGGTCAGGGCTACGCCCCGATCGACTTGGAAAACGAAGCGTACAAGCTAGGTGTCAACTATATCGTGTACGCCCTCACACACTGATCCACAAAAGCGCCTAGGCGCCAATACTGATACGGAGAGCACCTTTGGCTGACGACGCGATCGGAACCGTCGAACTCGACAATGCCGACGACGTAGCACTCGCGGACAAGATGAAGCATGGCCGCAAGCAGATAATCAGCGAGCTTCGCAAGCTGATCGTCGGGCAGGAACAGGTCATCGAGGAGGTCCTCCTCACACTCTTCGTAGGCGGCAACTCGTTGCTCATGGGTGTGCCGGGCCTCGCGAAGACGCTTCTCATCCACACCATCGCCCAAGTCGTGGATCTGAACTTCTCGCGCATTCAGTTCACCCCGGACCTGATGCCGTCGGACATCACTGGAACTGACATCATTCAGGAAGACTCCGAGACGGGTCGTCGTGAGATGGTGTTTGCCCCCGGCCCGGTGTTCTCGAACATCGTGCTCGCAGATGAAATCAACCGGACTCCGCCAAAGACCCAGGCAGCGCTGCTCGAGGCTATGCAGGAGCACCGGGTCACAGTCCAGGGCCACACGTACACGCTCGAGGAGCCGTTCTACGTCTTTGCGACGCAGAACCCCATCGAACTCGAAGGAACGTATCCGCTCCCTGAGGCACAACTCGATCGCTTCATGTTCGAGATCGTCATAGAGCACCTTTCGGAAGAAGAAGAGATGGAGGTCGTTCGCAGCACGACGGGCATCTTGAAGCCGGAGTTCAGCCACGCGGTTACCGGGCCAGACCTTCTCGCCTTCCAAGAACTCGTTCGCCGCGTTCCGGTTTCGGAGTCCGTGCTCCGTTACGCCGTGAACCTGGTTCGGGCCAGCCGTCCCAGCGCGAACGGAGACTCACCAGACTTCGTGAAAAAGTGGATCGCCTACGGTGCGTCCGTCCGAGCCGCTCAGTACTTGGTGCTCGGCTCGAAAGCGAAGGCGCTCACTCAGGGCCGTTACCACGTGTCGTTCGACGACATCAAGTCACTGGCACACCCGGTCCTGAGGCACCGTATTCTCACGAACTTCCATGCGGAGTCCGAGGGTCGCACGACGGGCGAGATCATCGACCGGTTGCTCGAGCACGTCCCTGTCCCCACTTCAGGGATGTAGGCGACCCCTTTGCCCGCACACGCGAAAGCTCCGGCCGCCTCAGGCGGCGCGCAGTTCCTCGATCCGGCTGTACTCGCTCGGATCAACAACTTGGAACTGCTCGCGCGCACAGTAGTCGACGGATTCCTCACCGGCCTGCACCGCTCCCCAAACCTCGGGTTCAGCACGGACTTTGCGGAGCACCGACCGTACATGCCGGGGGACGACATCCGGCGTATCGACTGGAGACTCTTCGCTCGCTCCGATCGGCATTACATCAAGCTGTTCGAGGCCGAAACGAACGCGAACTTCGCCGTGCTGCTCGACGTGTCGAGTTCTATGAAGTACGGGAGCCATTCGGTCACGAAGCTCGACTACTCTCGCTATCTCGCGGCATGCCTGTCGTTCTTTTCAAACCGACAGCGCGACCGAGTGGGGTTGGTCACATTCGACGATGACATCGTCGACTACGTGCCACCGTCGATGAAACATTTGGACACGATTCTTCACTCGCTAGACCGGGCACAGCCGGCGCGCAAAGGCTCACTTAATGCGCCCTTCTTGAAGGTCGCCGAGTTGTTACAGCGGAAGGGCATCTTGGTCGTCATTTCGGACTTATATGAAGAGCCGGATGACATCCTGGAGGCGATCGGTCCTCTGCGTGCCCGCGGCCACGACGTGATCGTGTTCCACGTCTTGGATCCCGCCGAGCTGACCTTTCCGTTCGAGGATCCATCAGCGTTCCAGGACATAGAGACCGGCGCGCAGATACCCGTCGTTCCAGCGCGCCTGAAGGAAGACTACCTGCGACTGATGGGTGCCCACCTGACTACAGTCGAGAAACGCTTCACCGACAACCGCATCGACTATCAGTTGCTCGACACTTCCCAGCCGTTGGACATCGCGTTGTTCAAATACCTGCTGGCCCGCGAACGGTTGAGTAAGAAACGATGAGCCTCGGTCTTCTTGTTCCGCTCTTCCTGCTCGGGTTGGTCGGGGTCGTGGTCCCGATCGTGGTGCACCTCACGCGTCGGCAGCGCCGAAACGTGGTCGAGTTCCCATCACTCATGTTCCTGGAGAAGATCCCGTTCCAGGAGCAGAGACGGCGACGCATTCAACACTGGTTCCTGCTGTCGATGCGCGCGCTCGCCCTCGCTCTGGTTGCATTTGCGTTCACCCGACCGTTCTTCGAACAGGGCTCGCTTGCAATCGGAGGTGCGAACGGACCACGCGAGGTCGTGGTCCTTCTCGACCAGTCCTACAGCATGCAGGTCGGCGACCAATTCGAGCGAGCGCTTGAAGAAGCCAGTCAGGTCTTCGATGACCTCGGCCCACTGGATCGGGCTTCGCTGGTCACCTTCGGTCAGGGCGCCCGCGTCATCGCTCGGTCGACCTCGGATCGGCAACGTCTGCAGGGCGCATTGGACACCGTCCAAGTCGGAGCCTCGGTCACTCGTTACGGTCCGGCTTTGAAGGTGGCCCAGACGATCATCGAAGAATCGGAGCTCCCCAGTGGCGAAGTGATCCTGCTCACCGATTTTCAACGCACAGGGTGGACCGGTGACGAGGGTGTGAACCTGCCACCGGGCTCCGTGGTCACTACAGTGCCCCTGGGCCCAGTGCCGGTCCTCGACAACATCGAGGTCACCGACATCGCATTAGGCAAGGAGGCGATCCAAGGTCGGGAGCGTGTCACACCCACGGCGCGCCTGGCTCGCCGTGGTGGGGACACTCCGAGAGAGGTCATGGTCGCGCTGGAGCTCGACGGACAGGAGATCCAGACCAGAGCCGTCACGATTCAACCGAACGGGGCGGCAACGGTGACGTTCCAGCCGTTCACGCTCTCAGGCCCACACACTCGCGGCTCAGTAAGCGTGCCGACGGACAGACTACCGGCCGATGATGCCCGCCATTTCGTCGTCTCGCCGGGTACGGCGATGTCGATGCTCGTAATCGAAGGCGGGTCGACAAGCGCCGACGCGAGCCTCTATCTCCGCCGAGCCTTGGAGATCTCTGAGGACGGCCGATTCGATATCCGCTTCAGGCGAGCGAACGGTGTGCGGCCGCAGGATCTGGACGGCATCGACGGCGTCATCCTAAATGACGCGAGCATCGACGGGGGCTCGGCGGAACGACTCCGCACCTTCGTCGAGAACGGCGGTGGTGTCCTTCTCGCTCTAGGACAGTCAGGAGGATGGCCAGCATCCGCGGCGGACCTCCTTCCAGGCGTGATCCACAATGCAGAGGACCGTCAGCAGGGACGCGGCGGCCGGCTCGGTTTCTTGGAGTACGGCCACCCGATTTTCGAAGCCTTCTCGGGCCCCCGCAGTGGCGACTTCACGGGTGCGCGTTTCTTCCGGGCTCGTGGCTTCACGCCGAGTGACTCCGCTACCGTGCTCGCGCGCTTCGACGACGGTTCGATCGCACTCGCGGAGCTCAAGCACGGGCGGGGAACGATTCTCGTTTGGACGTCGACGCTGGATTCGTTCTGGAACGATCTCGCGCTTCAGCCCGTCTACCTGCCCTTCGTGCACCGGCTGTCCGAGTACGTCACCGGACGCTCAGAGGCCCTCCCCTGGTTCAACGTGGGCCAAGTCGTGGACCTCGCGGACCCGGACGCACTCGAGGCCGCTGGCTTGGTCTCAGCAGAGGCCGCGGGATTCGTGAACGGAGTGGAGCAAGTGGCCCTGACACCGTCAGGCTCGTCCATCGCGCTTCCCACCGAACTCGGTCCGCGCTACTTGTCACTGGATGAGGCGGGATTCTACACCGTGCGCCCGCCGGGATCTGACCCGGACCGGCCGTTCGTGATCGCAGTGAATGTCGAATTGGAAGAGTCGGGCCTCGCCCGACTGGACCCCGAAGAACTTGTGGCGCAGATCACCTCCCCGAGCGTCAGGCCCCAGGCGGGTCCAGAGTTCGCGGACGGCACAGATCTCCGCCGCGAGGACCAGGAACGCAGACAATCATGGTGGCGCTGGCTCCTTATTGCGGCATTCGCACTCTTCGTTACGGAAACACTCATCTCCAATTGGGTGTCTCGGAAAGGGAGTGTGGGGCTCGCGGCGGGTTAGAAGCGGAAGGTGGGTGTGTAGTGACGGGGCAACACGCTCCGTACGTTGGGTGGACGGATGAAGGAGATGGACATGAAGAATTCAGACAGACGAATGGCACAGAGCAGGATCTTGGATGTTGTTCGCAGCGTCCGCTGGCGCTGGCGCGCCCGGATATTTCTGAGCGGCCTCACGTGGGTGGGAGCCATCACTGGTGCGGTACTCTTCCTCTCTGCAGTCGGGCTGGAGCAGATGCGCTTCTCAGCGGGTGCCGTGGTTTGGCTCCGATCGCTGACCTGGGGAACCTTCGCACTTACATCATTCTGGTTCGTTCTCCGTCCACTGCTCCGCAGCCCCAGCGACCAACAAGTCGCCCTCTATTTGGAAGAGCACGAACCATCTCTCGAGCACGCTGTAGTGACAGCCCTCGAGGCAGGAGACAGCGCGTCTCCTACCCTCGGACATGAACTCGTAGCGAGCGCGCTCGAACGCGCGAAGAAGGTCCACTACGGTCGTCGCGTCGAGCAGTCTGCCTTATACCGCTTCGGCGGCGCTCTCACGGCAGTCGCCGTAACGGCGGTCCTGTTGACGCTGGCGGGGCCCTCGCACCTCAAGAACGGCCTCTCGGCACTCTTGCTGCCCATGACCGACGCCGCCGCGGTGAACCCATATGCCGTGGCCGTGTTTCCTGGCGACACGACGATCGCGCGCGGCACCGATCAGGTTGTCACAGCCGCCCTCAGTGGATTCGAAGCAGGTGATGTCTCGATCTTCACGCGCACCAGACCGGATCAGAGCTTCCAGCGCTTGAGTATGCTCTCGGATGACGCGGGAGGATTCGAAGCGTTGTTGCTGGGTGTGGACGACCGGACCGAGTACTTCGTGGAATCCACCGGCATTCGATCGCCCACGTATACAATCGACGTGGCGGACCTTCCGTACGTCGACCAGTTGGACCTGACCTACTACTTCCCGAGCTACACCGGCCTACAGCCTCGGACTCGAGAAGACGGCGGTGACGTTGCAGCGCTTCCTGGGACCGTAGTCGAGCTGAAGATCCACCCCACAATGATCACGCCGGGTGGTCAGCTTCTTTTGGACGGGGACCCTGCCGAGGAACTCACAACGGCGGAAGATGGCTCGCTCGTCGCCCGCTTCACGGTTTCCGGGCGAGGCTTCTACTCGATCAAACTCGCACGTGAAAACGGCGAACTCGTGCCGGCGTCTCCCGAGTACACCATCGACGTCCTCACCGACAACCAGCCGTCGATTCAGTTCACGACTCCAGGCCGGGACGTCCCCGCCTCCCCAATCGAGGAGGTCTATCTCGAAGTCCGAGCAACGGACGACTATGGGATCGGTGATGTGCGACTGGTCTATTCTGTGAACGGTGGAGCCGAGGACACAACAAGCGTCTTCAGAAACAGCGGAACCCCGCTTCCCGAGGTCTCGACCGGGCACACCCTCTTCTTGGAAGAGTGGGAGCTCGAGCCCGGCGACCTGATCTCGTACTACGCGGTCGTTCGCGACAACCGCGGCAGTGCGAAGTCCATCGAGAGCGCCATGTTCTTCCTGAATGTGCGCCCCTTCGACATCGCATTCCGCCAGGGTGAAGAACAAGGCGGTGGCGGAGGCGGCGGTGGTGGCGGCGAACCTGAAGCCGCGCTCTCCGAGCTTCAGCGCCAAATCATCTCCGCCACCTTCAATCTGATCCGCCAGCGAGACAGCTACGGCGAGCATGAGTTCAGCGAGAACGTGGTCTCGGTGTCGCTCGCGCAGGGTCGGCTGATGGAGCAAGTGGGGACACTGCTGGAGCGCATGCAGAACAGGGGCCTGACCGAAACCGATCCGGGCTTCCGAGATGTCTCCGCGATCCTGCCCTTGGCCGTCGAAGCCATGACGCTGGCGCAGACCGATCTCGACACCGAGGAGCTCCGTGAGGCGCTGCCGGACGAGCAAACCGCACTGCGCTACCTACAGCAGGCGGAAGAGACGTACGAGCGCTACGTGCAGGAGCAGCAACAGGGCGGCGGTGGCCGTGGTGGCGGAAGCCAGGCCGCGGCCGAAGACCTCGCTGATCTGTTCGAGCTGGAACTCGACAAGCTCAAGAACCAGTACGAAACCGTTCGCCGAGGAGAACAGCAGCAGTCGGATGATCAGGTCGACGCACTCATGGAAGAGCTCCAGGAACTCGCGCGCCGACAGGAACAAGAAGCTGAACGCCAACGCAGGCGGGCTCAGCAGGGCCAGCAGGGCGGCTCCGCTTCTGCTGCAGAGTCTCAGCGTGATCTCGCCGACCAGACTGAAGAGGCAGCGCGGCAACTGCAGCGGCTGGCCCGAGAAAACAACGACCCGCAGCTGGAGGAAACAGCTCGCCAACTGGAACAAGCGGCCGAGTCGATGCGTCAGGCCGCGTCGCAGGGTGGTGCGTCGGGTACAAGCGAAGCGAACTCGGCCCTTCGTCGCCTGGAGGACGCGAGGCGAGAGCTGGAGGACGCCCGTTCCGAACGCGCCCGCCGTGACGCAGAAGACGCGATCCAACGCGTCGACGAGCTACAGCAGCAGCAGCGGGAGGTGCAGCGCCGCGTCCGGGAACTGCCGACGAGCGGCGAGGAGCGCACTGAGACGATCAACCAACTGCGCGAGCGAAAGGACCAGATGACCCAAGCGGTCCAGGATCTCGAACGCGAGCTGGATCAGTCCGCCGCAGGGAGCCGTGCCGACAACCCCGAAGCAGCGCGAGCGCTTCAGGACGCGGCAGAGCAGATCCGAGAATCGAAGCTCAAGGAGAAATTGCAATACTCCCGCGGTACCATCGAACAGTGGGACCCGCAGTCAGCCGTGACCCTCGAGTTGAACATCGAAGCCGACCTTCAGGCACTCCGAGACCGCCTCGAACAGGCTGCGAGCATTTCCAGCCAGAACGAAAACAACCCCCTTGAAGAGGCCCTCGACGCGGCCCGCGAGCTGGTTCGCGGCATGGAGTCGATGGATCGGCGGCTTCAAGAGACTCAGCAGAGCCAACAGGGCCAGGAAGGCCAACAAGGACAGGGCCAGGAAGGCCAACAAGGACAGGGCAGCGAAGGCCAACAAGGACAGGGCAGCGAAGGCCAACAAGGACAGGGCGGCGAAGGCCAACAAGGACAGGGCGGCGAAGGCCAACAAGGACAGGGCGGCGAAGGCCAAGGACAGGAAGGTGGACAGCAGCAGGGCGGTCAGGGCGGAGGCAGAGCGATGAATCCAGCCGGCGGCCAGAATCGTGGGGGAGGCGCAGTCCGTTCGAACCCTCGGCCGCTCACGGATGAGGAGATTCGCCAGTTCCGCAACGAAGCAGGGCAGAGATCGGACCAGGCCCGCGACCTGCAAAACCAGCTCAGCCAAGCAGGGTATAGCGCGGAGGATCTCCAAGCCGTCGTTGCTGCGATGAACCGGCTGGAACGAGAAGGCACATACTCGGACCCCGCGCAGCTCCGAATGCTGCAACAAGAAATCCTAGACATGCTGAAACGGCTCGAGTTCGGCCTCCGCCGTGATGTGGAGGGCGATGCGGATCGAGGTGCGACGCTTTCCGGGTCAGACGAAGTGCCCGACGGATACCGGAAGCTCGTGGAGGAGTACTACCGCGCGCTTGCTCGGGGACGCTCGGGCGGCGGGGGCAACAACTAGGGAACGCCTTGACGAAGTCTTCCCAGTCCTGACCGATCCCACCGAAGTGGAGCTCTGGTCGCCGCTGGAAGCGACAATCAACCCACGTGGTGGGGGGGGCGCAATCTGGCTGTCACGGGGCCGGGATGTGAGGGCAAGGCTCCAATTCACATCTTCGACGCTCCGACCCGGTTCGGCTGGACCGAAAACTACGGCGAGGACGAAAACAGTAAGCCAATCCAAGTGGCCATCGACTTTCACGTCGAGAGTAAGGACGGTGTAACCGTGGTCCGTCTGGCCCAGTCGGGGCTGAGCGCCTCGTCCGATTAGGACGAAATGTACGACGCGCTCCTGGACGGGTGGACGTACTTCATGTTCAACCTCGTCTTCTACCTCACGCGACATCGCGGCAAACCTCGCGGGATGGCAGGGAAGCGAGTCACGACTGATCTCGCGTGCGACGCAGTGTGGGAACGACTTGTGGTCGGCGGCCTCGTCACAGTAGCCGGGGGCCTGGCTCCGGACACACCGTTCGAGCTTCACCTCGATCAAACCACTCAGGGAGCCGTCGTCTCGGCTCGGCCCGGACACTACTTCACCGGTACCCTGCCCTCCTTGGACGACAGCCTTCTCTTCATTGAGTTGGAGGGGAAGCACGTCGGACTCTGGCTCAGCACGTAAGGTAAATCGGACGATGAAGTCGCCCCACACTCCAGGGTGAACTGAACGCTCGGGTCGAGGCATCCCTGGGGGCGGCATGAGACCGGAGAGAACGGGCTCACCCACTAGGAGCCTCAGGGTTAGATTCTCAGCCCCCGGGGAAACATCCCTAGTGCCCACATCTGAACGATTTTTCGACCATGTCCGGACCGCAATTCATATACCACATGCACCGCCTCTCGAAGATCGTCCCACCGAAGCGGGAGATCCTCAAGAACATCAACTTGTCCTTCTACCCCGGCGCAAAGATCGGCGTCGTGGGGCCGAACGGATCAGGTAAGAGCTCACTCCTGCGCATCATGGCAGGACTGGACACCGATTTCCTGGGCGAAGCGTGGGCTGCGAAGGGCACGAGGATCGGCTACCTCTCCCAGGAGCCCGAACTCGACGCGAGTCTCGATGTGCGTGGCAACGTGGACTTGGCCGTGGCCGAGACGCGGAACCTCCTCAAGCGCTTCGAGGAGGTGAACCTGAAGTTCGGCGAAGACATGACCGACGATGAGATGACAGCTCTCATCGACGAACAGGCCAAACTGCAGGACCGGATCGATGCTTCAGGGGCTTGGGAGCTGGATCGGCATGTCGAGATCGCCATGGACGCGCTTCGGCTGCCGCCGGGCGATGCAGACGTCACGACCCTCTCTGGAGGTGAGATCAGGCGCGTGGCTCTCTGCCGAGTTCTTCTCGAGCAGCCTGACATGCTTCTGCTGGACGAGCCCACAAACCATCTGGACGCCGAGTCGGTGGCGTGGCTCGAGCACCATCTCGCTGCATTCTCCGGCACCATCGTCGCCATCACCCACGATCGGTACTTCTTGGACAACGTGGCCCAGTGGATTCTGGAACTCGACCGTGGACAAGGCATTCCGTGGGAAGGCAACTACACGTCGTGGCTGGAGCAGAAGCAGGAGCGCCTCCGAATCGAAGAGAAGCAGGAGTCGGCTCGTCAGAGGACGCTGGGCCGGGAGTTGGACTGGATTCGGATGTCGCCGAAAGCCCGCCATGCGAAGGGCAAGGCGCGTGTCAGCGCATATGAGGATTTGCTGAGTGCCGACGAACGCGAGCAGGTGAAGACTGCGGAAATTCTGATCCCGAAAGGGCCTCGGCTGGGGAAGACGGTGATCACCGCAGATGCCGTGACAAAGGCATTCGGCGACACACTGCTCGTCGACAAGCTCTCGTTCGATGTGCCGGCTGGAGCCATCGTCGGAATCATCGGAGCGAACGGTGCGGGTAAGACCACACTATTCCGAATGATCGTGGGCCAGGAACAGCCGGATGCCGGGGCGATGGAGCTGGGCCAGACCGTTGAGCTGGCCTACGTCGACCAGTCGAGAGATGCTCTAGATCCAGACAAGACCGTCTTCGAAGAAGTCAGTCAGGGCGCAGACATTCTCTACTTCGGCCGAGCTGAGGTGAATTCTCGAGCCTATCTGTCCTGGTTCAACTTCCGAGGCGCCGACCAACAGAAGAAGGTCGGTGTGCTGTCCGGTGGTGAACGGAATCGCCTGCACTTGGCGAAGCTGCTCAAAGAAGGTGGCAACGTGATGCTTCTCGATGAGCCGACAAACGATCTAGACGTCGACACCCTGATGGCGCTCGAAAACGCCATTCTGGACTTCGCAGGCTGTGTCCTCGTGATCTCTCACGATCGTTGGTTCCTGGATCGTGTCGCGACGCACATCCTCGCATTCGAAGGCGATTCCAAGGTGACCTGGTTCGAGGGGAACCACTCGGAGTACGAAGACGACCGGAGGGCTCGCCTAGGTGACGACGCGATCCAACCGCACCGCATCAAGTACCGGAAGTTGGTGCACGACTAAAACACATAAGTGCTCATTCGAAGAGCGTGGGTAGGCCACTTTTCGCCTGCGGCGCATATTCGAGTGTCCAGGGCCTCAACTCAACGAGGCCTTCAGGCCGTAGGACGGTCAACCCAAAGGAGCGAATGACAGCACGGGGATATACACCCGGGCTTATTATGGCTCCGTCGCGCTTGTGTCCCCTGTCCAACGAGTCTGAGTGCCAATAGAAGACCTGGACCCCACGTCCGAAGAGGGCCCGGACGAAGTCGTTGAGATCATCAGCACTCCCGAGGCCCGTGAGCGGCTCCTCGCGGAGGCGATGGCGCATGCCGAGGTCCAGGATGCGCATTACAAGCAGCTGCTATGGGATCGGCATCGGGTTGCTGGCTTCCCTGGGGCTTGGCCGTTTCGTGGAGCCGATGTTGTTCCAAGTGTCTCCTCGTGAACCATCGATCTACTTGGGCGTTGCGATTGCCCTTCTCGCGATCGCCGGCTTAGCAGGGACATTGCCGGCATGGCGGGCGACCCGTGTCGACCCGACTGAGGCGTTGCGCGCGGACTGAGCTGAACGGCGAACGAGTCGGCGCTGCGCTCCGCGCAGAGGGCCTCAGGTGAGGCGACTTCGGTTATCGTATCGCTTGCCTGGCCTGACCTGCGGTCCTCACGTTAGCACTATATGATCCGTATCCAGAACCGTCCCGATCTCGACGCCGCCGAAGCGCTCGCTGCTGTGAACGAGCACTACGGACTGGGTGGTACGCTCTCACCGCTTCCCGGCGAGCGGGACTGCAACTTTTTGCTGACGGACTCGGACGGGTCACGTTACGTAGTAAAGGTCAGTTCGCCCGAAGAGCCGCAGCCGATTCTCGAGTTCGAAACCGACATGATCGCGCTGCTGAGTCGGGAAACAGACGGCCTCGTCCCGGGCGTCGTGCCAGCTACGAACGGCAAACTGATGGTCCAGCACACGGATGCTAAGGGGACAGTCCATCGCATCCGCGTCGTGGAGTTCCTGACGGGAGACCTGCTCGCTGAGGTGCGTCCCCGCTCGCTCGATTTGCTCGAAGACCTTGGAGGTCGCGTTGCTGACCTCGACAGCGCGCTGGGCGCAGTACCGGACCACCCGCCTCACCGAGTCGACTTCGACTGGGCCCTAGGGAACGCAGGCGAGGTGATGCAGAAAGGGCTCGACCTGCTGGAAGGTGAACAGCAGCTGCTCATTGAACGAGCGTTCGCTCTCTTCAAGGCCAAAGAGCTTGATTTCTTTGGCCTGGGCTCGCAGGTCATCCACGGCGACGTGAACGACCACAACGTTCTCGTTTCCGAGGCTGGCCACGGCACCCGCCGCGTCACTGGGATCATTGATCTCGGCGACGCACATTCCGCGCCTAGGGTCTTTGATCTCGCAATCACGATCGCCTACGCCATTCTCGGGACGGACGACCCGCTTGCCGCGGCTGCAGCCATCACCAGAGGCTTCAACGCACAGCACCAGCTGCTCGAACAAGAGCTGGACGTCACCATGGCCCTAGTTCGGGCACGGCTAGGGCAGAGCGTGTGCATAGCGGCCTGGCGGCGCAAATCCGGTGAGGCCGACGATTATCACTTAGTCTCCGAACAACCCGCTTGGGACATGCTGCGGGCCCTCGATGCCGTGTCGGATGTGGTCGCCACAGGCGTGCTCCGCGAGGCCTGTGGCCTGGCGGCGAGCAAGCGTAGCCCTGGCCTCGTCACATGGCTGAAGACGCAGTCGTTCCATCAGGTGATGGACCTCCCTGAAGACCAGAGCGAGATCGGCGTCCTCGACCTCAGTGTGGCGAGTTACGACCTCAACGGACGGGATACGGACGACACCGCAGACTTCACAGACCGTGTCTTCCGAGGCATGCGAGCGAAGGGAATCACGCTAGGCATCGGCCGCTTTCTCGAGCCTAGGGCGTTCTACCTCACACCGGCCTTTGCTGGACGAGAGGGCGATCCCCGAGAACGGCGAACGATCCACCTAGGTATCGACCTGTTCGATGAGCCAGGCGCGGTGGTTCATGCCCCACTTGGGGGCCGAGTGAAGAGCGTCCGCGACAACTCGGCTCGGCTCGACTACGGCCCCACTGTCATCCTGGAGCACGACAGCCCGGACGGTCCATTCTGGACGCTGTACGGCCACCTTCAGCGCACTTCGGTCGGCAACCTCTCGGCCGGCGATCCAGTCGAGGCCGGGCAGATCATTGCGCGCATCGGCCCCTATCCTGAAAACGGAGGGTGGCCGCCCCACCTGCACTTCCAGATCATGACCGACCTGTTGGGATTCGACGGTGAGTTCCCCGGTGTCGCCCTTCCGCGCGAGATGGACGTCTGGGCGTCGATATCGCCCGATCCTGATCTGATTCTGCGGCTGCCTGGCGAAACGACCTTCCGCCCACCGGTCGGAGTAGACGCTCGACGGCGCGAGGTGCTGGGCGCCAGCCTTAGCCTTTCCTACGACGACCCGATCCACATCGTTCGCGGGCGCGGTACGTACCTCTACGACGTCATGGGCCGCGAGTACCTCGATTGTGTGAACAACATCGCGCATGTCGGGCACGAACATGCTGGAGTCGTTCGGGCGGGTCAGGCGCAGATGGCGGTCCTGAACACGAACACACGCTACCTCCACGAACACGTAGTCGAGTACGCGACGCGACTGTCGGCGACGCTGCCGGATCCGTTGTCCGTCTGCTTCTTCGTGAACTCGGGAAGCGAGGCGAACGAACTCGCGCTACGCATGGCGAGAGCGCATACCGGCTCGACTGGTGTGGTGAGCATCGAGGGTGGCTACCACGGGAATACCCAAGCGCTAGTCGATGTGAGTCACTACAAGCACTCGAGTCCGGGAGGTAAGGGTGCACCGGATTGGGTTGTGACCACTCCCCTGCCGGATGATTTTCGAGGGCTGTACCGCAAGGACGACCCGGCGCGGGCGACTCGGTTCGCAAGCCACGTCGAAGCAGCCTTCTCCACACTGGTTGAACGCGGGGCCGGAGCCTCCGCCTTTCTTGCCGAAGCGATTCTCTCCTGCGGTGGCCAAGTCGAGCCGCCCGAAGGTTATTTCGCAGCCGCGTATGCCCACGCCCGCACCGCGGGAGCCTTGTGTATTGCGGACGAGGTCCAGATCGGGTTCGGAAGGATGGGGTCCCACATGTGGGGCTTCGAAACCCACGGTGTCGTTCCGGATATCGTCACACTCGGAAAACCCATGGGGAACGGGCACCCGCTCGGGGCTGTCGTGACGACTCCCGAGATCGCGTCGTCATTCGGTAACGGGATGGAGTACTTCAGCAGCTTCGGCGGAAACCCCGTGTCGTGCGCCATCGGTCTGGGCGTACTCGATGCGCTCAAGAACGACGGGCTTCAAGCCAACGCGGCCGAAGTCGGACAAAGCCTCAAGGCAGGTCTCGGAGCCTTGGCGGCCTCGCACTCCGTCGTTGGCGATGTCCGTGGCCGAGGCCTCTTCCTAGGCATCGAATTCGTGCACAGGAGAGAGGTGCTCGAGCCGGCTCCACGGGTGGCTGCATACGTGGTGGCGCAGATGAAGCTCCGGGGAATTCTCCTCAGCACGGACGGCCGCGACCACAACGTCATCAAGATCAAACCCCCGATGACGTTCTCGAGAGCCGACGCGGAGCGCGTGTGCGCAGAGATGGATACCGTCTTAACGCACGACGTCGTCTCGACGTTTGGCGACCTCACCTAAGTAGTACTGGCTTCGCGCAGGAACCCACAATCGAAGGCGGCGCCACCGTTTCCGGTGACGCCGCCTTCGATTGCGCAGGGAAAGCTAGAGGGAACGCCTACCGGTCCGTAATGGACCGCATCAAGCGCTCGAGAAGCGCCTTGTGCACCTCCAACTCCTGCACCAACTCAACGAGCCTCTCCTCCATGTCCGCTGCAGGCTTCTGATCCGCCCGCTGCGTGTTGCCGTACAGGTAGGAGAGCTGGTCCGCCAGCATCGGCGTCGGGTAGCTCGTGATCGTCCGATCCGTAACCAAAGCGGATTCGATTTCCTGGAGCTGGGTCTCGATGTCACTCCCGTCCGCGGCACGCTCGATGGCGCCGTTCACGGTCTGGATCGTCGTACCCGCATCCTCAATCGCCGCAATGACCTCGAGGCCCAGATCGAACTGTGCCTGTAGGTCCGCCATGGTCACGCCGTCAGCCTCGACGCGCGGATCCATGAGAAGCTCGAAATCACGCGTCGTGGTCTGACCGTCAACCGTCAGGCGCGCCTGGTACGTACCGGGAACGACCATCGGGCCGCCACGCTGCGAACCATTCGGACCCGGAACTGTCATGTCCCAGGTGAAGCGATGGACACCCTGGGTCGCCGCGAGCGTGGGACCACCCGTGGCCCTCTGGAAGGGACCGCGCATCTGTTGCGCCTGCTGGGTGCGAACACCCGCTCCGCCGGACTGGTACGTCCTCAGGACCTCACCGGCACTGTTCGCGATCTCCAACTGCACGGAGGACGCCTCAGCCGGCAGGCCGTAGTCGATGACCGGGCCATTGGCTGTATACTGAGGCTGATCGGGCGTCCCACCACCGAATCCACCCCGACCGCCGCCGCGCACACGGTGCGCATCTGCCGGCTGGAACAGGAAGGGCCCGTCTGAGGCCATCGCCTGGTCGACCTGACGGAGTGGCGACAGGTCGTCCATGATCCAGAACGCCCGCCCCATCGTCGACATGACGAGGTCACCCTGATGCAGCTTGATGTCGGTGATCGGCGTCACTGGCAGGTTGAACTGGAAGCGGTCCCAGTGCATGCCGTCGTCTAGAGAGACGAACATGCCGAACTCGGTACCCGCGTAGAGAAGGCCCTCGCGAACCGGATCCTCCCGGACCGCACGCGTCGCGAAGTCTGCCGGAATGCCGTTGTCGCCCGTCGTGAGCAGCGTCCAGCTCTCACCAAAGTCCTCAGTCTTGTAGATGTACGGCGTCAGGTCCCCAAGGAGCGTCCTGTAGGCAGCGAAATACGCCTTTCCCGCCGCGTGCGGCGAAGGATCGATCGTCTGGATGCGTCCCTCAGGCTCCATATCTGACGGGGTCACGTCCTTCCACGTCCGGCCACCATCGCGCGTGACTTGAACGAGGCCGTCGTTGGAGCCGGCCCAAATGACACCCGGCTGCACGGGCGATTCTTCGATCGCATAGAGGACCGAATAGTGCTCCTCACCCGTGATGTCCCGAGTGATGGGGCTACCGGAGATCATCTGACGCTCGGGACGGAACGCTGTAAGGTCCGGACTGATCTGCTCCCAGGTCACACCTTCGTCGGTCGTCTTGTGGACGAACTGCGAACCGTGGTAGACCGTGCTCGAGTTGTGCGGAGACACCTCGATGGGCACCACACGCTGGAAGCGGTAGTTCAGGTCAGCCGGGTTTACGCCATACAGGTTCTGAAAGCCGACGTAGTACTGCTTCTCCTGCCCGGTCGTGTGGCTGTAGCGCCCGAAGCGGCCCTTACAGTTCGAATACACGATGTCCGGATCGCCCGGCTTCGGAACGGCAGGCCCGGTCTCGCAACCACCGATCGCTTTCCAGTTGCCTTGGTGACCGCCGGCCGAACCGTCTTCGGGCGGCCCGCTCGGAACCATGATCGTCGAATTGTCCTGCTGGCCCGCATAGAGCCAGTAGGGGAAGCGATCATCCACGTCGACCGCATAAAGCTCCGCGGTCGGCTGGTTGGACTGGGTCGACCACGTGGTACCGCCGTCCAGTGTCACGTTGGCTCCACCATCGTTGGACTGTACCCAGATATCAGGGTTGTCCGGGTTGATCCAGACGTCGTGGTTGTCGCCGTGTGGCGTGCTCTTCCGCTGGTTCGTCCGCCCACCATCGAAGGACTCGTACATACCCTCGTTGTTGATAATGACGTGATCCACATCCGTCGGGTCGACGTCCACGTTCGTGTAGTAGAACGGCCGGTTCATGATGCCGCGCTGGTTGCTCACCATCTCCCACGTCTCACCGAAGTCGTTGGAGCGGTACAGCCCCTCATTCGGGTCCGTCGTCTCGACGAGCGCGTATACCGTGTTCGGCGCAGCAGCCGTCACCGCGAGATCGATCTTCCCGATCAGTCCCGTCGGCAGGCCCTCTTTGACCATGCGCCACGTGTCACCACCATCGGTGGACTTCCAGATCCCATCCTCTTCACCCGAGTGCTCCATACCAGAGATGATCGTCCACGGCTGGCGTGTGACCCGCCACATGGCCGCATAGATCTCGTTCGGGTTGGCAGGGTTCAACTCGAGGTCGACCGCACCCGTGGAGTCCGATGCGAAGAGCACCTGCTCCCAGTTCTGCCCACCATCACGCGTGCGATAGACGCCACGATCCGGGTTGTTCGCCCACGGGTTCCCAAGCGCCGCCGCGTAGGCGATGTCCGGGTTCGTCGGGTGAATCTCGATCGCCGTGATCTGACCCATGTCCTCGAGCCCGATCTTATCCCAGGTACGGCCCGCGTCGTCCGAGCGGTACGCGCCCTTCCCGATGATCACATTCGAGCGAATCCCGTCTGAACCGGTGCCGACGTATACGACGTTCGAATTCGAGGGCGCAACGCGGATCGATCCGATCGACCCCGTTTCGAGCACGCCGTCCATGATCGGACGCCACGTGTTGCCGTAGTCCTCGGTCTTCCAGACTCCGCCACCCGACGCGCCCATGTAGAACGTGAATGGATGGTCCCGATGCCCGGCGACCGCGGTGGCCCGGCCACCGCGGGAAGGCCCGACATTCCTGTAGCTGAGTCCAGCGAAGGTGCTCTCGATCGTCGGACCATCGGCGGCCATCTGAGCGGCAGCGCCATCCGCAAAAGCGGGCAATGCGAGCGCGGCGAGAAGGAGCGGAATCGAAAGCAGTCGAGCCCGACTGTGCGGGCTGATGTTTTGCGGGGTCATGCGAGGGTTCTCCACCATCTGGGGGACGGTCAGAATGCCGCCCTGTCGAACGAGGGTCAAGAACTAAGGACACCCGAGTGTGCCCGTGCGCTGTTGCACGAGCGAGCGAGCTACGGCCCGGCAACCCCTGCCGCCCAGGCGGCGAGCATGGCACCCAACGACATGAGGACCTCTTCATCCGTGCGCTCAGAACGCTTGAGTACATGAAAACCGTGATCCGCACCGTCTTCGATGTGAAGCGTGGGCGCCGGCACCACCTGCTGAAGCAAGGGTTCGAGCAGGTTGAGATTCGCGAGTTTGTCCCTCGTCCCCTGCATAAACAGCATGGGGAGAGCCACGGCCGAGAGGTGCTCCCCTCGCTCCGCGGAGTCTCCGCCTGAAGCGTGGAGCGGGAAGCCAAAGAACGCGAGTCCCACGACCCCGTCTAGTGGCTCCATAGAAGCCGCCAGCGACGTCATCCGGCCGCCCATAGATTTTCCGCCCGCAAGAAGCGGAAGGTCGGGAGCGAGGACGGCAGCCTCGGCCACCGCAGAACGAACAGTCTTTAGTAGAATCGGCCGAGGATTGGGGGGCCTCCGGCCCGCTTCCATGTACGGGAAATTGTACCGGAATGTCGCAATCCCTCGATCAGCCAATAACTTTGACGCCGATTCCATGAACACATGGTTCATGCCGGCTCCGGCACCGTGACCAAACACATAAAGCGCCGTCGCGTGGATGGGTCGGGTTAGGATCGCACTCACTTCGCCGGAAGACTTGGAGGCGACGAATCGATGCTCTGTGATACCACTCAAGCCAAGCTCCTGGTGACAGACTGACCGTGTACCCGAACGA
>Ga0114993_10001453_pt1 | contig 27232 bp, 15 predicted proteins | sample ArcticOcean_MG_C_FD_87042 | JGI IMG/M metagenome (GOLD analysis project Ga0114993, IMG submission 87042) | Marine microbial communities from western Arctic Ocean - ArcticOcean_MG_CB2_150 | ecosystem: Environmental > Aquatic > Marine > Oceanic | place: Arctic Ocean: Canada Basin | collected...
CGGCCGCCGGTCATCATCGACGAATCCGACGCCACTCTCGACAGCCTCCCCACCGCGCTGCGACTGGGTTACGCCGGCACCAGCCATAAAAACTGCAAAGGCATTTTCAAGGGCATCGCCAACCGTTGCCTCATCGAAAAACGCGCGCGCGAAGGCGACGCGGTTTTAATGAGCGGCGAAGACCTCTGCAACATCGGCCCCGTCGCGCTGTTGCAAGACCTCGCCGTGTGCGCCGCGCTCGGCATCGAGAGCGTCGAGCGCAACGGTCACCACTATCACCCCGGCCTCTCGCAACTCCCGAAGTCGATGCAGGACGCCACGCTGCAACACCACCCGGACCTCTACCACGCCGGCCCCGACCGCTGGCCCACGCTTCAAATCAATGACGGCCGTGTGTCGATGGAAACCATCAACCGCGCGCCCTTTGGCGTCGGCTTTGCCATCGACATGGGCGAACTCACCCACGCCGCCGACTGGGAGCCGCCCATCCGCCCATGAAACGCCAACTCCGCGAGGCCTATCGCCTGATGCGCCGCGCGCACGGCCATCGCCAATGGTGGCCGGGGGACACGCCCTTTGAAATTTGCGTCGGCGCCATCCTTACTCAAAACACTTCATGGAAAAATGTGGAGCTTGCCATCGCCAATCTCAAAGCGGCGCGCACGTTGTCGCCCAAAAAAATTTACGCGATGAGCCACGACGAACTTGCCCAACTCATTCGACCCGCTGGCTATTTCAACATCAAAGCCAAGCGACTGCGAAACTTTGTCGATGTCGTCGTCGAACAACACGGCAGCAACCTTAAGCGTTTGTTCAAAGGCGACACCACCACCGTCCGCGAACGCCTCCTCGCCATCAACGGCGTGGGCCCCGAGACCGCCGACAGCATGCTGCTCTATGCGGGAGGCCATCACAGCTTTGTCATCGATGCGTACACGAAGCGCATTTTTGAGCGACACGAGTGGTGCGACGCCGATGTGGATTACGACGCACTGCAATCGCTCTGCACCGTTTCGCTGAACCAAAAACGCGGTGCGGCGGAACTGGATTATTGGCGGGACTACCACGCCCAACTCGTCGTCATCGGCAATCGCTACTGCAAGCCACGCAACCCGCGGTGCGCCGAGTGCCCGTTGGAAAAATTATTGCCCGCGAAATAACAGTTCACACTTGCCCGACGCCCAATCCGGCCGTAATTCTGGAGTGTGTCCGACACCGGCAACAAAACTCTAATCATCGTGCCCACCTTCAACGAGCGGGAAAATCTACCCAGCATCGTCGAGGCGCTGGACGGGATGTCGGTGGACATGCTCGTGGTCGATGACAATTCCCCGGACGGCACAGGCGACATGGCTGACGAGTTTGCGGAGAAACACAAGTTCGTAAACGTGCTGCATCGCGATGAAAAAAATGGCCTTGGCCGGGCGTATTGCGCGGGTTTCGAGTGGGCGCTAAAACACGACTACGGTTTTATCTTTGAGATGGACGGCGATTTCTCGCATGACCCCGAAGACATCCCGCGTTTCCTGAAAGTGGCAGAAGATGCCGACCTTGTGCTGGGCACGCGCTATCGCGGCGGCATTCGCGTGATCAACTGGCCGCTGCGCCGGTTGATCCTGAGTCTCGGCGCGGCCAAGTATGTGAAATGGATCACCGGCATGCCCTTCACTGACCCCACCGGCGGCTTTAAATGTTTCCGCCGACGCGCGCTCGAAAGCGTGGATCTCGCCGCCGTACACTCCAACGGCTACAGTTTTCAAATTGAAATGACCCATAAAATCTGGCGACAAGGCCTGCGCGTGGCGGAACAAAATATTGTATTCACCGAACGCATCGAAGGCACCTCCAAGATGTCTTGGAATATCGCGTGGGAAGCGGTGTGGATGGTGTGGCGGTTGTGGTTCCAACACGGCCTCCGACGCTGGCCCAAAAATAAAAAGTCATGAGCAAAACTAACGTGGGAATCGTCGGCACCGGCTACATGGCGGTGGCACATTTGAAGGCTTACCAGCAACTGGACAACGTTTGCGTCGCGGCACTGTGCAACCCGAGTGGACACAATCTCGACGGCGACTTTTCTGATGTGCACGGAAACATCGGCGACGACGAGCCGGTGAAACTGGATATGGACGGGGTGAAGACGTTTCGCAATTTCGACGAAATGCTGGCGGATGACAGTATTGAAATGGTCGACATCACGACGCCAACTATTTTACATCACGAACAATCACTCGCCGCCTTGCGCGCGGGCAAGCATGTGCTCTGCGAAAAACCACTGGCGCGCACGAGCGAACTGGCGCGCGAAATCGTGGCGGCAGCCAAGGAGGCGAAAGGGTTTTTCATGCCGGCGATGTGTCTGCGATTTTTCCCCGAATGGGCGTGGGTGAAGGAGGCGATGGATGACAACCGCTTCGGCCGTGTGCTTAATGCGCGCTTCCGCCGCGTGGGCGAGCCGCCGACTTGGGGACAGTCGAGTTTTCTCAATGGCGAAAAATCCGGCGGCGCATTGCTCGACCTGCACATTCACGACGCCGATTTTGTGCTCCACTGTTTCGGTTGGCCGAAAGCCATTTACGCGCAAGGCCATTCGAAAGTGAGCGGCGAGATTGACCACGTTCTGGCGCAGTACGAATTTGAAAACGGCGCGGCAGTCTCCGCTGAGGGCAGTTGGTCGATGACGCCGGGCTTCGGTTTCAACATGAGCTACACCGTGAACTTCGAGCGCGCCACCGTTGACTACGACCTCGCACGCGACGACGAGGCACTGAAAGTTTTCGAAGAAGGCAAGGAACCGCAAACATTAAAGCTCGATGAACCCGACGGCTACGTCGGCCAAATCTCCCACCTGCTCGAAGCCATAGAAACCGGCCAACCTCCCGCCCGCGTGACAGCCGAGGATGGAGCGCGCTCGGTGGAGTTGTGCGAGGCGGCAGGGCGGTCTATTGAGGCGGGTGAAGTTATCACCTTGTAGTTTACCGTTGCACCCGAGCGCCGCCGCCGGCCATCAATCGCTCCACCTCGGCCAACGTAGCCATCGAGGTGTCGCCAGAAGTTGTCATCGCCAAAGCGCCGTGGGCTGCTCCATACTCAACAGCTTGTTGCGGGTCGCCGGTTTCCAGAAAGCCGTAAATCAATCCGCTGGCGAAGCTGTCGCCGCCGCCGACTCGGTCGAGGATTTCAAGATCGGGACGATTAGTGGATTCAAAAAATTTCCCGCCGGCCCAGCAGATGGCACCCCAGTCATTCACCGTCGCGCTTTTTACTGTGCGCAGCGTTGTGGCCGCAACTTTTAGATTCGGGAATTCCTCCACCGTTTTCCCAATCATTTTTCTAAATGCGTCCACTTCGATGCTGGAAATATTTTCATCAGCACCCTCCACCGCAAAGCCAAGGCACGCGGTGAAATCCTCCTCGTTGCCAATCATCACGTCGACGTGTCTGGCAATCTCTCGGTTGACCTCTTGTGCCTTGGCTTGGCCGCCGATGTTTTCCCAGAGGCTCGGCCGGTAATTCAGATCGTATGACACAATCGTACCGTGCTGCTTGGCGGCCTGCACGGCCTCGATTACAACTTCCGGCGTGGTGTCGCTGAGTGCAGCAAAAATTCCGCCGGTGTGAAACCACCTCGCGCCGTCCGCACCAAAAATTTGCTGCCAATCGATGTCTCCATTTTTAATCTGCGAGGCAGCAGTGTTGCCCCGGTCAGATATTCCCAGCGCGCCGCGGATGCCGAAGCCGCGCTCGGTGAAATTTAGGCCATTGCGTACCGTGCGGCCGATACCGTCGTATTTGCGCCATTGGAGGTAGTCGGTGCTCACGCCGCCCTGCAAAATAAAATCCTCGATGAGCCGGCCCACCTCATTGTCAGCGAAGGCAGTGACCACGGAGGTCTTCAAGCCGAAACAGCGGCGCAACCCGCGCGCCACGTTGTATTCGCCGCCGCCTTCCCACGCGTTGAACTGCCGCGCCGTTCGCACACGACCCTCGCCGGGATCTAGGCGCAGCATGATCTCCCCGAGGGCAATTAAATCATGCCTGCAATCTTCGGCGTTTTTTATATTTGGCAGAATCATTTTTTCGGGATGGAACCCGGGAGAGTGGGCAGAAATAATCTCGAAAAACAAGATTTTGTTCTGCCGCAACTCCCGATTCTCGATTGACCCCAAGCGGCAGGTTATACATTCTCCGGGCATGAGATGTACTTATGCTCTTTTTTTGATTTCTATTTCCTTCAGTTTGTCTTCGGCGGATTGGCCTCAGTTCCGGGGGCCAACTGGACAGGGCCATGCCGCGTCGATGAATCTACCACTGGATTTTGGGGAGAAGAAAAACATGACGTGGAAGGTCAAAGTGCCTGGCGGAGGATGGTCGTCGCCGTCTATTTCCAAGGGACGCATCTACCTCACCTCCGCGGTAGAGAAAGACGACGGTTTGGCTCTTGTGGCGCTGTGCCTCGACGCGGCCAATGGACGAACGATTTGGAATCGACCGATATTCTCCATCGTCGGCAAAGGTCCGCGCATGCATCGCAAGAACAGCCAGGCGAGCCCCACGGCCATTGTCGCGAACGGCCGGGTGTACGTTCATTTCGGCCATTTGGGCACGGCATGCCTTGATCTCGATGGTAAAATTATCTGGAAAAACGACGGCATTAAATACCCTCCAGTGCACGGCAACGGAGGCTCGCCCGCACTGGTAAATGGGAAATTAATCTTCAGCTGCGACGGCGCGAAGAATCCATTTGTAATCGCACTGAACGCCAAGGACGGCAGGACGGCGTGGCGAGTGAACCGTAGCGTTAATGCGAGGCGGAAATTTTCCTTCAGCACACCCTTGATTATTGAGACGGACGAGGGCGCACGGGTCATCCTGCCAGGCAGCGACATGGTGGGGGCTTACAATCCTGACACTGGCGCGGAAATCTGGAAGGCAACTTATAACGGATACTCCGTGGTGCCGCGGCCGGTGTTTGCACATGGGATGGTGTTCCTGAGTTCCGGCTTTGACCGGGCGACTGCAATGGGGATTAAATTGGGCGGCCGAGGAAACGTGACCGACACCCATCTTGTTTGGGAGATTAAGAAAGGCGCGCCTCACACGCCTTCGATGATTTCCGCGGGCGATGATATTTTCATGGTGTCCGACGGCGGCATCGCCAGTTGCGTGGAAGCCCGAACAGGCAAGTCACATTGGCAGGAACGTCTGGGCGGAAGTTTTTCCGCGTCGCCAATCCTCTCCGGCAACAGGATTTATTTCATCAACGAAGCGGGTGTGGTGAAGATTATTGCGGCGACCAAGGAATTCAATCTGCTCGCCACCAACGATCTTGACGAGCGAACTCTGGCCTCGCCCTCCGTGTCCGGGGATGCGCTGTTCATTCGCACCGCCGAACACCTCTGGCGGTTTGAGAAAAAGTAACTGCGCCTACAACTCCATGCTCTGGTAGCAGGCGGCAATCTTCTCAATCGCCAATACGAAGGACGCCGTGCGCAGGTCTTCCACCGAGTGGCGCTCCAGATAAATTTGGCGAATCTGATTGTAGGCCTCACGCATGGTGTCATCCAGTCCGGAGCGAACAAGATCCAACTCATTCGCTCCCTGAACCAATCGCCGCTTGATACTTTCGGAAAGAGGTTTACCGGTCGCTTCCTCGATAGCGTCCGCCAGCGCGTTTCCCTTGGCCTCCTCGTAGCGGCGCTCCATCCGACCGAAGCGAATGTGCGAGAGGTTTTTGATCCATTCAAAATATGAAACCGTGACCCCGCCGGCGTTGAGGTAGGCATCGGGAATGATGACCACTCCCTTTTGCCTTAAAACCTGGTCAGCGGAATAAGTCACCGGCCCATTCGCGGCCTCGGCGATGATATTCGTCTGGATACGCTCGGCGTTTTCGCGCGTGATTTGGCCCTCCATCGCGGCGGGTAGCAGGACGTCGCATTCCTTTTCCAGCACCACCGCGCCATTTTCCTCAAACGACTGTTCGCCTGGCGCACCCTTTACCCCGCCGGTTGCGCACTTGTGTTGAAACACAGCCTCGATGTCGAATCCCTCATCATTGATGGACGCGCCGTCTCGCTCGATAATGGCCGTCACCTTGACGCCGTCCTCCTCGGTTAAAAATTTTGCCGCATGGTAGCCAACATTTCCCAATCCCTGCACCACAATCCGCTTGCCATCGAGCCCCCCCTCCAAGCCGGCGCGCTGGACATCCTCGGGGTGCCGGAAAAACTCACGCAATCCAAACTGCACCCCGCGCCCCGTCGCCTCGGTGCGGCCATGGATACCTCCCATGTTCACCGGTTTGCCGGTCACACAGCCAGACCCGTTTATGTCATTGGGGAACAGCTGCTTATATTCGTCTAACATCCACGCCATTTCACGCTCGCCCGTGCCCATGTCCGGTGCGGGAACATTAAGGCTGGGGCTCATGAATCCACGCTTGGCCAGCTCCCCCGTGAATCGGCGCGTGATGTGCTCCAGTTCTTCCTCCGTGAAATCCTTGGGCCGGATGCACAGCGCCCCCTTTGATCCACCGTAAGGTACATCAACGATGGAGCACTTGTAAGTCATCAGAGCCGCTAGTGCCTCGACCTCCTCTTGATCGGCAAAGTTGGCATAACGAATTCCGCCCTTGACCGGCAGCCGATGCTCACTGTGGACCGCGCGCCAACCGGTGAAGACTTGGTAACCACCGCGAAGCTTTACGCCAAACTTTACCTGATACACGGCATTGCAGGTGCGAATCTGCTCGGCCAATCCCAGCGGCATGTCAAGCGTTGCCGCAGCACGGTCGAACATCAGGTCAACGTTTTCGCGAAAAGAAGGTTCTTTAGATTTACTCATTGGTTTTTAGGTGACTGGGTTTACCTCAAGCATGTCAAAAAATCGTAACTCAATGGGAGCCGCAATAATTTCCAGATTGTTCAACGAGGAACCATGCTGTATATGGTTGGCTTTCACGGACGTCGTAATTTTACGGCCGCACACAACAAATCGTCCACTACAATATTTGCTAAATTTTGCAGCACCGAAGATGAAACCATTGGACGTCCCCGACACACACCACCTCTCGGCCGCCCAAGGGTGGCTGGAATTAGGCAACGCCGGGGAAGCGTTGCGTGAACTGGATCGAATAACGTCCGAGTGTCAGGAACATCCAGACGTGCTGGAAACTCGATGGGCAATTGAAGCCAAGCAATTAAACTGGGAGGAATGCGTGCGCTTGGCCACGCTGTTGACTCACCGCGCACCGGGGCGATCCTCGGGCTGGATCCACCGGTCATTTGCGTTGCATGAATTAAAACGCTCACAGAAAGCCTTCGAATTGCTTCTTCCAGCACTGACATTGTTCCAGGACATCTGGGTCATCCCTTACAATCTGGCTTGTTACCAATGCCAACTCAACAATCTGAAGTCGGCGATGGAATATTATAAGCAGGCACTAATAATGGGTGGAGAACCCATCCGCGACATGGCCTTGGAGGACGCCGACTTGAAATCTCTGCGCGCTAAGATTGCAGACGCTTGATTGGTTAATCGAATTTCGCGCCCTGCGCGATCCAAGCAACTATCTTTTTCTTTTCATCTTCGGTCAATTGCTCCTTGTCCTCCGGTGGCATGGGGTCGTCCGGGTGATAAATTAGCTCGACGATCAGGCTTTCGCCCGGCTTGTTTGCAACGTAGACGGGATTTCCATCCGCCCCGGCGGCCAAGCCTTGCTCGTTGCTCATGTCCAGATCTCCCTTCTTTTTTTCCGTGCCGTGGCAGGAAACACATTTGGCGTCAAGAATCGGTTTGATGTCGGCAAAATATCCAACCGGCCCAAGATCCGAAACGTCAGGCAACTGCAGACCGGAACCATCCGGCGGCCCGGGAACAACCGGGTTTGGTTTTATTATTTCCACCTTGGGCACCTCCGGGCTTTTAAGAAATCCCGGCCAAACAAACAACAGCACACACGTCACCGCAATGATTCCCGTGCTGATTCCCGAGATCATAATAATCTTTTTCTTTTTTGCCGCTACAGCAGTGGCGCCCTCGACAATTGGCGCGCCGGACATCACTGGTTCAACAGCCGCAACTTCTGGCTGCACGGGAACGGGCGCGACCATCGGTGCCGCCCCGGGGATCACTACTCCTTGAATTTGAGTCAGCGGAGTCCATTGCTGCAGCCCCTCAAAATAGGCAATGTCGGTGGGCAACAACTGGCCTGCGGCCAGAGCTTGGTTAACTTGATCCAGTGTAAAAGGCCCAAATTGTTGGCCATCGCGATTGATCAAAATCTGCATTGGATGCGGAGAGGTAACATCAAAAGAAGCGCGCGAGCAAGATTATGCTACAGGATAAAGCGGCCAGAAGTGAATAATCAACGGCGTGCCCACGATAACAATCAGAATTTCCAGCGGCAAACCCATTCGCCAGTAGTCACCAAAACGATAACCGCCGGGACCGAGAATGAGCGCGTTGCACTGGTGGCCAATGGGCGTGAGGAAGGCGCACGAGGCACCCACGGCTACGGCCATCAAGAAAGGATCTGGGCTGACCCCGAGCGTGATTGCGATTTTCACGCCAATGGGTGCCATGATGAGAGCGGTGGCGGCGTTGTTGATTACGTCGGACAATGACATGGTGATGACCATGATCAGAACAAGAATTGACCAAGGGGGCATTTGGCCGGCGGACTTGCTGACAAAATCCGCGATCAAATCGGTGCAGTTGGTGGTTTGCAGCGCCCGACTCACGGGAATCATGGCGGCGAGCAGCACTATAATTGGCCAGTCGATCGCACGATACAAATCGCGCAGCGGCAAAATTCCAGACAAGACATAGATCAGCACCGCGCCCCAAAACGCCATTGTAATGGGCAGGATGCCGAACATTCCCAAGGCGATGGCACCGCCGAAAACCAGCAACGAGACACCCACGCGCGAGAAGACACCCACGCGCACTTCGCGCTCAGCGAGCGGCAACAGGTTAAGCCGGGATATCTGTTCCTCAACGGCACCCTCCGGGCCCTGCAACAGCAACACGTCGCCCACGCGGAATCGTACGTCACCAAGGCGTTTGCGAATTGGTTTGCCTTGGCGCGCAACGGCCATGAGTACGAGGGCATTAGATGAGCGCCGACGCAAATACGCGCGATCGCGTCCTTCCAGTGGAGAATTTTGCGTGACTACCACCTCAATAAAAGTTGTGTCGTCAGTTGCCAACCGATTAATGCGTTGGCGCATCTCTCGGGTCAGGCGCAATTTTAATTCATCAAGTATGCCCTTTAGATCCACCGGGTCAGCTTTTAAAAGATACCGGTTTCCAACCTGCACCAAGTTGTCCTGGTTCGGGGTCAACACTTTGCCATTCTTTCCGATGTAACCAAATATCGTCATCCGGTCCCCGAATTCCTTTTCCACCTCGCCCACGGTCATGCCGATGAGCTTGGAGCCTTCGTCCACGCGCACCTCGGTGATGTATTCGTTTATGGCAAACAGTTCATCGGTGCCCGGCTTTTTAAGGCTGTCCTTGGGGATGAGCCTCCAGCCAATGAGCACGACAAACGCCAGTCCGCCCAAGGCCACCAGTCCGCCAACCGGGGCAAAACTGAAAAGCTCAAACGGCTCCGCGCCCTCGACTAATTCCGCGCGCAAGCTGGAGATTATGATGTTTGGCGGCGTGCCGATCATCGTCACCATGCCGCCAAGGATGCTGGCAAAAGCCAACGGCATGAGCAGGATGCTGGGGGAACGATTCTGCTCCGTGGCAGTTTTTAACGTGACCGGCAGCATGAGCGCCAGTGCGCCCACGTTGTTCATGAATGCCGAGAGCACACCTGCCACACCAGACAGGCTGAAGATGTGCAGGGTCTGGTTTTTGGCAAGTGGCGTAATTTGCCGGGCCAGCAGATCCACCACGCCGGAGTTGCTCAACGCGCGGCTGATGATCAGAACCGCCGCCACCGTTATCACCGCCGGGTGACCAAAGCCACTCAGCGCGCTCGTGGGATCCTCCATGAGGCCGGAGGCCTTCCCCGTGGCTTTCTCCACGATCACATCGGCCACCGCCAAGGCGAAAAGCGCCACCGCCGCCACCACGTCATGTCGCCAACGTCCCCAGGCAAACAAGCCGAAAGTCGCGGCAATCAACCCGAAGACGGTATATTGTTCAGCCGTCATTTTACAACCATCCCGCCACTTGTCACCGGACAAAAATGGATAAAGTGGTACCCCGGGAGGGAATCGAACCCACAACAAATGGCTTAAGAGGCCACTGCTCTACCGATTGAGCTACCGAGGCATGGAAGCACCATCCGTGCTTGTCTTTTTGGTGTTCCGAACGTACATTGATCAACGATCGGCGTCAGCACGGATTGGCGAGATCATGTTGGCGGACTCGGCCGGGAGCAAGAAAAAAGCAAACCGCCTCCGGAGGATTAATGAAAAACAGCCTGTTCATAAGCCTGACGATCACATTCCTGTGGCTCGCCGGATGCGCGGAGGAAAAGGCGGACATCCCCCCCCGTCAACTCCCCAGAGCCTCACAACGCCCCGCCGTGCCTCCTTCCCCCGCCGACAAACCCAGCATTCCACCGGATCTCCCGCGCGCGCCAGAACCACCGACGACTCCGCCAAAAAAAATCACACCACCGAAAATCCTAAACCCAGACCCGGCCAAGCCAAACCTGATCCCGCCAGAGATGGCGGCCGGCCGGCAACACACCCTGCTCATCAAGCAAGACGGAACCCTCTGGGCCAGCGGCCACAATAGATACGGCCAACTTGGCGACAACTCACAAAAATCCAGCGACAAATTTAAACGCATTGGCGCGGGGCTCGACTGGCGAAAGGTGGCCGCCGGCGACCTGCACAGTTTGGGAATCCGCGCGGACGGCAGCCTCTGGGCGTGGGGCCACAACCTCTCCGGCCAAATCGGCAATGGCGGCAGCCGTGACACACCCTCACCCACGCGCGTAGGAGCTAGCACCAACTGGGTGGCCATCGCCGCTGGCACGGACAATTCACTCGGCCTTCAGAACGACGGCACCCTCTGGACATGGGGTGCACTGCCCGGCCGCAAGTCGGCTGATTCCGTGCTGCGCCACCTCTGGCCCGTGCGCCTCGGCACTGATACCAACTGGCAAACCATCGCCTGCGGTGACCGCCATTCTCTGGCCATAAAAGTTGATGGCTCGCTTTGGGCCTGGGGAAACAATTTCTCCGGACAACTCGGGCTCGGCCATTACCAATCGCTCAACAATCCCACCCGGCTCCCAGGCGGAGGCTGGGTCGGCATGACCGCCAGCTCCAGCCACTCACTCGCATGGCAACGCGACGGCGCGCTCTGGACTTGGGGCGACAACTACCACGCGCAGCTCGGCATCGGTTACCGCAATCGCCAACCACGGCCTGCCCGGGTACCCGGGTATTGGATAGGAGCCGCCGCCGGCATCCACCACGGCATCGCCCTTAAAGCCGATGGCACACTGTGGGCCTGGGGCCGCAACGAGGAAGGGCAGCGCGGAGACAGCTCGCAACAACTGGTGATGCAGCCCGTGCGCATCAGTCAGCTTAAAAACTGGACCCAAGTCGCCGCCGGCTCCACTCATTCACTGGGGTTCAGGGACGGAAACCTCTGGGCTTGGGGCTCCAACAATCAAGGCCAGCTGGGCGATGGCACCTCAAACAAACTGCTCCAGCCCACCCGCATTGGCCGCGCGAAATGGCAGTCTATTTCCACGGGCATCCATCATTCCACGGGCATCCTAAGCGACGGCACACTGTGGACTTGGGGCCGCAACGAATACGGGCAACTCGGCGACGGGACGAAAATCGACCGCTCCACGCCCGTTCCCGTCCGCGCCTTGGGAACATGGCGTGATGTCGCCGCCGGCGCCCACCATGTGCTGGCCATCAATACCGATGGGGCCCTGATGTCTTGGGGCCGAAATCACATCGGGCAACTAGGCGACGGCATGCAGGTCAACCGGGATTTCCCGCGGCTGATTGGCGGGGAACGGGCATGGCGGACCATCGCCGCCGGCAACAACAACTCCATGGCCATCGCCGCTGACAACTCACTCTGGATCTGGGGCAGCAACAACCAAGGCCAACGCGCCCAAGCCAACTCACCCCGGCCCTACACCCCCGGCCGAGTGGGCCGGGACCGTGACTGGTGGCGCCCCGAGATTGGGTTCAGCCATTGCATGGCCCTAAAAACAGACGGCAGCCTGTGGACTTGGGGGGACAATCGCGCCGGCCAATGCGGCGACGGCAGCATCAGCGCGCGCCTACCGCTGCCCATGAACATCGGGACCGATATCGACTGGACCAATATCGCAGCGGGCGCGGACAGCTCCTGGCTCATTAAACGCAACGGCACACTCTGGGGCTTCGGCTGGGCCACCTCCGCTTTTAATCCCGGAGCCCCCAATGCCTTCAAAACTCCCAAGCAAATCCGCAAATGGGGTTTCAACTGGAAAATCATTTCCGCCAGCAACAAACACGTGCTTGCCCTGCGCGATGACAACACACTCTGGGCCTGGGGCAACAACCGCCGCGGCCAACTCGGCAACGGGAAAACCACCAACACCAATGAGCCAATTCAAGTAGGCGAAGATTTCGACTGGCAAACAGTCCGCGCGGGCCACGAGCACACACTAGCCATCAAGGTGGACGGCAGCCTCTGGGCTTGGGGCAGCAACCAATACGGCCAATGCGGCGATGGAGCACGCCGCGCCGGCCCCAAGAAAATCATCGGATTAAAGCCGCCGGTCAATTGAGGTTCAGCAATGCCCGATTGGCAAAAAGAAACTTGAGCCAAGCGGCCTCCGCCTCCGCCCTCTTGACCCGCATTGCCCTGACTTGAGCGCGTACGATTTGGGCGGTTCTCGATTGCTCCGCCAATCCCTTGAGATGCTTGTCATGGGCGAGCTTAGCCTGCTTCAGGGATTCCAAGGCTTCTTCCCTCGCAACAGTAGCGACCTCTTGCCCCGCAATTGCCTCGGCGAGTTTCTTCTCTTGTTCCACCTTCATCTTTTGCGCCGCCTGTTGTACCAAGACGATGGCGGCGCGTTCCATTTTATTTAAAATTTTTAAATCCTCCAAGGACGCCTTGAAAGATTTTTCATCACTGGCAAGTTTCTTTTTCAGTTCCGCCTGCTCCAGCAGCCCAAGCTCCAGTGCCGCCCGGGATTCCGCGGCAGGTTTCAGCCGGGCAAGTTCCTCCGTCTCCGCCTGCTTGATGGATGCCGCAGCCTGCTTCACATCCCGATCCAACACTAAAATTTTCGCCTTTGCCACTGACAGATTCTGTTTCGGCAACACCAGTTGTTTGCCAAGTTCAGCTAGGCGCGCACGGGCCGCATCGGTTGCGATCACCGCCTTGTCAAAAACCAATCTGGCAGTGTTTAGATTTGTCATCGAAATTTGCAAAGCCTGCCCAAGGCTTTTAACCCCGGCCTTCGCGGCCACCTCCTCCCTGATGACAGCCGCTCTCATTTTCCCAACATCAGCCAAAACTTGTTGATTTTTGACAACCAATTCCGCCGCTGGCGCAACCTGTCGCTTATCATATCGATCACGGGTCATCTCAGCGACTGACATAGCCTTGAAAGCGGAATCCTGCTGTTTGGCAATAAACGCCAGATCAGCCCGAAGAGTCTCGTGAAGCTTGCCTGCTGCCGCCGCCTTGGTGGCCATGTTTCGCGCGGCTTGGTCGTCCCGCATAAAAGCCGTTGTCGCTGTCTGGATGCCCCTGCTCAAGGCGGGCAGTGCTTTATTCGCGTTCACCAAGTTACTCTTCGCCTTGGCCATTGCTGCATTGGCAGTTGCTACCTGAGCTTGGGTCGGCTGGAGCTTTACTTTTTCCAGATTGGCCAGAACAGCTTTGGCGGCATCCGCTACCTGACGAAGCTTAATCGCCTTCTTCAGGGCGACAGACTTTTCCGAGGCAGACTTTTTAACATCTTTCTGGATGGACTTCGAGCGCACATCGGCGGCTTTTGCGGCAGCCTCAGTGTCCTTCGCTGTCTTCGCGGCAACGGCGGCCTCCGTCTGGACAATCTGGAGTTTTCCAGAAGCCTGAAGCAAGACCACTTGAGCTTTCGCAACCGAGTTGGTCGCAACCCGAACAGCAGCCAAGGCGGGCTCCTGTTTACCCGACACCAAGTTGACGAGTGCCGTGCGTGAGGCATCCGATTTTTGGTCGGCCATCACCGCCATTGCCTCGGCCTTAGCCCGGCTCACGTCCGCCGCGTCCACGAGTTTCTTTTTCGCGTCGTGAATTTTTTTCAAGTCAGCCGAGGCACTCATGGCTTGCATTTTTTCGCGTTCCAAATCAGCCAGCTCGATCTTGAATTCGGCCAGTTGCTTGTCGGCCATCGCCTTGGAAATGGTCGCCTTCTGAAAAGTCTTTTCCGCAACCTTCAACTTGGCCGCAGCCGGAGATTCCTTGGAGTCAACAGCAGCACTCAGCGCGGCTTTGGCTGAATTTAACAGTGTTTGTTTTGCAGTCAACATCGTTTGGGCAGCTTGTTGGGCCTGCTGGGCCCTGTCAGTCACGGCCTTGGCGGCGGTCATTTGGATCTCGAGCTTGGTCTTTTCCTTGGTTTCACTGGCCAACCGCGCCTGAACTTGGACAAGTTTTTTTTGAGCTAGAGCAAGCGCGGCCAAAGCCTTCACGCGATTGGTGGCCGCACTGCCCGCTGCCTGTTGATTTTGGAAGGCTTTCATTTTGTGCTGCTTGCCAAGCACCTCGGATACCTTTAACTTTGTAACTGCATCAGTCTTTTGTTTCGCGATGGCTGCAAGTACCAGTTTTTCATCAGCCACAGCCTTGGCCGTAAATTTGTCCAAGCGAACTTGGATGGCAGCTGTGGATTTCTCTTTTTCCCCAAGGAAAACCTTGGCTTGCGTGACTTTGTTTTTAATTAAATCCAAGGCTTGGGATTTTTCTTCGGCGAGAACTCCAGCATTCTCCATGTCCGCCCTGGCCATGTTAACTTGAGTTGCCGTACCCTGACGTTTCTTGAGCAACTTCTGAAGTTCGCCCTCGCCTCTCGACAAGTTGCCGATAGCGTCTTTCTGCTGATGCCTCAACTGTGACTGCTGTCGCAGAGCTTGAGCAACAGCTTTGGCCCGGGCGGCAATAATAGATTCGCGTGATTTTAAATGCGCCCTAGCGGCGGTATCCAGCCCGTCCCAGCGGCGCCATGCCTTAGCCAGCGGGGAGGAAAGTGTTCCGTATTCAATCACCTTAATTTCATCACGCAACATCTTACTCGGAACCAATGGGTCGGCATCAAAGTGCAAGCTGGCATTGTCAGTTTTGGGATTGGTGCCAACATACAGCATCCCGGCGCGAGTTCGCACACGCCAAGTAGCATGCGGATTTTTAGGGGAACGCAGGAGAACCGCCACAACGGTGTTCCCTAGTTTATATGTTTTACGGCCGAAAAGGATGGACTGAACCTCGACTTCACCATCCTCGAGTTTCATGATTTTACCTTCGAAAAAATTCCCGTCGGTCAAGAGCACGCCGGGTTTATTGCCGCGCAGCGCTTGGGCCTGATGCACGGAGATGGCCTGAAAAAAAAGTGCCGAGGTGTTGACGGTGGACAGGACAATCTCATCGGGTGTTCCGGCGGCAAATGTTAGTTTACTTTCGCCAAGGGCAACTGCTTCATGGGCAATGAACGTGCCGTTCCATGCGAGCACGCCGGGTTGGCGGATGGCCAATTCGCTGACGGAATCTATGTCGGCATTGTGGGAGGCGGGGGGGGTCCCCTCGCGAGACAGGGGCGTGCGGGCCAGCCCCGGGCCGCTCCAATCCAGTCGCAATAGCGCTGCGCCTGAATGGTTAAAATAATCTAGGCGAAAGAGGTGACGACCAGCGGCAAGATTCATCCGTCCCTGACGCTCGCGATAGCCGTGGCGGCCGTCATTGTCGATTACCGGCTTGCCGTCCAGAAACAGTCGCGTGCCATCATCCGAGCCAAGATAAAATTGATAAACCCCCTTGATCGGCGCATGGAGTTCGCCTGAAAACAACAAGGCATAGCCGACTTGGGCGTTGTGAGGATACAGCGTAACCAGCCGCCCTGGCAGACGTCCATTGACGCTGGACTTGAGGGCAGAGAAGTCCGGGAGTTCCAGCCAAGTGCCGCGATAAAAACTGAATTCAATATGGCGCAGTCCGGTTGGGCCGATGTCCGCGCCAAACACCGCGCGTCGAACGTTGCCCAAGGGAAGCTGATGCGTACCACCGGGGCCGATGATGCGAAGTGCCGACCCAGAACGAAGCTCGATGCGACCGGACAAGACCTTACCATCCCGTGTAAAAATCACCCCGGACTTGGCGGCCATCAGGACGCCCAGACAAAGGAGAGCCATGGCAGAAAACCGGTTCATAAGTCGATAATTTTAACGCTGATACAGCGGGATATAGTGGTAGGGCATGGCGAGAATCATGGTGAACACCGAGGTGGTGAACACCGGCCCCACGCCACCGCGGCCAACGGAATTCCAGTGGTAGTTATCCCGTTCGCGTTTCACGGTCTTCAACAGGTTGGACTTGACCATGGGATACCATTTGCCCCAAGTATCGCCGCCTTGCATGTACTGCGCCGGGGCTGCGTAAAAATTCCCGTACACGAACCATTCCTGATTGTCCCGGTAATTTGAAAAAAGATACTTGGAACCGCTTTTAACCCAGTCGTCATCGTACAGTCCGCAAACCTGCAGTGAGTAGATCGCCGCTGCCGTGCGCGCGAATCCGGGAGAGCTTCCGGGCTGATAACTGAACCCGCCAGTGCTCGGGTGAAAACAGGCCTTCACGTACTTAACAGCCTTGTCGAGGGTCGCTTGCGGCACATCGATTCCAGAATTCTTAGCCGCCCGAAGGGCCACGCATTGTAGTACCGTAACCGAAATATCCGCGTCCCGTTTCACCGGCCGGTATCGCCATCCACCCTGACTGTTTTGGCAAACAACTACGCGCTCGACAACTGACTGAAGTTTTTTTCGAATCCTAGGATCCTTTGTCTGCCCATACAGTTCCGCCAGCGCAATGGTCGCAACCCCGTGGCCGTACATGTACTGGCCGTAAGCGCGGGTTCCATAAATGCCCGTGTCCTCGTTGATTTGCTGGAGCAGATAATTGAGGCCCATCGACACCTGTTTCCCGTACGGCCCCTCGCCTGGAAGATTGCCCGTGGACATGAATGCCATCAACGTGTAGCCGGTCATCGCCACTGGATACCGGGACTCCTCTCGGCTCACGCCCCAGTATCCAACTTTCTTGTCCTTGGGATCGATGCGCTGCTGGCTGGCGAGATATTTTAAAGCTCCTTTGATGACCTTTTCCGTTTCGGCATCAACCTTGATCTTGTCCTTTTTAGGCGGCGCGGCCAGTAACAGGCCCACCATTCCCAAAGATAGCAACACAGTCCAAAAACGAATTATTCCGGCCATAATTATTTTTTCCGCTCCGAAAGATTGATGAGAAATTGACGCACCAACGGACCGTATTCCTCCGGATAACGCTCCATGATAGACTGCATAACCTTGCGCCGTTCCCGCTCGGGCAATTCCAGAAAACCACTCTTGCCGGAAAGTAACGCGTCCAGTTGATCGTTGCCACCCTCGCCAGTTCGCTCGCCCTCGTCACCATTACTGCGCGCGTTTGGGTCAGTCTTGCCCTTCTCGCCTTTCTGGCCTTGTTGACCCGGTTGGCCTTGTTGCCCCGGCTGCCCCTGCATCCCGGCTTGGGCAAGCTGAACCGCCGCCGCCGCCTGCGCGAGAGATTGCTGCGCGGACTGCGCGGATTGTTGCGCGGGAGTCGGTTGACCCGCGGAGGCTTGAGCAGTCGCCTCGGTCAACTGGCTCTGCGCCTGCTGCAACGCCTGTTGCGCGGAATTGGGAAGTTGATTTGATTGCTGGGTCGTTAACGGCTGAATCGTTTCGCCCGCTTGCTGGAGAGCCTCCGCTGCCGCTTGGGCTGCTTGGGATTGAGCCGCCTGTTGCGCGGCCATCTGCTGGGCTTGTTCCAGAAGCTCCTGCTGTTGCTGCTTCAACTCCGGCAAGGATTGCTCACCCTTCTGGCCTTGTTCACCCTGCTCTCCCTGCTGCCCTTTGGCGGCTGCTTCAATCTCTTTTTGCGCCTTCTTCATTTCGCCGATGGCTTCCTGCAAATCATTTTGCCCCAGTTCCTTTGCGGCTTGCTCGGCGGCCTTTTGAGCCTCGGCCAGCTGTTGGTTTTGTGGCGGCTGCTGGCCTTCGGGTTTTTGGCCCTGCTGTTTTTGCTCCAAGGCTTTGGCAATTTCCTGTTGCTGTTTTTGCAATTGCTGGAGTGCGTTGGCTTGGGGATTAATTTTTTCCTGCCCTTGCTGCGCCTGTTGCTGGGCTTTTTGGATGGCCTCGGCAGCTTGGGCCAAGGCGTCGGCATTATTGGGAGGTTGCTCGCCGAGTTCTTTCGCCAATTCATTGATCTCGCTGTCAATGGCTTGCTTGGCTTGCTGCAATTCGTCCAAAGCTTCTCCCTGCGGCGGGCGGGCTTGCTGTGGTTTGCCCTGCTGTAGTTGCTGTTTGGCATCGGCCATTTTTTGCTCGGCTTGATCCAGTGCCTGTTGTGCCTGTTTCGGAGCCTCGGCGGCGGCGGCCTCGATTTGGGCTTGCGCGGTTTTTTCGCCCAACTGGTTTTGTTTCTCAGCCTGCTGCTGGGGGTCGCCGGGCTGCTCTCCATTGGGCTGTTCGCCGGGCTCGGGATTGTTGTTAGCTTCAGCCTTGGCCTGCTCGGCGGCCTTGGCGGTGTCCAAACCAAGATCCTGTTGATCCTTGATAATCTCACCCAGTTCCTTGCTCAGTTGCTCGAGCATTTCTTTTTGCGCCTTGGCATCTTTCAAGTCGGCAAGTTTTTGGTCAATCTGCTGCTCGGCGCGGTCAAGCGCATCGATGGCCGCTTGTTGGGCGTCCGGCGCGTTTTTGCCCTCGTCGAGTTTTTGCTTGGACTTGTCCATCTGCCGTCCGGCTTGAGCGAGGGTCTCGGCTGCTTCCGGAGCAAGTTTGCTGGCGGCTTGCTGTGCTTTCTGGGTGTCCTTTTTAACCTCGCCCTGCTGGGGCGCCTGTTTTTTTAAAGCAGCCTGTTGATTGGCTTCTGGCTGGGCCTGTTGGCCGGCTTTTTGAGCGGCCTGCTCAGCGGCTTTGGCGGCTTTCTTTAATGCCTCGGCGGCTTTTTTAAGTTGCTCCTGCGCAATCTGAGCATTGGGATTTTTCGCAGCCTCTGCGGCCTGCTTCGCCGCTTCTTCCAGTGCTTTTTTTGCTCCCTCCAATTCCTTGCCAGCATCAGCCTTTGCCTCGGTGGCGTTTTTCTCTATCTCAGGAACATCCTGTCCGGCCAATTCCTTGGCGGCTTCGGCAAGTTGCTTGGCCAAATCCTCAGGCAATTCGCCCTTGGCCAGTTCAGCTAGATTCTCCGCCTGCTGCGCAGCCTTTTCGGCATCCTGTTTTGCAGCCTCAGCGGCTTTCTTCTCCTGAGGCTTTTGCGCGTTCTTGGCCGCTTCAGCAGCTTTCTTGGCCGCTTCAGCAAGTTGTTCTGCCGCCTGCTCAAACGGCTTGGCGGCTTCAGCCAGATCCTTGTTCTCATTGGCTGCAGCCTCAGCCGCCTGCTTGGCCGCTTCTTCCAGTGCCTTTTTCGCTTCTTTCAGCGCCTTGCCAGCATCAGCCTTGGCCTCTCCAGCCTTTTTCTCTATCTCAGGTATATCCTGCTCCGCCAATTCCTTGGCGGCTTCCGCGAGTTGTTTGGCTAAATCCTCGGGAATTTTGCCCTTGGCCAGTTGGGCCAGATTCTCTGCCTGCTGCGCAGCTTTCTCGGCATCCTGTTTGGCAGCTTCCGCAGCTTGTTTCTCCTTGGGCACATCGGTTTTCTTGGCGGCCTCAGCAGCTTTCTCGGCAGCCTCGGCGAGCTTTTTGGCTGCCTGCTCCAATGGCTTGGCAGCTTCCGCAAGTTCATTCTTCTGCTGTTCAGCGTTCTTTGCTGCCTCAGCAGCCTGCTTGGCTGCTTCCTCCAGCGCCTGCCTTGCCTGCTTCAGTGCCTCCGCAGATTCGACCTTGGCCTCGTTGGCTTTTTTCTCGGCTTCAGGCAAATCCTTCCCGGCAAGTTCTTTGGCAGCTTCTGCGATTTGCTCCGCCAAGCCCTCGGGCAATTCACCCTTGGCCAGTTGGGCCAAGTTCTCGGCCTGTTGAGCGGCTTGTTCCGCAGCCTTCTTCGCTGCCTCGGCGGCTTGTTTCTGCTCTGGAGTTGCGGCCTTTTTCGCTGCTTGTTCGTCTTTCTTGGCGGCCTCGGCAAGTTTCTTGGCGGCCGCTTCCAGCGGCTTTGCGGCCTCGGCTAGTTGTTCACTGTTGTTGTCCTTCGCAGCAACGGCCTCGGCGGTTTCCTTGAAGGCATCCCGCAGGGCTTGCCTAGCCTCGGTTAAATCCTTGGCGCCCTCGGCCTCGTTGGCTTTCTTTTCAATCTCAGCAAGAACTTCCGCGTCCAGTTTCCTGATGGCCTCGGCGATTTGCCGGGCGAGCTGCTCAGCTTCGTCGTCGTTGGTGGGCGGCTGGGCTTGGGCGGCTTGCTCAGCCAGTTCCCGAGCCTGTTCGGCAGCCTTCTTGGCTGCTTGCTCCGCTTGTTCGGCGGCCTGCTTTTGTTCTGCGCTGGGCTCAGGAGCCTGCTCAGCCTTGGCGGCTTCGTTTTTAATTTTCTCCTCAGCCTCTTTCAGTTCGCCGACTTTTTTCTTTAATTCCTCGAGGGTCTTGATGCTGTTCTTGGGGGGTTGATTTTCTTTTTTCTCGAGTTCTTCCAGTTCGTTCTGGATGGCTTCCTTGGCGGCTTCCATTTTCTCGAGCGCCTTTTTCTGCTCGGCGGCAGCGGTTTCGCCCTTGGCTTTTGGATCCACGCCGTTTTCCTTGAGTGCTTCGCGGGCTTGTTGTTGGTTGTCGATGGCTTGATCGAGGTTTTCGGTAGCCTCGGGCACAAGGTTTTGCAGGTCTTGTTTAATGAGATCAGTGTCGAGCACCACGTCGGCCTGCTCAAATTCCAGCTTGCGTGTGTCTTTCTTGGGATCCTCCAAGGCCTTGCTTTTCGCGGCGACTTGCTCCTGTTTATTGATGGCCTGATTGAGGTCGCCCAAGGCTCGTTTTAATTTCTCCTTGGTGTCGCTGGGATCGAGCAGGAACGCAATCACTCGCATGGTTCTGAAGGCGCGCTCTTGGGTGCTGGTGGCTCCCATCGTTTGTTTACGCTGCAGAGCCGTTGCGGCCTCGCTTACGGCGCCCATAAATGTGCTCTCAACCGAGGGCGCGCCAATGCCCAATCCGGACGCAGTTTGGGATGAACGCACGGCCCAAGTAATCGGATTTTTCTCACTCTTGTTTTCGCGAATAAACAGCTCGGCCTCGGCGTGCCCAGCGGTGGTGTGGTTAAAATATTCGCGCACGGGTATCACGGCCTTGGCGTTGTTCTCCTTGCTATCGACGGTGGCGGAGACGATGTAAAACGCTGCCAGCGGGCTTTGACCGCCAACGGCCAGTTCGCGCGCGGCGCGGATTTTTGGTTGCTGCGCCATGTCGGGATGTTCGTCGAGATAGATCACGAGCGCGTCGCTGAGGCGGCGGGTTTGTTCCACGAGATCGCGCTGGCGCAACAGGCGCGAGGATAGGGCGAATTCTTTTTCCTGCGCGTTGGCCAGATTAGCGGTGCCGTTGGCGATGGCGCGGGTTTTCGCCATGTTCTGGCGTTGCTCACCAGCCAAAATCCTAAAGGCCGCCGAGAGCCGCAGCAGGGCATTGCGGCGTTGCCAGTCGAGATAAATTGCGTCGAGCTTCTGGGCAATGGCTCCCTGGGAAATGAGCGCTCTTTGGCCATCGGCGTCCCGAAGGTTTTTAATTGCATGACGCAGTTCATTTTCGTTCAGGCCTCGGAGCACGGCTGAGTAGCCGCGGAAGGCCCCAATCTCGCCGCGCACGATTCGGTTGCGCCGGAATTCCTCCACGATTCGCTCCAGTGCCGCGTCGCGGTCGGTGATTGAGCGGCCTATCTTTTTCTCCTTGTTCTCCAGCGCGCGCAGGTTTGGTGGCGGCGGGGCGGCTTGGACGATTCCGGCCAGCAACGCGGCCCCGATGATTGCTTTAAATGCTCCCCGAGCTGTGGTTTTTTTCATCATGATGCTTACCCTTTTATGCGCATTATTCATTGCAAATTCAGCAAAACAGGCTTATGGCCCGAATCACCGGATTATCCAGCAAATCCGCCGAAAAGCCAATCACTATTTATCCCTGTTTTGACCGTTGTTGGACGGATTTTGTTCACCGCGCAGCCGAGCAATTTGCTGAAGAATGAGCAGCAATTCCTCGCGGGCGAGGTCTTGGTCTTTCTTGGTCAGTTTAATGCGGTTTACGACGCGATCCGCGCGCTTGAGCAACGCCTGTTCCTTGACAAGAACGCTGACAATCTCGAACCGGTTTTCTTTGCTGCTGCCGACTCCGGGGCCGGTGATGTTGTTGTTGTCCGTGGCCACCAACCGATAGGTGACGAGGCTGCCCTCGGGCGGCTGGGCGGACAGTTTCAAAAAGTCCCAGTCAAAGGCCGTGGTGGTGTGGTCGACGGGAAGTGATTTTTCCGGGCCCTCACCAACTCGATAATGCAACTCCAGCTTGGCTAGTCCGTAATCATCGCTGATCTCAAATCTAAGACGAGGGAAAGCGCGCGCGGTCACTTGATCCAAATCCGGCGGCCCGAGCAAGGCCACCTCCGGAGGTTGATCCGGGATGATGCTGAATCGATATCGAGCCTCATCGAGCGACACGATGTCGTCCGTGGCCTTCATGTAAAAACTCACCGACTGAACATCGGTGTTGTTCGCCTCAAGACGAGCCTCAATGTGGCCGGGATCGTCGCGGGCACTGCCCGGCACAATTTTTGCCGTAGCATTTCTTTCAGTGCCATCGGCGTAGTGGATCCGCATCAGCGCAAAAGCCAGCGGACGCGTGGGGGTCACGGAAAAATCCAGCGTGCTGCCCGCCAACACGGTGCCAATCTGCAGGCCGCGCACCACGCGATCGGTGGCGTTCCTCTCCGTGTAATCCGGGAAATGCTGGCTACAGGCAAGCGCGGCTACTTGGGGACGCGTCCGCACTTCCACGCGCCCGGTTGCCCGGCCGTCATTCACCATCACCTCAAAATTAAATGACTGATGCACATTCTCCTCCACCCTCTGGTAAGTGGCCGTGCCCTCCGCCTCGGACACTCTCGGGAATTCTCGCTCCACTCGATCCGCCGAGTCATCATAGGCAAGGTAGACCTGCCCGCCCTCGGGCAAAATACCCCGGGCAAGCGCGGTGATCGTCACGTTTTCTCCGCGCGGGACGACTATGAGTTTCTCCTTCAGTTCAAGCTTGGTTTTAAATGGATAAGCTTCACCACCCAACATGGCGCGATTGAGAAAAATCATGCTGTCTCCGAAGTGATTGAACAACACGCCGCCGGCTGCCATCAGCAGAATCGCCAACGCGGCGGCCGAGGCCATTTTATCCACGGACACAACCTCTCCAAAATTGCGCGGCCGGGCAATCTCTTCAGTCTCACTCACCAGTCGCCGCACCAAAATCGGTGAGGCACCCGGCGTCAACCCGGCGCGGCACAATTGTAAGCTGGCGATCAGGCGACTGCGAAATTCCGGCACGCCACGCTCCACCATCAGAGCCACGGCGTCATCTCCGGGTTGATGAAAAAGTGGCTTTAAAATACCACGCCAAGCCAGCACGCCAAACGCACCAAGATACACCAGCAGCAAAAAGCCGCGCACGGACGCGGGCAGGTTCACCGCCCAGTCGAGCGCCATGCCTCCGCCCAGCAGCAACCCCACCGCGATAGCCACATGCGATACGCCTTGGATCACCGACACTCTCACCAGCTTGGAACGCACGCCACGCACGCGCTCGGTGAGCATCACGGATGAACTGGTTTGGGCAACAGGCATTTACTTTAAATACGACATCTTGCGAATCACCCATTCGATGGTGATGACAATAAGCAGGAGCAGGAAATAAATCCACGAAGACCACAACTCGCGCTCCATGCGCACCACGGTCTCGCGCGTGCGATCCGGTATGGCCGCAGGCAGTTCGTGCAGGTTTTCCTCGCGAAAAAACGCGCCGCCGGTCTGGGCGGCCATCTCGCGCAGCAGGGATTCGTTCATCGCGGTTCGGGTTTTTTCCAGGTTAAACTCACGCACGGCAAAGAAGCGTTTCTCCTGCTCGAGAGTATCACGCGGGCCGTCGGGATCGCGCAGGTTCAGCTCGAATTGGCCCGCCTTGGGCGCGAGGAATTCCCCGCTATACGCGCCCGGGCTGTCGCTATCGGCCTGCAAATCCACCACCTGTTCACCGCTGCCATCTTGCTGGCGATAGACCAACTGCAGGCCGTTGACCGGCAAATCGTCGCGGTTAAATAAACGCGCCTTCACACGCACGCGGTCGCCGGTGCGATAAGTGCGCCGGTCAAGTGTAAGTTGCACATCCCTCGAAAAACCCATCAACCTAGGCAGGGCCATGCGCTGGACAATTTGGCTCCAGAGCCTGGTGTGATGGCGGTCGCCGGCGTTGCGACGCCAGCGCCAAAAATTGTCGGTGCCCACGTACATGACATGGCCCGCGCCAAAAGTGTGCAGCGCGAGCACGGGCTTGAGGTCGCGGGAGTTTTCCACCGCCTTGTCGGCCCGCACCATCAGCACCTGTGCCGTGGGCTTGGCGCGCTCGACCTCGGCAATCCAAAATATGCCCGGCAATTCGTCCCAGATTTTTTCATTCTCCTCGTCCTCGTCGGACAAACGCAGCATGGCACTGCCCCGCCCGCGCAGTGTGCGCTCGATGATAATTTCGCGGTCGCCATACACGTCCTCCCTGTCGAGCACCGGCGAACTGGAAAGCACCACTGGCAACATGGCATCCAGCTCCGTGCCCACGTACCGCGCTGGGCAATTCTGCTTGCCAGCCAGCACGACGAGGCTGCCGCCCTGTTCTGCAACGAATTTTCGAAGCAATTCCAAACCGCCCGCCGGGCCGTCCAAACGACCGCGATCAACATCACCAAGAATCACCACATCGTAGTCGCGCAGGGCTTCCGAATCGGGAAATTCCTTCAGGTATGGAGAGTCGGAATCGTCTCGCAGAGTGCTGGAGATGGAGTCGTCGCCCTCGAACAACAGGATGCGCAAGTCAACCCGCCGGTCGCGCTTGAGCATGGCGGAGAGGTAACGGTATTCCCAGCGGGGAGTCTGGTCGACGAGCAAAACGCTGATCCGGCTGTCAACCACTCTTAAACGCTGGCGCAGACGATTGTTACCCGGCTCGGTTTCGTCGTCCCTCGGGTCAATGGACACCTCGAGTTTAAATTCGCCCGGCTGCATCGGCGTGTAGGACAGGTTGATCAACTGATCTCCGTCCGGGTCAAAAGTAATAGTGCGATTGGTGACAGAAGCACCATCGATGCTCAGTTTCATCTCAGCCGGTTTCCCCGCCAACCCCTGCGAGCGCACCCGAACCTGTATCGCGATGGTGTCCTCCACGAACGCCGCGTCCGGTGCCGCCAGCGAGACCAACCGGATGTCGCGCGGGTCGGTGATGCCAACGCCGTATATATATAGCGGCACTCCCTCGCGTTGCAGCCGCGCGACCAGTTCGCCCGGCTTGAGCCCGGCGTTGTTCGCGCCGTCGGTGGCCAGAAAAACACCTGCCACAGATCCGCCAAGTTGTTCTCTCGACTGGTAACGAATCTCGCGCTGAGCGTGCAATGCCTCAGTGACACTGCTGCCAATAGCCGTCACCGGGCTGACAGCATTTAAAGACGCCACCCAGTCCGTCGACGTGGCATTGCCTCCACCAACCTTGTCCACCGTTTGCCCAAAAGTAAACGGCGCCAAGTTGAAACGCCCGGACAATTGCGGCAACAGATTGTAATGGGAGTTGGTCAACGCGCCGCGCAACAGCTCGATACGTGGCTTGCGCTTGAACTCGGCGAGAAAATCATCGCTGAAATCACCCCCTGCACCCGGCTCGATCACCCCTAGCGCCATCGCGGCCCGGCGCACATCCAGCGGATCAGTCCGCGGCTCGGCCAGCGCCATGCTTTCACTGGCATCAATCAACACCAGCAGGGACATGCGTTCCTGCCGTTTCAGATCAAAACGCACCACCGGCATCAGGATAAGCAAGACCAGCAGCGCAAAGAAAACCAGCCGCAATCCGGTGAGCATCATGCGCCGGAAACGCGAAACTTCCGCCGGCAGCCAGCGATAAGAAACAAAAGTCACCACCGCCAAAGCCACGCCCAGCAGGATGATCCAGCCCCAGTCTACCCCGCCCTGCACAGCCACTGACACACCGGAAACCTCGGCGCCATCAGCCTCCACTCCCAGCATTTTTAAAAACCATGCGCTCATTTATTTCGGGCGGCTGAATTTTTGCGCCAGCCAAATTTCCAACGCACCAAGAAACAGCACGAGCAGGACGATCGGCAGCCAGAACTCCGCGCCCACGCGATCGCGCTGTAGAGCCGCCGAAAGGCCGGCGTGCGGCCAGTCATGAATCCCGGCATGCTCGGCCATCGCCTCTCGCGTAGTCGGCGCCAGCGCGGTCATGTTCGATTCACGCGTGTCGGGTTGGACCGCGAAACGCGCCGGCGGCGGCGGTTCACTCGTTTCCTCCGTGCCCTCTGGATATTCGTAAACGACCTCGTAAATTCCAGCACGATCCGTGTCGCCAAACCGGAATGTCCCCTGCCCTTCCTCGGTGCTGACGATCACAGTTTCCGCTTGGTCGACCGCCTGCCCGGGCGCAACGACACGCGCCTGCAGATTAGCCCCTACCGCCCCCAACTCACGAGTAAACGATAGGCCCGCCACGAGGTTAAGGCCGGCATCTTGATTTAATAGAATGGAGCCGATGATCTTGTCGTACAACGGCACCGAATGCGGGCTGGCCGGCAGCTCGCCCCATTCAGTGTCCGCCGTGTAAGCGAATTGATAAACCCGGCCCAAACCCCACGAATGTTCCGCCATCGCCGGCTGGCCCGCCGGCAGAAGAACCACGCCGCCCTCAGCCAACGGGGTTGGATTCAGCGCCTCCAGCGATTCCAAGGTTACGCCATACAGCGCGGCCACCATGCCCAAGTTTTCACCAGCCGCCAGCTTGTGTCCACCCTCGCCAAA
>Ga0114993_10001454_pt1 | contig 27229 bp, 18 predicted proteins | sample ArcticOcean_MG_C_FD_87042 | JGI IMG/M metagenome (GOLD analysis project Ga0114993, IMG submission 87042) | Marine microbial communities from western Arctic Ocean - ArcticOcean_MG_CB2_150 | ecosystem: Environmental > Aquatic > Marine > Oceanic | place: Arctic Ocean: Canada Basin | collected...
GAGTGGTAAATCCCCCCCTACCCCCCCCAAGGGGGGACGGGAACTGTTGGAAGTCAGTGACAAGGATTTTCCTGACAGTTTGAACACTGCTGCCGCCAGGTCGTCCTTGGACGATTGGTTGGAGCACAAGCGGGCGATCGGAAAACCGTACAAGTCGGCGAAGTCGATTTTGCTCTTGCTGAAACGCTGGACGAAGACCGGCCCGGCTGCGTTCGTCGATGCGGTCGAGTTTTCGATCGCTCAAGGATACCAGGGCCTTTTCGGTCCCTCAGGTGGTGGCAGATCCCCGGTTGCCAATCCTGCACGACTGCACACCGGACAAACCTATGACGACATGGAGGTGATTGATGTCGAAGACTTGCCGTAGAGACTTCCCCGATGGTTTCCAGGAGGTCACCCGTGAGGGGATCTGCCCGAAGACACGAAAGGCCGTTGAGGGGGCATTCAGGGGAAAGCAGTTCCCCATCCTGCTCCACGGTGGCGCGGGAACGGGGAAATCGTGTGCGATGGCATGGTACTACGCTTTCTGGAACGGGCCAGCGAAGTGGCATATTACCGGCGAGTACTGCGAAAAAATCCAGCGGTGCCGTAGATATCGTTCGATTGTGGAGGAGTACGACGGTCGATCGTATGACGCTACCGAACACTCATTTCTGAGGACTGCAAAGGACCCTCAGCGACTCGTCTGCATCGACGATCTTGGACTTCGTGGTTCCAGCGATTCGGTCTATGAAATCGTCTTGAACTTGATCGACTGCCGAAAGGGAAAGCCGACGATCATCACGAGCAACCTGAATCTTGACGGGATTCGGCAGGTCTACGATGAGCGGATTGCCAGCCGGCTGTCGGCAGGGGCGTTGATCGAAGTGACGGGCCCCGACCAGCGGCGTGCTCAAGGGATACGAATCAAGGCATAACGTGGACACCGAAAACCAGTCGGGAACGAACTTGCGCGAAACGCAATTCCCAGTTAGGGTCGAAGTCATGACATCGACAGAGACGATGGTCAGCGACACGTTGCGAAAGGCGATTCGGTCGTCTGGAAAGACCTGTTGCCGGATCAGCCGGGAAGCAGGAGCCTCTGAATCACAGCTATCCCGGTTCATGAATCATCGGGGCGGCCTGTCGCTGTCAGCGTTCGATCAACTGTGCCGATACCTGAACTTAGACCTCACACGGCGAAGTCTGGAATGAATGACATCAAAGTTCACGTCGTCGATTACGGCCGCAAGTTTCTGCAGATGCGGTACGTGGACCCCGTCACGGGCAAGCAGAAGACTCGTTCCACAGGTGTGCCCGGTTCGAAACGTCGCGAAGCCGAGAGGATCGCCCACAAGTGGGAACACGACCTGTGCGAAGGTCGTTTCAAAACGCCGTCGAAGATCTCCTGGGCCGAGTTCAGAATCCGGTACGAGGATGAGTACCTGGCGAGCCTGGCCGAGAAAACTGCCAGCAAAGTTGCTACGACCTTCAATTCGGTGGAACGAATTCTCGCCCCGAAGAAACTTGCCTCGCTGACGGCTGAGCGGATCAGTTTCCTCCAGAGCAAGTTGCGAGATGCTGGGCGGGCTGAGAGCACGATCAAGGGCCACCTGGCACACCTGCTCGCCTCTTTGAAATGGGCTGGTCGCGTGGGACTCCTGTCCGAAGTTCCCACGATCGACATGCCCAGGCGAGCGAGAGGATCGCGGAAGATGAAAGGGCGTCCGATCACCGGCGAAGAATTTGACCGGATGATCGAAAAGGTGCCAGAAGTGGTCGGTGACGCTGCGTCCGAGTCCTGGCGTCAATATCTCCAAGGGCTGTGGTGGTCGGGATTGAGACTGACTGAATCGCTCGAACTTTACTGGGACCGCGATGACAAATTGTGCGTTGATCTGACCGGTAGGTTTCCGATGCTCCAGATTCCCGCTGAATTGGAGAAGGGGCACCAGGATCGTTGTTTGCCGATCGCTCCGGAGTTCGTCGAGATGCTGTTGCAGACACCTGAAGGGGAGAGAACGGGCAGGGTTTTCAATCCGAAGGCAAAACGGGTCAAGGGGCCGGCCCTGTTGCCGCACCGGGTTGGTGAGCTGGTTTCAGCGATTGGTAAGGCCGCTGGGGTGAAGGTTCATACCGATCCTCGAACCGGCAGGCTGAAGTATGCGAGTGCCCACGACCTGCGGAGGAGTTTCGGCGAACGTTGGTCGTCCCGCGTGATGCCGCAGGTCCTGATGGAACTCATGCGGCACGAGTCGATCGAGACCACCCTGAAGTTCTATGTCGGTCGCAACGCCGAGAAGACCGCAGAAACGCTCTACGAAGCCGTTTCAGGTAACACTTCAGGTAACACCACGCCGAAATCGCCCACCGCGCATAAACAAGCCCCGCCGGAAACCGTTGCTCCGACGGGGTTTGCAAAGTAGCGGAGGAGGGACTCGAACCCCCGACACGCGGATTATGATTCCGCTGCTCTAACCAACTGAGCTACTCCGCCAAGATTCCCCGCTCGGGGATCGACATTGTAGTCGGTTGAATGGGGCGTGAGAAGTTCTTGTTGGGGAGGGAGGCTTTGACATCTTGTGCGGTTTCGGTGGTAGAATCTCTGGATCGTAATCTGACTGGCAGTCAGGACCATCGCCATGGGTGTTGCCTATTATCGACGTTTTCGGATGGAGATCGATCTCCGGAATACTCAATTGGCAGATCCCTCACTCCCCGACGGCTTTCGCTTCCTGCCCTGGGACCCCGATCACCTGGATCGACATGCCGAGGTCAAGGTGCAGAGTTTTCGCGACGAGATCGATTCGCAGGTCTTTCCCTGCCTTGGTGATTTCTTGGGCTGCCGCAACCTGATGCGAGAGATCTCGAATCAGCACGGCTTCCAGGCTCAAACCACCTGGCTCATCGCCGGACCTTCGTCCGATGCCGGCACCATCCAGGGACTCGCTCACAGCCAAACACTCGGTGCCATTCAAAACGTCGGAGTCGTTCCCGAGTGCCGAAGCCAGGGCCTGGGCCGTTCGCTGGTGCTCAAGAGCCTCGCCGGTTTCCGCGCGGCCGGATTGCAACGCGTCTACCTGGAAGTGACCGCCGAAAACCTGCCGGCCGTGGCACTCTACGATTCGCTCGGATTCCGGCTGGTGCGGACGAAGTACAAGCCTGTGAAGGTGGAAACGGATCGGGTGTGACCTTTCGCTGCGGATGGTGAAGCGATCGGTGCTGCGATACACTCGGACATTCGTCTCAATCCGCAACCGACCCCGTCTGATTCCATGCCCACCACGGCCACGATCCACACTCTTGAGAACGGTCTGACGCTGATCATCGAGCCGATGCGCGATGTCCAATCGGCTGCATTTTCGTTTTTGGTCCCCGGCGGCAGCCTGTACGACCCCGCCGGCCAAAACGGCACCGCCGCCATCCTCTCGGACCTTATCCTCCGAGGCGCCGGTTCTCTGGACAGCCGACAACTGACCGCCACACTCGACAACCTTGGCCTGCAACGAGGCGAATCGGTCGGAGTCCAGCACCTGGGCTTCTCGGGAGCCACCGTCGCCGATCGCCTGCCCGATGCCCTGGCCGTCTACTCGGACATTCTCCAGAACCCGCACCTCCCCGCCGACCAGTTCGAAGCCTCGCGAGATGGCCTCAGCATGACTCTCGAAGCCATGCACGACGAGCCGCGTCAACGCCTGATGGTCGAACTCAGACGCCTCTGCTTCCCCGCCCCCTGGGGCACACCCACCTACGGACGACTTGAACAACTCAAAAACATCTCATCCGATTCCATCACCGCCCACTACCACCAACTGGTCCGCCCCAACGCGGCGATCCTGGGTGTTGCCGGCGGAGTCGACCCGGCCGCGGTGATCGACGTGGTCGAACGGTCCTTCGGCAGTTGGGAGCCATCGCCCGAGCCCATCCCGGAAACTCTCGAACACTCACCCACCAACAGGCACATCGACCACGAGTCGACTCAGACTCACATCGGCATCGCCTACGACGCCGTGCCGTATCGCCACGACGACTACTACAGTGCCTGGGCGGCGGTCGGAGTGCTGAGTGGCGGCATGAGTTCGCGGTTGTTCACAGAAATCCGCGAGCGTCGCGGCCTGTGCTATTCGATCTCCGCCGTCCTCAACAGCCTGCCTCATCATGCTCGAGTCCTCACCTACGCCGGAACCACCTCCGACCGCGCCCAGGAGACACTCGATGTGACCCTGGCCGAAATCCGCCGCGTGGCTGATGGCATCGAGCTGGGGGAACTGGAACGCTGCCAGGCCAGGGCCAAGAGTGCATTGATCATGGAGCAGGAATCCACGATCTCGCGAGCCGGATCCGTCGCCCGCGACTGGTTCCATCTCGGCCGCATCACCACTCTCGAGGAGGTCCGTGGCAAGATCGAAGCTCTGACCGTCGACACCGTACTCGACTACATCCACGCTCACCCGCCCGAGAACTTCACCGTCGTCACGATCGGGCCTGAACCGTTGGACCTGGAAACTCAGGAGGTGGCCGATGGAGTTTCATGAGACCACTCTTGCGAATGGGCTGACGGTGATTGCCGAGTTGAACTCGGCGGCTCAGAGTGTCGCGGCGGGTGTCTTTGTCCGCATCGGATCCAGAGACGAGACCGAGGACGTCTCGGGCGTCAGCCATTTCCTGGAACACATGGCGTTCAAGGGCAACGAGGTCCACACGGCCGACGACATCAACCGGATCTTCGACGAGCTGGGTGCCAACTACAACGCGTCGACCAGCGAGGAGGTGACCCAGTTCTACGCTGCGATCCTGCCCGAATACCTGCCAACGGCCCTGGAAATGCTCTCGGCGTTGCTCTACCCCTCGCTCCGCACCGACGATTTCGACATGGAAAAGAAGGTCATCCTGGAAGAGATCGGGATGTACGACGACCAGCCGACGTTCACCGTCTACGAACAGGCCATGCAGGCTCACTTTCCCACTCACCCACTCGGCCGCAAGATTCTCGGCACTACCCAAAGCGTCTCGGACCTCACCGCCGACGCTATGCGGCAGTACCACACCGACCATTACCGAACCGGCAACATGGTGTTGGCGATCGCCGGGCGGGCCGACTGGGACCAGGTCTGCGAGTTGGTGCAGACGTATTGCAGCGAGTTCCCCGCAGGTCGCACCGATCGAGACAGGTCGTCACCCGCGGTCGGTGGCCAGACCCAGGTGCTCGAGCGTCCCGCATCGCTACAACAGCACATCATGCAGTTGGCTCCTGCGCCGGCAGCCGATCACCCGCTGCGTTACGCCGCGGACTTGCTGGGAGTCATCGTTGGTGACCACAGCAGCAGCCGGTTGTACTGGGAACTGGTCGACCCGGGTCATGCCGAGAGCGCCGATTTGGGCTACAACGATTACGACGGCACCGGCACATGGTTGACCTATCTTGGCTGTCCTCCCGATTCGGTTGCCAGGAACCTGGAACGGATCCACGCGGTCTACGAGCAGGTCAACCGCGAGGGTGTGACGGCCACGGAACTCGAGCAGGCTCAGAACCGAGTCGCCTCGTCCATCGTGCTCCGCAGCGAACGTCCGATGGGTCGGCTGGGTGCCCTGGGCAGCAACTGGGTGTACCTGGGTCGGTACCGTTCGGTCGACGACGACCTGGAGACGGTGCAAGGCATCACGGTGGATGACATCAGTGAGTTGCTTGCGGAGTACCCATTGTCTGCGGCGAGCACCGCGGCGGTTGGGCCGCTGGCGAGTTTGTAGGTCAGGCTATTCGAGGGAGACGATCATGTCCGGGTTGAGGATTGCGCTGTTGGTGTGCTTGGTGGTCGTGCCGGTACAGGTGCAGGCGTTTGACAAGCCTTTGCTGTACAAGTCGATTGATTCGCGTCGTGACACGACGTGGCAGGCGGCATTGAAGATCTGGGGCTGGGCCGAGCCGGGTTACCAAGAGACGAAGTCGTCGGCGTTGCTGTCGGGGCTCCTTGAGCAGGCTGGTTTTGACATGCGTCGTGGCGTGGCCGGGATCCCGACCGCCTTCACGGCGACGTTTGGCGAGGGCAAGCCGGTGATCGGGATCCTGGCCGAATTCGACGCTCTGCCCGGTCTGTCGCAACAGGCAGTTCCCCGGCAGGCTGTTCGGGACGGCGTCGGTTACGGGCATGGTTGCGGTCATCATTTGTTCGGAGCGGCATCGATGTCGGCTGCGATTGCGATTGCCGAGCAGATCAAGTCGGGTCGGCTGAAGGGGACGGTGCGGTTTTACGGTTGTCCGGCCGAGGAGGGTGGCAGTGGCAAGGTGTTCATGGTCCGGGCCGGGTTGTTCGACGATTGTGACGCGGTGCTGCACTGGCATCCGGGCAGTACGAATTCGGCCGGCGACCGATCGTCGTTGGCTCGGATGGCCGTCAAGTTCCGTTTCCACGGCCAGGCCGCTCATGCCGCCGGTGCTCCGGAACAGGGACGCAGTGCGTTGGACGCGATCGAGTTGACCAATCACGCGGCCGAATTGCTCCGCGAGCACACTCCGGATCTGACTCGCATCCATCACGTGATCACATCCGGTGGCGAGGCTCCCAACGTGGTGCCGGCCTTTGGCGAGGTCTACTACTACATTCGTCATCCCAAGGTCGAGGTCGTGCGTGGTCTCTACAAGCGGCTGGTGCTGTGTGCCAAGGCCGGTGCGCTGGCGACCGAGACGAAGTTGGAGATCAAGTTCGAGGGTGGCATTTACCCGATCCTGTCCAACAACGCGTTGTCGGCGGTCACGCTGTCCAACCTGAAGCAGTTGTCGAACCTGGAGTATTCTGCCCAGGAGACCGAGTTTGCCTTACGAATGCGCGAGCACCTGCCTCGGCCTCGACCTCTCGATTCGATCACCCGAGTCATCAACCTGGATGGCCAGGTCGGGCGTGGTTCGACTGACGTCGGCGACGTGTCGTGGGCGGTCCCGACGACGGGGTTTTCGACATCCTGCTGGGTGCCCGGCACACCCGGCCATAGTTGGCAGGCGGTTGCGTGCGGAGGCACGACGATTGCCCGCAAGGGGATGCAACTGGCCGCTCGAGTGCTGGCTGCAAGTGCCTGGGATCTGTTCAGCGACAGCGAGTTGTTGTCGACGGCCCAAGCCGAGCACCGTCGTCGGATTGGGCAGGAGGCCTATCGCACCCTGATGCAAGCGGGGCAGAAACCTCCGTTGGATTACCGGCGAGCTCCGACGGGACGTTAGCGTTCGAAATACAGGACTGTTTCGGGTAGCACTTCGGGTGGTCCGACGACGGTCAGCAGGTCGCCGAGTTGCAGTTCGGTGTAGCCGTGCGAGATCAGGGTGTGGCCGTCTCGGGTGATCGAGAGAATCAACGCTTCGAGTGGCAGCTTGAGGTCGCGGATCGGGATCCCGACCAGCCGGGTGTCGGCGACGATGACTTCGACGACATCCTGTTCGGGGTCCATTCCGAGCAGGATCGAGGTGGCGGTCGGTGAGGTGACGAAATGTTCCAGCAGCGTGACCAGGGTGGTCTTCGGGTCGAGCACGATGGCACCTCGCTGATGCCACTGCCGACCCTCGCCGATCTTTTCGGTAAACCGGACCACCACCTTTTCGACACCGAATCGGTCGTGGTTCAGTTGGCAGAGCGCAAGGTTGTCGTCGTCGCTCATCAGCCCAATCACCACGTCGGCCGTCTGCAACTCGATCGTTTCGAGCGTCGCTTCCGAGATTTCAGAGATCTTGGCAATCGAAACTCCAGTGTCTCGCGGTTCGGTCTTGGTTTCGGTCTTGGTTTCGGTTACGTCGCCGAGTTGGACGAGTGTGACCTGGCAGCCTCGGGCAAGCAGTTGATTGGCCAGCATCATTGGGGCTCCGGCCGGGCTGCCGAAGATGAACGCGGTTTGCGGCGCTTCGAGTCCGCTGCCGGCCTTCCGCCGGACCTCATCGGCCATGGCAACGCGGACCGAAACGTCCAGGTCCATCATCACCGGCAGCCACCCGGACAGGATGTACATGGTGATCGCACCGAGAGAAAACGTGGTGACGACCAGGCAGGCGGTGACCCAGCCGATGCTACGGAACTGGGATCGAATTTCCTTGATCACCAGCTCGTTTCCGGCCGCCAGGGCGATGACGGCCAGAGCGATCTGGTTGACGAAACCGAGCTGATCGATCGTGCTGCGGGTCACGATGCCCAGGATGTCGGGTCCGGCCAGGAAGCCGGCGGCGAGATAGCCGGTGATCAGCGGCATCCGCCAGTGCGAACCGGCCGATCCGTTCGGCGGCCAGAACGATGACGGTGAACACCAGCACTCGAGGGATCAGCTGGATCAGTGCGTCAAAGAACTCGCCCATCGACAGAAACCAGACTTGAAGTGACTCGTGTAGCGGAGACAGGATTTCCAAATAGACGATTTCTGGGGAAGGTCAATTCGCTCCGATTCCTTTCGATTGCCGTGATTCGTTAGAATGTTGTGGTCCGCTGCACCTTCAATTAAGCCTTTAGGATGGTCCGACGATGAGATTGTCTCAGACAGTTTCTGCCATCTGTTTTCTGCTGCTGGCTCGGTTGCCCTCGGCGAGTGCTGTGGAGCCGGTCGATTTTGTCCGAGACGTCCGGCCGATCCTTTCGGACAAGTGCTTCCAGTGTCACGGTCCCGACGAGAACGCGCGTGAGGGTGACTTGCGACTGGATCTCGAATCGGCAGCCCGCGAGGTCTTGTCGCCCGGGAAACCGGCGGCCAGTGAGCTGCTGAAGCGGGTCACGAGTCCTGACCCGGATTACCGAATGCCGCCTCCGGAATCCAAACGCACTCTCTCGAAAACCGACATCGACATCCTGCGTCGTTGGATTGCCGAAGGAGCCGTCTACAAAAAGCACTGGTCGTTCGAGCTGGTGGCCCGAGTCGATCTTCCTGTGGTCCAGCAGATGGATTGGTGCCAGGTCCCGATCGATCGTTTCGTGTTGTCTCGGCTGGAAAAGTCACGAGTTGCTCCGTCGCAGGCGGCGACTCGCGAGCGGTTGATCCGGCGAGTCACGTTCGACCTGACCGGTCTGCCTCCGACTCTCGAGCAGATCGACGCGTTTGTGAACGACACGTCGGTGTCGTTGTCCGCGGCGTACGCGAAGGTCGTCGACCGGCTGTTCGAATCGCCGGCCTACGGCGAACGGATGGCCGCCGAATGGCTCGACATCGCACGCTACTCGGACTCGTACGGATACCAGGTCGACCGCGATCGCCACGTGTGGCCGTATCGCGACTGGGTGGTTCGAGCGTTCAACACGAACATGCCTTACGACCGGTTTGTCACCTTGCAGCTGGCCGGCGATCTGTTGCCCAATCCGACCGACGACTCGCGGCTGGCCACCACCTTCAACCGCCTGCATTCTCAGAAGGTCGAAGGTGGCAGCACGCTGGAGGAGTTCCGGGTCGAATACGTTGCCGACCGGAACCACACGTTTGCGATGGCCTTTCTGGGTCTGACACTGGAATGTGCCCGGTGTCACGAGCACAAGTTCGATCCGATCGCTCAGAAGGAGTACTACCAGCTATTCGCTTTCTTCAACAACATCGACGAATCGGGCGTCTATTCGTACTTCACCAATTCGGTACCGACTCCGACGTTGCTGCTTTCGACGGCGAAGCAAAAGGCTGCGATATCGGCTGCCGAGGCGAAGGTGACCGCGACCGAGTCGGCGTGGCACAAGTTGGCCGCTGGCCGCCGGGTGGCGTTTTCCGATTGGCTGGCGTCTCGAGGTCCGGACGCCAAGTCGAAGAGTCCATTGGCCGGGCGTGTGCATCACAACGATTTCGAGAAGCCGGTCGGGGGCGCCAACCGCAGTGTCGAGGGTCGATTCGGCAAGGCTGTTCGATTGAGTGGTGATGACGGGATCGGGACGGGTGTCGGCAATTTTCGTCGCTTCCAGTCGTTCAGCGTGTCGCTGTGGATGTTGACTCCGGACGAGAAGCAGCGGGCGATCATCTTTCATCGGTCGCGAGCCTGGACGGACGCGGGCAGCCGTGGCTATCAGTTGATGCTCGAAGACGGGCGATTGAGCGGTTCGCTGATCCATTTTTGGCCGGGCAACGCGTTGCGGGTTCTGACCAAACGGAAGTTGCCGGTGGGCAGCTGGCATCACGTGGCGATGACCTGGGACGGATCGAACCGTGCCAGCGGCCTGAAGATCTACATTGACGGCCGATCGGCGGCGACGACGGTTGTTCGTGACAACCTTTATAAGAACATCTCGGGCGGCGGCGGCGACACGATCACGATAGGCCAGCGGTTTCGCGACCGAGGCTTCAAGAACGGGAGTGTCGACGAGTTTTCGGTCTTCGATCGTCGGTTGACCGATCTCGAGGTCGCTCAGTTGTACGACGGACGCAGCCTGGACGTTGCGTTGTCGGCGTCGGCCGAGGCATTGACCGAGACTCAGCGAGCTGGGTTGTTCGAGTTCTTTCTCGAGACGGTCGACAAGCCGTTTTCCGAACAGCGAACGTCGGTTGATGCGGCGAGGAAGATGCGGTGCGAGTTGTACGACGGTGTTGGTGAGATCATGGTGATGTCGGACTTGGACGCCACGCATCGACGCCAGACGTTTGTGCTCAGTCGTGGCGTCTATGATGCTCCGACCGATCCTGTCGAGCCGGGCACACCGGCTTCGCTGTTGCCGTTTCCGGCCGATGCGCCGCGGAACCGCTTGGGTTTGGCTCGTTGGTTGACCGATCCGGCCCACCCACTGACGCCTCGGGTGGCAGTCAACCGGTTGTGGCAGCAGTGTTTCGGTGTCGGGTTGGTGCGGACTCCCGAGGACTTTGGCAGCCAGGGCCAGCCTCCGACTCATCCCGAGCTACTCGACTGGTTGGCAGACGACTTTGTCCGAGGCGGTTGGGACGTGCGTCGGACGCTTCGGCAGATTGTGCTTTCGTCGACGTACCGACAGGATTCCACTGCGTCGGCTGACCTGCGTCGCGCCGATCCGGACAATCGGCTGTTGGCTCGAGGTCCGTCGTATCAGTTGCCGGCCGAGATGATCCGCGACAACGTGTTGTGGGCCAGTGGTTTGCTGGTCGACAAGCGAGGCGGCAAGCCGGCTCGGCCTTACGACTTGGCTGTGTCGTTCAAGCCGGTCAAGGTGGACAGTGGCGAGGGTTTGTACCGGCGGAGCCTGTACACATTCTGGAAGCGAACCGGTCCGGCTCCGGTGATGATGATCCTCGACGCCTCGAAGCGCGATGTGTGTGTTGTGAACCGCGAACGGACCGCGACCCCTCTGCAGGCCTGCGTGCTGCTCAATGGACCTCAGTTCATCGAAGCGGCCCGGGTGCTGGGCCAGGCGATGTTGAAGAAGCACGGCGAGGATGTCGATGCGATGGTCGTCGAGATGTTTCGCCGGTTGACCAGTCGCAGGCCGACCGAACGCGAACGCGAGATCCTGGGTCGTGGGTTTGCTGAACAGTTGGCTTACTTCGAGGCGGACCCGAAGCGAGCCGAGGCATTTTTGAAGGTTGGGCAGACCGTGGCCGACAAGACGTTGCCAGCGGCCCGGATTGCGGCGGCCGGAATGGTGGCCAACACGCTGATGAACTTCTACGAATGTGTGATGAAGAGGTAGCAAGCGTGTTGCAGAACAAACAGACGCCTGGATCGGTCGGTTGCACCGGCTTCGACGACGCCTCGCAGCTGACTCGACAGCAGTTCCTGCAGCGATTCGGCACGGGCCTGGGTGCGATGGCGCTATCGACCGCGCTGTCCGAGCCGGTTGCAGGTGGCGAGGGCGTGCTGGGTCCGACTCATGTCTCCGGCAAGATCAAGCGGGTGATCTACCTGTTCAACAGTGGCGGTCCGTCGCAGATCGAGTTGTTTGATCACAAACCCGAGTTGAAGCGGCTGCATGGTACCGAGTTGCCTGAGAGCGTGCGGAAGGGTCAGCGGCTGACGACGATGACGGGCAGCCAGTCGAGTTTACCGTTGGCCGGGTCGTCGTTTTCGTTCGAGCGGCATGGTGAGGGCGGAAACGAGATCAGTGAACTGACGCCTTTCTTGGCCGGGGTGGCCGACGACATCTGTATCATCCGTTCGATGCACACCGAGGCGATCAATCATGGTCCGGGCGTGACGTTCATGCAGACCGGGTCTCAGTTCCCCGGTCGTCCGAGCATGGGGGCGTGGTTGGATTACGGGTTGGGCACCGAGAATTCGGACCTGCCGGCGTTTGTCGTGCTGGTGACCAAGGGCAAGGGTGGTCAGCCGTTGCTGTCGCGGTTGTGGGGCAGCGGGTTCTTGCCGTCGAGGTATCAGGGCGTGCGGTTCCGATCGGGCAAGGACCCGGTGCTGTACCTCGGGAACCCGGACGGAGTGGGTCAGGATTCGCGCCGCTTGATGCTCGATCGACTCCGTGAACTGCAGCGAGCCGGTGGCCGGTCGGGGCTCAAGCAGGATGATCAACAGGGCGATCAACAGGGCGACCCGTTGCTGGAGGCTCGGATTGCTCAGTACGAGCTGGCGTATCGGATGCAGAGATCGATTCCCGAGGCGACCGATTTCAGCAGCGAGCCGGCTCATGTCTTTGACTTGTATGGCAAGGACTCGAAGAACCCCGGAACATACGCGGCCAACTGCCTGTTGGCTCGCCGCTTGGCCGAGCGAGGTGTGCGGTTCATCCAGTTGTATCACCCTGGTTGGGACCAGCACGGGGGTCTGCCGGGCGGGATCCGCGGCCAGTGTCGCGAGACGGACCAGGCGACGTCGGCGCTGGTGACGGACCTGAAGCGGCGAGGTATGCTCGAGGACACCCTGGTGATCTGGGGTGGCGAGTTTGGTCGGACGTCGTATTGTCAGGGTAAGTTGGCCGCCAACAACTATGGCCGCGACCATCACCCGCGGTGTTTTTCGATGTGGTTGGCCGGAGGCGGAATTCGAGGCGGGACAACTTTTGGTCGGACCGATCCGTTCAGCTACAACATCGTCGAGAATCCGGTTCACATTCACGACCTGCACGCCACGATCCTGCACCTGATGGGCATCGATCACCAGCGACTGACATTCAAGTACCAGGGCAGGCAGTTTCGTTTAACCGATGTACACGGCCGCGTGATTCGGGAAGTGCTGGCCTAGCAATGAGGACGAACGCGAAATGAAAATTGTCATCTCCGACATGCTCGGATTCGAAGAGGAACACGTTGCCTGGATCCACGAGGCTGCCGGCGACGACACGGTGGTGTTTCCCGAGAGTGACGAGGATTTGGTGGCCGAGTTGTCTGATGCCGAGGTCTTCTTCGGATACCACTCGCCCGACGTGTTCTCGGTGGCTGCAAACCTGAAGTGGATGCAGACCACTTCGGCGGGATTGGACATGATGCTGACACCCGAGGTACGGGAGATGGGTCTGCAGGTGACCAATGCCAGCGGATTGCATGCGGCACCGGTGGTCGAGACGGCCTGGGCGTTGACGTTGGCGGTTTCAAGGTACCTGAAGCATTTTGGCGAGTGTCAGCAGAAGCATGTCTGGGACCAGTTCACTCCTTACGATTTGAACGACCGTACGGCCGGAGTGGTCGGATTGGGTGGCATCGGTCGTCGGTACGCGAAGATTGCCTCGGCGTTTGGGATGCGAGTGATTGCCGTCGACAAGCACGTTCAGGAGAAGCCGGCCGAGGTCGACGAGTTGTGGACGCTGGAGGGGTTGAACGACCTGTGTGCCGAGGCCGATGTGGTGATGATTGCCTGTCCGGCGACGGCGGAGACCCAAGGGTTGATCGGAGCCGAGCAATTGGCGTTGATGAAGCCGACCGGGATCATCGTCAACATTGCTCGTGGCGGGATCATTGACGAGCCGGCGTTGATCGAGTGTTTGACGGCGGGTCGGATTGCCGGAGCGGGGCTGGATGTGACCAAAGTCGAGCCATTGCCCGAGGACGACCCGTTGTGGGACACGCCGCGGTTGGTGATCACGCCGCACATTGCCGGCTGGTCGAACGACCGCTCGCGTAGCGTGGTTCGGTTTTTCTGCGAGAACCTGACGCGTTACAAGGCGGGCGAGCCATTGCGCAATCTGGTCGACCAGCAGCAGGGTTATCCGGTGCCGGATTCAGGTGCCGCTGCGGGTGGGGTCTGACGCCGATTCAGTTGCGTTCCACAGATAGAAATCAAACCGTCCGCCTCGTTCCGAGATCGTCAGCAGGCGGTGTCCGTCGGGATGCCAGATCGGGAACCCGTCTCGCTCGGCATGACGAGTCACTCGCCTCAGGTTGTTTCCATCGCGGTCAACAACGTAGACCTCCTGGTTACCGTCTCGGGAACTGGCAAACGCGATCCGCTTCCCATCGGGCGACCACGACGGATAGATGTCTCGTCGCGGCGACGCGATCAGGCGGCGTTGGTTGTTTCCGTCCGAGTCCATCAGCCACAGGTCGAGTGCTCCGTTGCGGCTTGAACTGAAGACGATCGTCTTGCCATCGGGCGAGATATCGGGCCAGCCGTTGATGCCGTTTGAGGCGGTCAGGCTGCGGAGCTCTTTTCCCTGGAGGTTGAGCGAGACGATTTGCTGGCCACCGGGAGCGTTCATGGTCATCACGATCCGCTGTCCATCGGGAGTGAAGCGGGGTGAGCGGACAGTGCTGCGTTGAGCCCCCGGTGGGTCAAAGACGATGTCCTTGCCGTTCGCCACGGTGCGGATCACGAGCGAGAGTTGCCGAGGTCCGCCCGAGCGGGCAAAACACTCGAGCTTTCGATCTCGAGAAAACGCGATGTCGAACTGAGAATCGGAACCGATGGCGTAGTGGAGAGTCTGCTTGCCGGTGGCGAGGTCGAGACGCATGATCGAGACGCGTTTGGGTTGGTTGTGAACCGAGTAGACCAGTGTCTTGCCGCGGTCGATGAAGACGGGGGCAAACTTGAGTTGACCGTCGCGGGTGACCTGTTGTGGTTGAGCCGCGTGGGCTGATGAGGCTGGGGCCAAGGCCAGGAATCCGAGGCTGGTGAGTAACAGGGCGGTGTGAATAGCAGCCGGATGGGTCATCGATCACACCAACCCATCGATGATGTGGCCACCGTTCTGGAGCACCTTGAGTTCGGCTCGGACGGCCGTCGATGCTCCGGCAAGTTCCAGGATCGTCGTTCCGACCATGGCGGGTGTAACCGGGTCGGTGAGCGGGTGTTCGCCGTTGGGGTCGCTTTGTCCGATGACTCGTCCCGGTTCGATGCCGCCTCCGGCCCAGACAGAAGAGTAGCAGTGCGGCCAGTGATCTCGGGATCCGATGTTGTTGATCCGGGGCGTACGGCCGAATTCGCCCATGCAGCAGACGAGAGTAGTATCGAGCAGTCCGCGTTGGTCGAGGTCCTGGATCAGTGCGGACAGCGTGCGGTCGAGCAGTGGTCCGTGCCAATCGGCCATCAGGCCGAAGTTGTCCGAGTGAGTGTCCCAGCCGTAGTCTCGGTTGGGGAACAGCACCTCGACGAACTGGCTCCAGTTGACCTGCACGAACGGCACACCCGCTTCGACCAGTCGCCGCCCGAGCAGTGCACTTTGTCCGAACGACGTGTGACCGTAGGCATCGCGTGTGGCGGGTGTTTCTTTCGAGAGGTCAAAGACCCGGTTGGCATCGATCGAGGAGATCAGGTTGTAGGCACGCTTATAGACCGCATTCCATTTCACGAAGTCCGACTGATCGGCTCGCCGACGCAGCAGGTCGAGCTTGGCGAGGATCTCACGTCGACTGGCGAGTCGGTTCTTGGTCAGGCCTTCGAGCAGGTTCAGTTCGGGGATCGACACGCGTCCATTCTCTTCGCAGCTGAACAGGAACGGGTCGTGTCCCTTGCCCCATGTTCCGCCGCCGTATCCGAAGTTCGGTCCGACTCCATCGCCGATGGGGCCACGGGCCAGGGAGATGAAGCCGGGGAGATCGATCGAATCGGCTTCGAGGCGATGTCGTGCACGGTGCCGGGCGAGGACCGAGCCGAAGTGAGGCTGATAGCCGGGTGGTCCGCCTCCGCCACCTTCGCCTCCATCGGTGGCCGAATAGCCGGTCATGCCGATCGACCCGGCTTCACGGTGGCCTCCGTTGTAGTTGATGTTGGTACGGACGACGGAGAACTTGTCGCTGAGATTGGCGAGTTGCGGCAGCAGTTCGGTGACCTGCAGGCCGGGAGTGCGGGTGTCGATGGCGGCGAACGGGCCGCGATAGAGGTCGGGTGCCTTGGGCTTGGGGTCGAAGAGATCCAGGTGGCTGGGTCCGCCGATCAACCAGACCAGCATGACGGACTTGGCCCGAGGCGCTTCGGCAGCCAGCACACGAGGATCGATGCCCGCCAGGCCTGCGGCGAAGGGCAATGCGGCTGAGGCCTTGAGGAACGAGCGGCGTGAGAGGCCCTGGCAGTTGCGGGACTGGTAGCTGCCGAGTGAAAGCATGCATGACTCCGGGCGTGTCGCAATAGACCCGAGGCTACCACACGGCGAGAAGCGGCGGCAAGTTTCGGTTAGAATGATCACTCGCAATTGCAACACGTGAACACTCATCCACCGAGAACATCAGCCATGAATCAATCGATCGCGCGTCGCGAATTCCTCGCACAAGCCTCCGTTGTCGCCACTGGACTCGCCCTGCCGACCGGACTGCTGGCTGCCGACAAGAAGAAAAAACCGCTCTACAAGATATCGCTCACCCAGTACTCGCTGCACCGCACCATCGCCAGCGGGAAACTTAAGAACATCGACTTCACCTCGTTCACCAGGAAGGAATTCGACATCGATGCGGTCGAGTACTGGAACCGTCCGTTCTTTGCCAAGGCCAAGGACAAGGCCTACATCGGCCAGATGCGCAAGCGAGCCGACGAGGTGGGTGTTGGGGCGACGGTGATCCTGATCGATGGCGAAGGGAACCTCGGAGATCCCGACTTGGCTAAGAGGAAGGACTCGGTCGAGCGTCACAAAAAATGGGTCGAGGCGGCCAAGCAACTGGGTTGCCACTCGATCCGCGTCAACGCTCGATCGAAGGGGACCTACCAGGAGCAGTTGAAGCTGGCTGCTGATGGTCTGCGGCGTCTGAGTGAATTTGCGGCGACGATCAAGATGAACGTGATTGTCGAGAATCACGGTGGGTATTCGTCGAATGGGAAATGGCTTACGAGTGTCATGAAAACGGTCGACTTGAAGAACTGCGGGACGTTGCCCGACTTTGGAAATTTCCGCCAGTACGACCGTTACCTGGGCGTTCGCGAACTGATGCCGTTTGCCAAGTCGGTCAGTGCCAAGTCGCATGCCTTTGACGAGGCGGGCAACGAGACCGGGACCGATTTCCTGAAGATGATGAAGATCGTCGTCGACGCCGGGTACAACGATTACGTTGGCATCGAGTACGAGGGTCGGAAGTTGCCCGAGGTGGCTGGGGTGCACGCGACCAAGAAACTGCTGGTCAAGGTCCGCGGCCTGCTGTCGTAGCTCTGGGCAGCCGACATCGATGACCTGGAATCATGCAAAGGACAACAGCGATGAGATTGCGACGGGGTGTGTGGGTTCTGGTGTGTTTGATGTTGGCGGGTGTGGCCACATCGACGGTTCAGGCCGCGGTGGCTCGCGGCTATTTCCGTTACCCGACCTTGCATGATCAGACGGTGGTATTCACGGCCGAAGGCGATCTGTGGCGGGTGTCGTTATCGGGAGGCCAGGCCACTCGGCTGACCACTCACCTGGCCCAGGAAACTCATCCTCGCATTTCACGAGACGGCCGGCTGGTCGCTTTTTCGGCTGCCTACGAGGGGGCTCGAGATGTCTACGTGATGCCGCTCGTGGGCGGGCGTCCCAGGCGACTGACCTACGACGGCGAGTCGTCACGCGTTGTTGGCTGGACTCGCGACGGACAGGTTGCCTACGCCACTCGCCATTATTCGACCTTGCCGAACACGCAACTGGTGTTGGTCGACCCCGAAACCCTGGCCGTCACCCGAGTTCCCCTGGAACAGGCAAGCCAGGCCGATTGGAGTGTCGATGGGAAGACGATGTTCTTTTCCCGTCTGGCCAAGCAGGGCAGCAGCACGAAGAGGTACCAGGGTGGAACGGCCGAGGCGATCTGGCGATTCGAAATGGCAGGCGATGGTGCTGAGGCAGTGCCGCTGACGGCCGACTATGCCGGGACCAGCCGCGAACCGATGGTCTGGAACGACCGAGTCTACTTTGCGTCGGATCGTGACGGGACGATCAACCTGTGGGTGATGCAGGGTGTTGGTGCTGACGCAGGTCGAGGCAAGCCAAAGCAGTTGACTCGTCATCGAGGCTTTGACGTGTTGAGACCGGCGTTGTCGGAGGGCCGGATCGTCTACCAGTTGGGAGCCGATCTGAGGGTTCATGACATTGAGGCGGGGACGGATCGCAAGATCGAGATCACTCTGCCGTCGGACTTCGACCAGACCCGCGAAAAGTGGATCGACAAACCACTCGAATTTCTCAGCTCCCTGGACATCTCGCCCGACGGCGACCGCGTGGCGGTAACCACTCGAGGCAACATCTTCGTGCTGCCGACGAAGCCCGGCCGACGGATCCATCTGACTCGGAGCCCCGGCACGCGATACCGTGGCGCCCGATTCGGGCATGATGGCAAGTCGCTGGTTGCATTGTCTGATGCCAGCGGAGAATTCGAGTTCTATCGTTTGCCGGCCAACGGTATCGATCGGGCCAAGAAGTTGACTGGCGACGGCAAGGTGTTTCGCTATTCACCGGTCCCCAGCCCTGACGGCAAGCATGTGGCATACCGCGACAAGAATCACGAGTTGTTCGTGTTGGATGTGGCGACCGGGACGTCGCGGCGAATCGGCAGGTCGCAGAATGGGAATTTCTCGTGGCTCGAGTGGTCGCCCAAGAGTGCATGGCTGGCTTATGTCGTGGCGGCCGAGAACAGCAACGACCAGATTCATGTCTACAACGTCGCGAACAAGTCCGACTCCACTGTTACCTCGGATCGCTACGACAGTTACTCACCGACGTGGAGTCCCGACGGACGGTTCGTGTATTTCCTGTCGGATCGCAACTTCGAGTCTTTGGTATCCAGCCCGTGGGGGGCTCGGCAGCCGGAGCCGTTCTTCGACCGCACGACCGAGATCTTTGAACTGTCGCTTCGCAAGAAACAGGTTTCGGCGTTTCAGTCGACCGATGAACTCGAGGACGACAAGCCCAAGCCTGACGCCAAGGCCAAGCCTGACGCCAAGGTGAAGCCTGACGCCAAGGTGAAGCCGGACGACACGGCAGCCGTGTCGATCGATCTGGACGGCATCGCCGCTCGGATCACTCGAGTTCCCGTGTCCGCCGGGAACTACACGTCGTTGTCGGCCACTGGCGAGCACCTGTATTTCGTATCGCGATCGACGTCGAAGAAGCGGACTCAGACGTTGCGTGCGATCAAGTGCGAGCCTGATGCCGAGTCGGCGACCGTGGTGTCGGACATCAAGTCGTACCGCGTTTCGGGGGATCTCAAGAAAATTCTCGTTCACAAGGACGACGACCTGCATGTGTTTGCCGCATCGGGGTCGTCGCCGAAGTCGTTGTCCAAGTCGCGAGTCAGTCTGTCGGGTTGGCGGATGTCGGTCGATCCGACTTTCGAGTGGCGACAGATGTTCGTCGATGCGTGGCGGATGGAACGCGACTATTTCTACGACCCGAATCTGCACGGTGTCGATTGGAACGAAGTACTGGCCCGCCATTTGCCGCTGGTGGATCGAGTGACCGATCGGTCCGAGTTGAACGACTTGATCGAGCAGATGGTTGGTGAACTGGAGGCTTTGCACATTTATGTCCGGGGTGGCGACCATCGGGAGGCCGAGGGCGGCGTGTCGATTGGTCAGTTCGGAGCGGTATTGCGTCGCGATGCGGCCAAGGGTGGTTACGTGGTCGAGCACGTGTACCGAGCGGATCCCGATCTGCCCGAGCAGGTGTCGCCGCTGTCGAAGCCGGGTGTCGAGGTGGTGGCGGGTGCGGTGATCGAGTCGATCAACGGCGTGCCTGTGTTGTCGGTCGATCACATCAGCGTGCTGCTTCGAAACACCTCGGGCCGCAAGGTGTTGTGCTCGGTTCGCGATCCCCAAGCCAAGTCGTCGCGCCGAGTGATTGTCGAGCCGATCTCTTCGAGTCGGGCGACGGACTTGAGATACGATCAATGGGAGTACACTCGTCGCCTGGCAGTCGACAAAACGGGCGACGGCAAGGTGGGTTACGTCCACTTACGGGCGATGGGGCAGACGAACATTGCCGAGTGGGCCCGGCACTACTACCCGGTCTTTCAGCGGCAGGGTTTGATTATCGATGTGCGTCACAACCGGGGTGGCAATATCGACAGCTGGATCCTGGGAAAACTGCTCCGCAAGGCCTGGTTCTACTGGAAGCCTCGAGTCGGCAAACCGTACTGGAACATGCAGTACGCCTTTCGAGGTCACATGGTGGTGTTGTGCAACGAGAAGACCGCATCGGATGGCGAGGCGTTCGCCGAGGGGTTCCGTCGATTGGGGATGGGACCGGTGTTCGGGACCCGGACCTGGGGCGGCGAGATCTGGTTGAGTATCAACAACCGGCTGGTCGATCGCGGGTTTGCTTCGGCTGCCCAGACGGGTGTGTATGGTCCGGAGCGAAAGTGGTTGATCGAAGGTCACGGTGTCGACCCCGACGTGGTCGTCGACAATCTGCCCCACGCCACCTTCGGCGGCCAGGACGCTCAGCTGGACGCCGCTGTCGAGTACCTGCTTGATAAGATCAAAAAGGAGCCGCGACCTGTGCCCAAGCCGCCGAAGTATCGAAAACGCTGAGCAACTGCGTGCCCCCCCCTGTCCCCCCTGCCCCTCCGTCCAACACGTCGACGTTCCATGAACACGCTTGAACACGGAACTGGTCAGCTTTTTACCGACCCGTCGTCGATCGCGGCGCGAGCCGTGTTTCAGGAGAAGTCTCGGGCGATGACCGACAAGGTGACGAGTGTCACCGAGGCGGTTTCGAGATTGTTGTCTGATGGTGACTACCTGGCGATTGGCGGGTTTGGCGGCGACCGGATCCCGACGGCGGTGTTGCACGAGATTGTTCGCCAGAACCGGCAGGATCTGGGCTTCGCCGGCCACACCTCGACTCATGACTTCCAGATCATGTGTGCCGGCAACCTGATGGGTCGAGGCCAGATGCTGGCTCGAGTCGACTGTGCGTATGTCGTGGGGTTGGAGGCTCGCGGGCTGTCGCGACAGGCTCGACGTGTGATGGAATCTGGTGAGGTCCAGTTCACCGACTGGAGCAATTACACTCTGGCGCTCAGGTTCCGGGCGGCCGCGATGGGTGTCCCATTCCTGCCGGCTCACAGCCTGTTGGGCACCGACACGATGCGGCACAGTGCAGCCCGAAAGATGGAATGTCCGTTCACTGGCGAACAGCTGGTTGCGGTGCCGGCACTGTATCCCGACCTGGCGGTGATCCACGTCCACGAATCCGATCCGTATGGGAATTGTCGGATCGAAGGGATCAGCGTGGCCGATCTGGATGTGGCGCGGGCGGCCAAGCGGTTGATCATCAGCTGCGAGCGGTTGATCACAAACGACGAGATCCGGTCCAACCCGACTCGAACCGCCATTCCTTATTACTGCGTGGATGCCGTCTGCGAGGTGCCGCTGGGCAGCTACCCGGGGAACATGCCCTACGAGCACTACTCCGACGAAGAGCACATCCAGCAATGGTTGGCCGTCGAGGAGGATCTCGAGGAGTACACGCGGTTCCTGGATCACCACATATTCGAGGTCACCGATCACCAGGAGTATGTTCGCCGAGCGGGTGGACTGGATCGGCTGGAAGAGCTGAAGCGACTCGAGTTCATGGACTCTCCACCGGACCCCTAGAGCAACCCGTCACGAAATGTCCGACACGACTGCTGACTACAACGCGATGGAGTTGATGGTGACCTGTGCGTCCCGCCTGCTGGAGAACGGGCGGACGGTGGCCGTGGGGACCGGTGTCCCCTGCTCGGCCGCGATGCTCGCCCAGAGGCTGCACGCTCCGGAACTGACGGTTTTCTTCGAGGCCGGTGGCGTGGCACCCCAGTTGCCGACGATGCCGATCAGCGTGGGGGATTCGCGGACGTTCTACCGCGGGCTGATGGCCACGAGTATGTGCGAGGTGATGGAGACCTGCCAGCGGGGATTGATGGACTACACGTTCCTGGGTGGTGCCCAGATCGACGCCTACGGGAACCTCAACTCGACGATGATCGGCGATGATTACGCCAAGCCGCGTGTCCGGTTTCCTGGCAGCGGCGGAGCCAACGACCTGGCAAGCCTGTGCTGGCGGACCCTGATGGTGACAATCCACGATCCCAGGCGGTTTGTCGAGAAACTCGACTTCATGACCACGCCCGGATACCTGGATGGCCCCGGAGCCCGCGAGGCAGCCGGATTAATGCCCGGCACCGGACCCTACCGGGTCATCACCGACCTGGCGATCCTGGGATTCCACGACGAGACGCGGAGGATGGAGGTGCTGAGCTTGCATCCGGGAGTGACGCTTGAGGATGTCCGGCAGAAGACCGGTTTTGAGATCAACGCCGCGGACGAACTGACGGAGACCGAGGCTCCCGGCGAGCGGGAATTGCAGGTCCTGCGCGAGGACGTCGATCCGAACGGTTACGTCATCGGACGATGAACCTGGGCCGGTGAAGCCGAGGGCATTTCGACTCACATCGCCTCGATCACGATCGGTTCGCTGTGGTCCAACTCGGAAAGTTCCGAGCAGTCCTCGCTGATGTGTCCGATCGGATTGACCGGGCTGGCCGCGCGGGGCTCGTCGCCGAACGAAGCAGGAGTTGGTCCGAAGAAGACACAGAATGCCGTGCCCGGGGGCCAGTAGGCCAACTCGCCCACGGCCATCTCGGACCGCGAATCGGACGCTTCGGTCATCTGCACGTCGATTCGAGAATAGTATTCATCGCCCCAGCGGCTGCCGATGCACTCGATCGGCAGGGCGTCGTAGATCGCCTGGGCAGTTTCCGATTCGTTGAGTTGTGCCTCGAACTCGAGATCACCGACTCGCAGTCGGATGACGTGTGACATGGTTGGTGATCTCGGTGGAAAGAGCGGGATTCAGGATGTGTGAGTCGCAAAGAACATTCAAGTGAGACCCCCGATTGATACGATCGCATTGATGTCGACCGGGTTGGCGACGAGAATTGACAGTCCGCGACGAGACGATCGCCACTTGTGGGACCAGCAGGATAAATTGCCCGGGATATGACTTCACATACCGACCCGAATCGACGATGCAGGCTGATGTGGATCGCGATGGCGATCGGTGCCGTTGTCCCAATGGCTGGATCGAATCTCGTCGCTGCGGAGCCGGTGACGTTCGAAAAGCACGTTCGTCCGATTTTCAAGACCCACTGCTTTCTCTGCCACGGCGAGGCGGGAGTCACCAAGGGGAAGCTGGATCTGAGGCTGAGGCGGTGGCTGGTGCGGGGGGGCGAGTCGGGAGCGGCGATCGCTCCGGGGGAACCGTCCGAGTCTTACCTGTTGAGCCGGATCAGTTCGGGCGAGATGCCTCCCGGTGACAAGAAACTGTCGGTGACTGAGATCGACGTGATCCGTCGCTGGATTGCCGCGGGGGCCACGACGGCGCGGCCCGAGCCGGAGACGATCCAAGGAACTGAGTACCTCTCGGAGGAGGATCGGAGTTACTGGGCGTTTCAGCCGGTGAAGCGTCCGGATGTGCCGCGGGTCCAGGATTCGCAACAGGTCCACACGCAGATTGACGCGTTCCTACTGAAGCGGCTGCGGGAGAAACGACTGACGATGTCGCGGCTGGCCGATCCGGTGGTGTTGATCCGCCGGGTGACCTTCGATTTGACCGGTTTGCCGCCGACACCGGAGGACGTCCGGCAATATCTCGAGGACCGGCGTCCGGGTGCCTGGGGGCGGGCGGTGCAGCGGCTGTTGGCGTCTCCGCGGTACGGGGAACGCTGGGGCCGCCACTGGCTGGATGCCGCCGGCTATGCCGACTCGGAGGGCTACAGCGACGACGATCGCGTGCGGCCCTCGGCGTTTCGGTTTCGCGATTACGTTATCCGGTCATTCAACGCCGATCGGCCATTCGACGAATTCATTACCCAGCAGCTGGCCGGTGACGAACTGGTGCCACCGCCCAGCCGGACTCTGGACCCCGACCAGGTCGAGGCGTTGGCGGCAACCGGTTACCTGAGAATGGCCCCGGATGGAACTGGGTCCGGTGGCGTCGATGCGATGGTGGCCCGCAACGAGGTTGTTGCTGATACGATTCGAATTGTCTCCACGTCCCTGCTGGGACTGACCGTTGGCTGTGCTCGGTGTCACGACCATCGCTACGATCCGATCAGCCAGGCCGACTATTACCGCATGCGGGCGATCTTCGAACCGGCCCTGGACCCCAAGAGCTGGAAGACTCCCGACGGGCGAAAGCTGTCGCTCTACACCGATGCCGATCGCGATCAGAAGAAGGTGATCGAGACCGAGGCAGTCAAGGTGGATGACGAGCGAAAGAAGAAGACCGAGTTCTATATCACCCGGACCCTGGAGGAAGAGCTGCTGCTGGTGTCCGAGGAAATCCGCGAGCTATTGCGGGAGGCCTACCGGTTGGCCTCGGGGAAACGCAGCGACGCGCAGAAGAAACTGCTGAAAAAATACCCCAGTGTTGCCAACATCAGCGCCGGGTCGTTGTATCTCTACGATCGTCGTCGCGAGGTCCGTGCCGGGAAGCTGGATTCACAGAGAAAGCAGAAGGAGCAGAAGTTCCTCGAGGAAGCCCGCAAGGCGCATCCGGGCGAGACGGTCACGCTGGCGAGCCTGGCGAAGCTCAACCCGAAGGCGGCGGCCGAACTGGAAGCGGATCGCAAGACGGCGAACCGCCTGAGGTCCGAGAAGTCGGCCGATGATCTGAAAACGTTTACGGCACGGGCCGATGAGATTCGATCGAGGATCCCGCACGAGGGGTTCCTGCGGGCCTTGACCGAGGTGCCCGGCAAGGTGCCGACGACGTTCGTGCACTTTCGTGGCGATCACCAGCAGCCCAGGCAAAAGGTCGAACCCGCCGAGTTGGCGGTCGTGAATCTCAACGCGCCGGTCAAGCTGCCGGTTAACGACAAGGCTGTGCCGACGACCGGTCGCCGGCTGGCCTACGCACGGCACCTGGTCAGCGGAGGTCATCCACTGGTCGCCAGGGTCATTGTCAATCGCATCTGGATGCACCATTTCGGACGGGGACTGGTCTCCTCGCCGGGTGATTTCGGCGTACTGGGCGAGCGGCCGACTCATCCGCAGCTCCTGGACTGGCTGGCCGACGAATTCGTGAAGAGCGGCTGGCAGGTCAAGCGGCTGCATCGTCTGATCCTGGGATCCCGGGCCTATCGCCAGTCGTCGGCGCGGACGCCGGAGCTGGATCGCCTGGATCCGGACAACCTGCTGCTGGCACGGATGTCGATAAGACGTCTCGAATCTGAAGCTCTCCGTGACGCGATCCTGACGATTTCCGGTTCGATGAACCCGGGGATGTATGGCGAGCCGGTTTCGGTGATGGAGGACGCGGTGGGCCAGATCGTGCTGGGCAAGGAAAACCTTGATGGCGAGCGGAAGCCGACCAAGGAGATCGACCTGGAGGGTGAACAGTTCCGGCGAAGCCTGTACGTGCAGGTTCGTCGGACTCGACCGCTGGGCGTACTCGAGACTTTCGACGTTCCGGTGATGACCCCCAACTGTTCGAAGCGGTCCACTTCGAATGTCGCGCCGCAATCGCTGATGCTGATGAACAGCGATTTCGTGGTGGAGTACTCCGAGCGGTTGGCCGAGCGGATCGTGGCCGAGGCCGGTCCGGATCGACGTTCGCAGGTGGTGCGGGCCTGGGAGTTGGCCTATGGCGTTCAACCCGCGGCGGACGTGGTCAAGGAATTGACCGAGTTTGCCGGGCGGCAGGAAGCCGCGTTTGACAAGGTGAAGCAGAAGGGTGATACGACGACGCCCGAAAAGCGGGCCATGGCGAGCCTGTGCCAGGCGCTGATCAGTGCGAGCCGGTTCCTGTACATCGACTGAGCGAGGCGTGGTCGATCGGCCACACGAGGAAGTCATGAACATAAAAAACGACCCGGCCAGTCTGCGAGCCGCCCGGCGTCATTTTCTGGCCCAGGGAGCGATGAGCCTGGCACCGTTGGCGATGTCGTGGGCGATCGGGCGCGACCGGCTGCAGGCGGCCCCGGTGAAGCCCGAGTTGGCCCGGCAGTCGTTCGACCTGTTGCCCAAGCAGCCTCGAAAGACGCCGCAGGCCACCGCGATGATCTCGATGTTCATGCAGGGCGGGCCCAGCCATGTCGACCTGATGGATCCCAAGCCCGAGTTGACCCGGCTGGATGGCCAACAGTTCCCCGGCACGATCAAGTACGACAACGCGGCCCAGGCCAGTTCTCGAGTGCTAGGCAGTCCGTGGAAATTTCGACAGCACGGTGACTGTGGCACGCCGATCTCGGAACTGTTGCCGGGCCTCTCGGAGATCGTCGACGATGTCCTGGTGGTTCGTTCGATGCACACCGGGGTGAATAACCACGGCCAGTCGATCCACGCGATGAACACCGGGCGAACGCAGCGGGGTCGTCCGGCGCTGGGCAGCTGGTTGACGTTCGGGTTGGGAGCCGAGACCGACGAGTTGCCGGCGTACGTCGCGATGACCGATCCCAGGGGTTTGCCGGTCGAGGGCGTGCTGAACTGGTCCAACGGGTGGTTGCCATCGCTGTTCCAGGGAACGGTGGTGCGTCCACGCGAGCCACGGATTCTGAATCTTCAACCGCCCGAGCGGCTGCGTGGCGAGGTGCAGGTCAATTTTCTTGACCTGTTGACCCGTCTCAACCGTCGGCATTTCTCAAAGCGACAGGGCGAGTTGGAACTCGAGGCACGGATCGCCAACTTTGGCCTCGCCGCACGGATGCAAACGGCCGCCCGCGAGGCGCTGGACATCAGTCGTGAAACCAAGGCCACGCATTCTCTTTACGGCCTCGATGAGAAGGCGACGGTCGAGTTCGGGACACGGTGCCTGATTGCACGGCGGTTGGTCGAGCGGGGCGTGCGATTCGTGCAGTTGTTCACCAAGAACCAGTACTGGGACCATCACGGTTCGATTCGGGGAAGCCTGCCGGCGTCATGCCTGAAGGTCGACCGCCCGGCGGCGGCACTGGTCACGGACCTGAAACAGCGAGGCCTGCTCGATTCGACGGTGGTGCACTGGGGTGGCGAGATGGGCCGGTTGCCGGTGATCCA
>Ga0114993_10001456_pt1 | contig 27224 bp, 24 predicted proteins | sample ArcticOcean_MG_C_FD_87042 | JGI IMG/M metagenome (GOLD analysis project Ga0114993, IMG submission 87042) | Marine microbial communities from western Arctic Ocean - ArcticOcean_MG_CB2_150 | ecosystem: Environmental > Aquatic > Marine > Oceanic | place: Arctic Ocean: Canada Basin | collected...
ATATTACTTTTTATCTTTTTAATTGATGATCCAAATGCGCCTACTCCAGGTAAAATTAAGTGTGATGATTTCTTAATATCTGTAGGTTTGTTAGAAATATTTATATCGTAACCTAAGCGATTTATAAGATTATAAACCGAAGCTACATTTCCGCTTCCATAGTCTAAAATACAAACTTTTGGATTTTTCATTATTATATTTTAATATTTAAATCTTTATCTTGAATATATTCTAAGTTATTTTTAAGAGCTAGCTCAGCTTTACAAAGTTCAATGCCCATATCAGCCGCATGTTGAAGAGATGAAATATATTTTTCTTTAATAAGTGTATTTACAATTTCTATTGCAGATTTTCCAACAATTTCAGCTATTAAGTCATTTTCTGATTTATTACCTAACTTAGTGAATGTGCAATAACCAACTCTTAATAGATTTTCTTTTTTGTCAATCGCAATTATAAAATAACCTTTGGGATCCATAACCCAATCTTTAATTTTATGGTATTTCGCAAAAATCTTTTTATTAATTTTTTTATTAATTTTATAAAATCTGCCTTGTATGGATTCTTCTTTAGAATCAAAGGACATGTATTATATGTATTTTTTAATTATTATTTTTTTTATTGATAAATCAAAAACTAATTTAAATACAGCTAAATATATTAAAGTAGATATTAAAGTATTATGAAAAAAAGGTATTGCCATTATATAAGATTGCATCAATCCAGTTAAACTCTTTTCATAAAGAGCAGTTGAAAACCAAACTCCAAAATTTGTTATAACATAAAAAATTATGGAACTTGATAAACCGCTATATAAAATTTTATTAAATTTTAGGTCTTTTATAAAAAATCCAACAACAACTGCTGCTGATAAGGAAATGTATGTAAAAAACATGGTGCTGTGGAATCCAAGAAACAAATCTCCAATAAACATAGAAAAAATTACTATTAATAAACTCAAATAAAATTGTTTAAAATAAAATCCTGCAAATATTCCAGTCGCAATTATGGGTGTAAAATTTGAAGGGTGTGGAATTAACCTTGAAAAAGATAGAACAAATATTAAGAAAATTGGCAAAAGGTAAAATTGATATTTTTTATAAAATTTTTTCATAATCATAATTTTTAAAATTATTGCCACTGTAACAATTTTAATATCTCTTTTCCAGCTCTGTTAAAACTATTTTTTTTTGTTCTTCGCTGTAAGTTACCCATTTTGTTATTTCTTCTTCGGTTCGTCCACAACCAATACATAACCCACTTTCGGGATCTCTAGAACATATATTTTTGCAAGGAGATTCGACCATATTAGTAAGACCTCTTTAATCCAAAATTATATGACCTATCCATTGAAGCATAATCCAGAGCGGTACTATACTTTTTATCAAGTATATTGTTAACATCAATAAAAGCATCGTACATTCCCCATAATTTATAATTCATAGATAAATCATGAACCATATAACCACCTAATTGAACATCGAGGAAAGCATTGTCTGATGGGGTATTATCATTACCATAATCTCTCGCTTTACTAGACATTTTGGAACGTAAACTCAAATTTAGGTTTGTCTCTGGTAATTTATAATTTGTTGTTAAATTAAAAAAGTGTCTTGGAACTCTAACCATTTGAGACTTGGCGTTGTCGGCGACTTTATCTGGGTTTTGATACTCAGCACCATCAAAAGTTGAGGTATACGTATAGTTCAAATTGAAATCCAATAAATCATTGGTTTTCCAATCTGAAATAAACTCAATACCTTGGGCGCGGGTAGTACTTTTTACGTTTGTTGTATTACCATATTGAGCATATGCTGTATTACTTGCCCAACCTTCAAGTGCATCTATATATTGTGTTGAAAAAAATGTTAAATCAATATCTAAATTAAAATCAGTTATAGTTTTTTCAAATCCAATATCATAGCCCTTACTAGTTTCAGCTTTCATGGCTTCTCTAACTTTTGGATGAAATCCATAAACATAATACATTTCATAAAGCGCTGGAAATCTAAATGCCTTTCCGTATGAGCTTTTAACCTTAAAGGTTTTATCATCAGACAAGTGGGCCATAGTAACTCTATATGCATTTTCTTTTCCCACTACAGAATGTTCTTCTTGTCTAGCTCCAATTGTTGCATACAAATTTTGAGTAAATCTTTTTTGATAGTCAGCATAAATAGAATCCGTTGTTGCGCCCTGTTTATTGAAGCCTGACAACGCTGTGGTTTGTTTATAGTTCATAGTCTCGAACGCTACATCAGCTCCAAGAATTACACTACTATCTAAATCAAAATTGTAAGAACCTAAATATGATAAAGCTTTTCTATCACCTTTAAAATCATCTTGTGCACCCGTACCCACATTAGCCGTTCTATTCATATTATATTTAGAAAATGTTAGCTTATTAGAAAACTGCTCGTTAGGATCAAATAATAAACTTGTATTTAATGACATCTCATCTTGCTTTTGCACATCATCATCTAATAAAGCACGAACAGAAGTTCTACTTACTGTGTCATACTCAGTAGTAGCAACCGAGAATCTTAAATTGTTTTCTAATTTAATTTTGTCATTAAATTTATATCCGTAACTTGAAGCAAAAGTATTATTATCATAGCCATCATCTTCATCATTATCTGTCATATTGGAAATACCTTGAGTAACAAATTTTTCTATTCCAACATAAAAATCTTTTTTTTCATCTGCTCCAGACATTGATAGTGCTAAATTGTGAGTTCCATTAGATCCAGTATTGTAACTTGCATTTTTTTGAAAGCCTGGTTTTCCTTTTTTTGTAGTAATGTTAATTGTCCCTCCCATTGCGCCACTACCATAAAGTGAACTTTGATTTCCTCTTAGAATTTCAACTCTAGATATTTGGTCTTTTAAAATATGTGCAAAATCAAAATCACCAGAGGGGCTTCCTGGATCATATTGTTTAACTCCATCAATATAAACTGTTGAATATCTTTTGGGCAAACCTCTTAGCTGAATTCCTGAAGTAGAACCATAACCACCCGTTTGAAATTTATTTAAGCTTGCACTTCCGCTGCTAAGCACATCTCCTAAAAAATAACCGTTAGATTTTGCTATAAAAGCTTCATCGTATACCGTTACCGATGTTCCTACTGTCGATTTAGATTGCGGTTTTTGGCTTGGAGCTATGACGATAACAGGAATATCTTCAGCAAATACAGGGTTTATTGATATTGAAATCGAAATTATTATAAAAAAAATACTTATTCTTAAAGTTCGCAGCATTTAGTTCTCCTTCAATTTTAAATCTTTAGCTTTAAAATGTTTTTTATCTTTCAATGCCACTGCTAATTTTGCATTGCAGAACTAGGCTCTTCCTGGCCATCATTCGACAGGGGACTATATTGGGCGGCGCTCGGACTTAAACAGCTTTGTTTTTACCATTGCAGGAACAGTCAATGAATTTCACATTGTTCCCCACCATATCAATATTGTTAAATAATAATTAGCTTATTTTTAAAATCTTGTCAACCATTAGGTTCAACTATTGAACATGCTCATTTTTAATGAAACTATTCAAATTATTTGAATTTAATTCGTTAATACCAATTCTTAAATCATCTCTAATTTTAAAAAATTCTTTCTGATAATTATTTATTTTATTGACGTAAATATCTTTAAGTCTTAAAGGTAAATCTTTTTCTGAAACTGAATTTACCAGTGGATATTTGTTTGAATAAATATCTAGATAGTTTTCCATTAACTTACATTCACTCATTAAAGAAATTACGATATTTCCTTTGAAAATGGCATCATACACACTAGCTGTATCCATTGCTATACAGCAATATGTATCCTCCAACTCTGAACTTAAATCTTTTTTGGCCCACTCCCAACCAATAGGTAACTTTTTCCACTTCATTTTCTTTAAAATATCTTGAGTTTTAGAAAAAGGATGAGCTTTAATTTTTACTTTCAATTTAAGATTATCAATTATTAATGAATTATTTGTATACACTTTTGTTAAAGTTTCAATAGCACTTTCACTGACCATTGATAATAAGATTAATAGATTCTTTGAAGGGTCTTTATTTAATACTTTTTTTTCAGGAAAATTTTTTTTTAAATCTGCACCTAATATTAGTTTATTTATGGGCACGCCTTGATTTGACAAAATTTTAAAACTCATATTACCTGTGCATATTATATAATTTGGTTTTGCCTGGCTTTCCCATTCACTATTTAAGTGATGATAGCTCATAAATTTCTTAGATGTTAAACAATTACTATAACCAAATGTTGTAGATTTAATTATCGATTTATTTGCTACATACCTAATAGGTTGCTCAGATGGCAAATTTTGATATTGATCATAAATTAATATTGATTTTGCATCTTTAATCCATTTTTTGAAAGCTGGAATATATCGAAGAAAAATAATACTCTGCTCTTGTAGTTGTAAAAGTCTTTCATAATAAATTAAACTATTTAGTTTGGCTTCGGGATATAAAACTTTATAGCTTAATGTCTTTGATGATTTTAAATAATTTTTAAAAATATTAAAATAATCTTTTAAATTTAACCAGTCTTCGGGAATAAAAGAATTAATTTTTCTTAAATTTTTGTAAAAGTTTAGCGTTGGTCGATTATTAAAGAGCCACGGTAAAAAATAAACTTTTATTCCCTTTTTTTCTATCCAATCGGGCAAAACTGTAAAATAATTTGATTTAATATTTCTATCTTTTACATTGCTAACATCAGTCATACTATAATGAAAAAGTGCAATGTTACCTGAAGGTTGTAATATTTTTTTAGGTTTAGTGAGTTTTGCAAAAAGAAAGTTTATGAATAGGAGTATAGTTAATTTACACTGATTAAATAGTCCTTTTGTACGTAAAATAAAAATTTCTTTAAAATTATAAAATTTAAAAAAACTTAAGTATACTAATTTATAATCTGATGGAAAATTTTCTGACAAAAGTTTTAATAAAAAACTATTTTCACAAATTATAAGGATTTCTTTATATTCTTTAATTTCCTTCAAATATTTTTTAATTGCAAATAATTGGCATATATTTTCAAAAAAATTTGTATGAGTATTATTTCTGCAAGCAATATGTGTTACCCACCAATTAACTGAATCTTTGTTTATAATCCTTTGTGATTCTATCCATTCTAAATAACTCTTTTTTTGTGTTTCACCTTGTTCATGAATCTCATAATGGAGTTTTGTTCTTTCTTTGCTCAATCTATGTTCCCAGTATTTCATTTTCGAAAATGAACTACCAAAATATATCCACGGAATATCTTGATCAATGGGCTGAGATGAGTGTGCTAATATAATTTTCATTTAAAGATTAAAAAAATTAGTATTTCCTAATTATTTAATTAAAAAATATGTGAATTTAAAATGATTGATATTTTTGTAATATTAAAGTTCGTCTTGATATATATTTTTTTCAATACCTTGCTCAAAAGTATTATTTGGTACAACAACCTCATCATTAACATTGGATGAGGGACTTGCATCAGGCCTAGGCATGTATTTGTCAAGAAATTCTACTCTTAAATTTTTATAAATTTTATTACCCTCGTCCGTAAATTTTTCTGCTTTTTTAATATCCTTCCATCTATTTTTTGGAAATTTAATATAAAGAACAAAGGTTCTTTTAATACCTTCTATTTCTTCAGGCGTGTATTGAGGCATAACAACCTGTGGTGTATCTGTTAAACATTTTGTGATAGCGTCAGGAGACAACAATCCTAACTTCTCTGTAACTTTTCTCAATGGAGTTCCGTGAAAAGGAGCAAAAGTATAAATATTTGCGTTATCAGCATCAATATGTTTATTCAATTCAATAGTATCAAAAGCAAGATCTCTCGTTTCATTTGGAAAACCAGTTATGCTGTTAACACTAAATTGGATACCTAATCTTTTTGGAACTTTACATGCTTCAATGATATCTTTGTTCTTCCATCTTCTGTCTAACATTTTTTTTCTAAATTGTTCGTTTCCATGCTCTAAACCAAAAGCCATACGTCTAAGTCCAACTTTTTGTAGTTTACTTAATTTTTCTGTCGTAACTGTTTCTGGGCGTGTTTGCATCCAGAATGGTAAATTAATATCTTTATACATTTCACAAAATTCATCTAGCTCTCTTTTATTATAAGCAAGAAATGTATCTGCCCAAAAATATATGTACTCTAATCCAAATTCGTCTTTGAAGTGTTTAAGCTCTTCGTAAACTTTCTGCATACTTTTTTTTCTAAAAAAAGATGATCCTGTTTCTTGATTGTATAATCTTTGTTGATCAGGTGAGTTACAAAACGTACAAGTATAAGGACAACCTCTATGTGTTTCAACAGGCACCATTTTCCAAATTTTTCCTGCCATAGGACGATATAATCTATTTTCCTCAAATAAAGATAAATCTATTTTTGGATTACTGTTTATATCCACAAGTTTACTAATTTTATTTTTTTTAATTTCACCATCCTCATCTTTGACCCACAAATTTGTAACAGTTGAATAATCTTCTCCTTTTTCGATTTTTTTACAAAGGTCCACTAATGATTTTTCTCCTTCACCAACGCAAATCATATCTACATATGGATATTTAATACATAGATCAGGAGCAAATGTTGCAAAAACTCCTCCAGCAATAACAGGAATTTTATCTTTTATTTTTTCATCTTTTATTTCTTCCAAAACACGCATACCCAGTTCCCACATATCTTCTGTTGATGACATTGCAATTAAATCTGGTTGAAATCTTTTAATTTGATTGGTGATATCAACTTTCCAATCTGCATTTTTTAATCTAATACCTCTTGAGCCCATATCAAATGGCTGGACATTTAATCTTTCCATTTTTGATCCATCAGAATCCACACCATAATCAACTGAGTAGTATGTAAGGTCAAAAATTTCTGACTTGTGTCCTTGTTCTTTTAATAAAGCTGAAAATAATGCTACAGCAGGCGGCAACATATTCATGCCGTATGTATTTGGATATATAACTAATACTTTTATTCCCATATTTTTAGATAAATATATTGTAAAATTAATATTTTGTCACTAATAACGTTCAACAATTGAACGAATTGTAAGACTAAATATTATCAATACTGCATTTCGTCCTTAATATCCAGGTTTTGCTTCTTCCGAAGAATCAAAGCTGTAATTATTAGGATTTTCTAAATTTTTAAAGTCTTCTGGTCCACCATGAGGATTAGCGTCCGGTTTTGGCATATATGTTTCAAGGTATTCCTCTTTTAGATGAGCATAAATTCTTTCACCTTCTTTATCATTTTTTTCTGCCCGTCCAATCTCCTTCCATCTATTTTTTGGAAATTTTACGTATAAAGCAAAACATTTTTTTATTTCTTCAATTTCGTGAGGAGGATATTGAGGCATATTTAACACACTTTTATCAGTTAAACATTTTGTAATAGTTTCCGGTTTAATTAAGCCTAGTTCTTCGCACATCTTTCTCAAAGGAGTGCCATGGAAAGGGACAAAATTATAAATATTTTGGTTATCAGCTTCAATTTGTCTATTAAGTTCTATAGTGTCAAAAGCAAGCTTTTTAGTTTCTGTTGGAAATCCAGTAATATTATTAATGCTGAATTGAACACCATACTTGTGAGGAATTTTTAATCTATCAACAATGTCTTTATTTTTCCATCTTCTATCTAATATTTTGCTTCTAAATTCTTCATTTCCATGCTCAACACCAAAAGATATTCGGTGCAGTCCTACTTCACTAAGTTTTTTAATATTATAATCATTGATAGTTTCTGGTCGTGTTTGCATCCAAAATGGTAAATTTATTTCTTTATACATCTCACAAAATTCTTCAAACTCTTTTTTATTCATCGCCAAAAATGTATCTGCCCAAAAATAATTATATTCAACTTTATGGGATTCTTTAAAATGCTTAAGCTCTTTATGCACTAATTCCATTTTCTTTTTTCTAAAAAAATTATGCCCCAATCCCTTATAAAGTTGCATTTGGTCTGGTGAATTGCAAAATCTACACGTATATGGACATCCGCGGATTGTTTCAACTGGATACATTTTGTAAACCTTGCCTGACATAGGTCTATAAAGTCTGCTCTCCTCAAATAACGAAGTATCAATAATAGGATTTTTATTAACATCTACAGGATTAGAAATAGAATTTTTTTTAACTATTTTTCCATCTTTTTTTATCCATAAATTAGTAACATCAGTATAGTCTTCATTATTTTTAATCTTTTTGCATAAGTCAATTAAAGCATTTTCGCCTTCGCCTACACAAACCATATCAACAAGATCATATTTTATACAAAGTTCAGGCGCAAATGTTGGAAATACTCCTCCTGCAACAACTGGAATATTATTTTTTAATTTATATTCTTTTAGCTCATCAAGAATCTTTATTCCTAATTCCCACATATCTTCCGTAGATGATAATGCTAGTAGATCCGGCTTAAATTCTTCAACTTTTTTATGTAAATCAACTTTCCAATTAGAATCTTTTATTCTTAAATTTTTTTTTGACATCTCTTTTGTGTATGGAACAACGCTTAGTATATCTTCTTTAGATCCATCTGAATCAATTCCATGATTTATGGCATAATATGTGGTATCAAAGACTTGTGCCACGTGCCCTTCTCTTTTTAAAATAGCTGCAAATGTCGCTATTGCAGGTGGCAACATATTCATTCCAAAAGTATTAGGATATATAAATAAAACTTTAATTCCTTTTTGCATAATTAGTTTATTTACCTAAGGATTGTATTTCTTTTAGACGATCCATTGCATTGTAATTTTGAGGCTTACTTTGATTTATTATTACTCTAGTTCCTCCCCCCACATCAGACTCGGCGTTGGGGGCATAATCATTTTTATAAATCATCATTAATTCTTCAAACATTTTATTTCCACGCTCATCATCTTTTTCTGCTATTTTAATAAAGTCGTATAAACTTTCTGGAAGTTTTGTGTAAAGAGCAAAACATTTTGAAATACCTTTTATTTCTTCATGAGTTATATGATTTTGAGTAAGAGGAGAAGCATAAGTTACGTCCTCAGCTAACTTGGTTTTGTCAAAATAACCTTTTTTGATACAATAAGAGTGTAGCCATGTACCATGATAAGGTTGAAAAATGCTACAGCTATGACTTTCAGCTTTAATTTTTTTATTTAATTTAATTGTGTCAAACATCATTTCCCTAGTTTCATCTGGAAAACCCACAACGTTATTTACTGATAGCTCTATCGAAGAAGCCGCTACTATTCTACAAGCTTCTATAATCTGTTCTATAGTTGCATTTCTTTTTAACATTGTTTTTGCATATTCTTGATTACCTGACTCAATTCCAATACTCATTCTGTGACAATTAATATCTTCGAGCATTTTTACATTTTCTTTTCTTATAGTTTCTGGTCTTGTATTAAACCAAAATGGTAATTTAATTTTCTCATACATTTTACAAAATTCATAAAATCTTTTTTTAGGCATTGCTAAAAAAGTTTCTGAAACAAAATAAAAATATTCTACTCCAAGTTCATCGATATAATGTTTCATTTCTCTTTCTATTTGGGCAATTGGTTTACTTCTTGACCACGTCCCAACATCCTTAAACTCTTCTTCAAATACAGGCGCAGAACAAAAAGTACATTTATAGGGACATCCTCTTGAAAATTCTATTGGAACCATTTTCCATAATTTTCCTGACATTGGGCGGTAAATTCTCTTGGGATCATACTTTGCAAATTCAAGCATAGGCAAATCATCCATATCAACTAAAGGACCTTTTGGATTTTTAATAATTTTATCACCATCTTTAGCCCAAATTCCTTTGATGTTAGTAAGATCTTTACCTGTGGCTAACGCTTTGCAGAATTCAATATTTGCATACTCTCCTTCTCCTACACAAATGTAATCAACTGCTTCATCCTGCAATGCCATCGCTGGTGCAAAAATTGGAAAACATCCTCCTTCAAGAGTTGGAATTTTTAAATCTCTTACTTTGTTTAAAAGTTCCACACCAAACTTATGGGTAGATTCTACTGTTGAAAGCATTATTACACTAGGTTTATAGCCTTCACATTTTTTTCTAAAGTCGTCATATACATTCGTTTCAATATATTTTATTCCAACATCGGCATAATTAAATTCTGCGACTTGCAATCTTTCTGTTAAAACTTTATCACGATCTTTAGCTTGGCTTTTATTTACACCTAGTCTTCCATCATTAGGATAATATGTTGTATCAAAAATTTCATAATCAATTTTGTGTTTTTTTAACATACCCGCAATAGAAGATAGTCCTATAGGAAAAAGATTATCCATTGGTGAGTTTGCATAGACTAGTAAAACTCTAAAATTACTGAAGTCTACATCAGAGGTATTTAATTTATATACTGGGTGCTTATTTAAATTTTTTGACATAATATTGTTCTAAACATATCAACTTTTTTACAAATTGCAGTACTTTTAAAAAAATAATTTTTTTTCTTAAAAATAATGCATTTTTTAAGAATTCTCAAACTCTAAATCGACACATTTTCATTAATTTAAACTAAATAACAGGATTTGCAGGGTGTTATCTTTTGTCTCTCTTGATTTAAGTGTGATTCTCTCAATGTGTTGTAAGACTCAGACTGCCAAAGCTCACTTAGCTTTTTTTCATGAAATGTCCCGGTAGATAGCATTGATTTATAATCTACGTCACATGGGTTTGCCTTACCGTCCCACCAAATAAACATTCTTCTCCATAAGTCAGAGCATGGTTCTGCGATTTCATTATGACTTTTATCATATGAATTTTCCCAAGGATTGTATTCTACAAATGCTACTTGATCGACTAATCCTTGCCATAGATTTTTCATATCGTCAAAGTTTTGTTCTTTTGAAAATTTTACTCCAGATACTCTAGTAATCATTTTTTTATTAGAATATTGTTTTTCTTTAATATTTTTAAATCTTTCAATATTTTTTAATACTATGTCTAACTTTCCATTTACCCTTAGTTTTGCATAAAGCTTTTCATCGGCAGCATCGGCAGAAAATATAAGCGTTCTCACCCCTGAGGAAAGTATAGCATGACATTTATCTTCATTTAATAAGGACGCGTTTGTGTTTAGTTTTAAAGATATAAATTTGTCATTAGTATAACTTAACATTTGATTAATATCTTTGCATGCCAAAGGTTCGCCTCTTGAGGCTAAAGTAACAAATTCAACATTACCTTCCGCATCATCAATAATTTTTTTAAAAAGATCATGGGTCATATTTCCCATAAAACCGTTTTTCTTATTTGTAAAAGTAGTATCTGTTTCAAAACAGAAAACACATCTATAATTACATATAGATGTAGGTTCTATTTGCAGATAAGGGGGGAACTCATCAATCTCTTTTGTTATAGGGAATATTTCATATCTATACCTATGCACTACGTATTTTAATACGAAAATGTCAGGCAAAATATCAATTTCCGAAATAGCATAGTTTGTAAGTGTAAATTTATCTTTTTTCTTTTTTTTATCTTTGCTATTTAAATCTGTGATCGCTCTTTTTAAAATATTTTGATGAGCAATCGAAAGATCTGATAAAAATTTTTTGTTTTTACTTATTTTTATAATTCTTTGTATTGTTTCACTTTCATGATAAGAATCCTTAAAATTTATCTCACTAATACTATCTTTTTTTTTATAGGTTTTATTTAAGTCCATTTTTTTTTATCCAATATTTGGCTAAAGGCATTTGCCACTCATAATCAATGTCGAATCCTGCTTCAGAAAATATGGGTGCTATTTTTTTCCCCATCCATTTTTGTGGTAATAAATTTTTTTTAATTTTTTCTAAACATTTAGGTCTAACTACTGACACTGACATATCGGCAAAAAAAACACTTCCTTGAGAGTCTCTGTCACAATTTAAAGTATAAGGATTCCCAAAGTGTTTAAAAGGAATAAAGGGTATTAGATTACCATTTTTATCAAGCTTTCTTGCTCTAAGTGGACTCCACATATTATAAACAGAAGTAGTAACAGCAGAATCAAACTTTTTATTTTTATTTAATATTTCGATTCCTTTATTAATCAAACTGGAGTTTATAGTAGGTGAATTTGCCATTAGCAGTACTAGATATTTAATTTTAATATTTTCTTCTTTTAACATTTTTTTAATTTTGAAATATGCATGCTGATAAACATCTTCTCCTAAAGCTTGATCGTTAGCTAATTTTATAGGTCTATCAATTATGTATGCGCCATGTTTTTTGCTAACTTTTTTAATTATGGGACAGTCTGTAGATACAAAAATTTTGTTAATATATTTAGACTTTTTTGCAGCTATTAATGGATATTCACACAAAAGTTTACCATAAACTTTTTTGATATTTTTTTTGGGAAAGCCTTTACTTTTTGACCTTCCAATCATAAGTGCACATATCATAATATCTAATTATTTCTTTCAAGTATTGATACAAACATTATTTAAAAATTAATTTTTTATCCATATTTGATTATAACACGTGGAATACTGAGAATTATCAAATAATTCTGAATGGGCTTTTTTTGTCATTTTAAAACCTGCTTTTTGTAAATATTCTGTGGTATTTTCTTTTTGTGTTTCAAAAATGTCATCTACTTCTACTAGTAAACTTTTAACATTTTTTAAGGTTTCGCTTCCTCCTTTTAATATCAAATGCTCAATTCCATCAACATCTATTTTAATATAATCTGGCTGAGGTATTTCCAATAAACTTATTGCCTGATCCATTGAAAGACCTATAGTTTTATAATCAAATTTGCTAATTAATTGAGATCCATCGTGCGTGTAATCTTGACCAAATGTTGAACCAGAACCTCCCCACTCTGTAGTTGACATACTTAATTTACTTTCAGAAAGATATTCTGTTAAAGGTATTGGAACTATTGTCACTTTATCTGAGAGATTATTTACTGAAATATTTCTTCCTAATAACTCAAGATTAAAAATAGATGGTTCAAAAGCAAAAACTTTGCAATTTTTACTTTTTGCTGCATAACAAGTGTAAAGACCTACATTTGCTCCGATATCCCAAAAAATAGTATTTTTTTCAAAATTATCTATCCATTCTAAAGTTTCAGGTTCTTTAGTTGCAAAAGTGTCTATTCGAAACCTATTAATCCAGTTTGGAACAACAAATTTAAGCTTACAATCTAAATATACAATTTCTTTTACATTTTTTAGTGATAAATCTAAAAATTTATCTGAAATAATTTTTCCTACTCTAGTTTTAAAAACTATTGATAGAGGCAAAGTAATTATTTTTTTTATTATGTTTTTAATTATTTTCATGGTTTAAAGAATAAGGTTTTTATATAATTTATAATATCAACTTTTCTTTTTTATCGTTTGAATTAGTTCTAATAAACTATTTTTAAAATTAACATTAGAGCTAAGAGTAAATTTTTTCCCATTTTTAAATTTATATGTAAAAGGTGATATTATATAATGACCTAATAATTTTTTGTTTAAAAATTTAATTTTTTTCTTAATTTTAAGGATCTTAGCTAATATTTTTAAAAAATCATAAACTTTTATTTTTTCTTTTCCTGTTAAAATAATATATTGATTTCTAAATTTTTTTTTTAAAATATCTGCGCTTGCTTTTGCCGCATCTTTAACATGTATATATTCTCTTACAGAATTTTTACTTCCCAAATAACTTAATATACCTGTTTTGATTGCTCTTTTAATAATCGATGTAACTCCATTTGTATCATCTGCGCGTTCTCCGTATAAAGAGCCAAATCTAAGTACAGTATAGCTAATACCAAAAGTATTATGGTATTCCTCAACATATTCTTCAGCTGCTTTTTTACTGCAACGATAAAATCCCCCATCTTTGCTATTTACATAAATGGTACTTGCGTGCACGAATCTTTTAATTTTGTGTCTATGACAAGCCTCAAGTGTAAGTACTGTTCCAAAAATATTTATGTTTGCTGTTTCAATTGGTTTGTTTATTGCTTCATCCATATCCGCTAACGCCGCAAAATGAAAAACTACATCAGTGCCTTTTATAGCTTTATCTAAATCTATTTTGTTTAAAATATCACCTTGATACATTTTTTGATCTGATCTTATCCATTTAGATTTATTTTTATCAAAGATAGTTACCTTATGACCTCTTTTGCTTAACTCATCTGCAACATGAGAGCCAACAAATCCACTACCTCCAGTAACAACAATTTTCATTTTTTTATTATCTACCTTTGGTTTAAATGAATTTTATTAAAAGCTCCAACAATCTGCTTCATATATTTTGTTGGACCTAATGTAAATCTCAAAATTGTCTTACGGCCTGGTATTCTTGTTTCATTTGCAATTAAAATTTTTTTCTTTTTTAAATAATTAAAAACTTTTCTTTTAAAATATTCTTTTTTTACATCTACTAGTAAAAAATTTGCATAAGAATTGTAATAAAAAAATCCAAGTTTTTGCATTTTTTTAGTTAAATATTTTTTTCCTTCATTTGTTTCTTTAATATATTTTTTTAAAATATTTTCATTTTTCATAATTTCTTTAATTATCAAAACAGATATAGAGTTTATTTCGTACATAGGTCGATATTTGTATAATCTAGTTGCTGTAGCTTTATCTGAAATTATTAATCCCACTCTACAACCAGCTAAGCCATAAGCCTTTGAAAATGTTCTTACAATAATTAAATTCTTGAATTTTTTTATATATTTTAAAAATGTAAAATCATAAAAACCATAATATGCTTCATCGATTAAAACATAGCAGTTATTTTTTTTTGCTTTTTTTAGAATACTGATTAAATTCTCTTTTTTAATAATTGTTCCTGTTGGGCTATTAGGGTTTGCTATAATAATTAGTTTAGCTTTATTATTTATCTCTTTTATCATCTTATTAAGATTTAATTCTAATTTATTATTAAATTTAATTTTTACCTGTTTTGCCTGAAAAAGTTTTGCATATACATCAACCATTCCAAAGGTCGGCGACAAAGTAATTATTTTATCTCCTTTTTTTACTAATAAATCGAAACAATTTTTTATTGCTGAATCTGCTCCAGCAGTAAGTACAAACATATCTTTATTTAAATTAAATTTTTTAGAAAAAATATTATATAATGACTCAGTTTCTGGATAAGCACTTAAATGGTTGGAATTAATTTTTTTTAAAATGTTTTTTATAAAATAATTTTCAAATTCTACAACTCTCTCGTTTTTATCAAGTCTAAACATGTCATGTCTAGATTGAGATGATCCTCTAACTCTAAATATTTTATCTATATGTCTAAAGTAATTGAATTTTTTTAAAATTTTAAATGATTTCATAATTTATTTATTTGAGACAAAGATTCATTTAAAAACTTATCACGTTTATGCATGCCATCAAGTTTTATATAATAATTTCTAGATTTAGTTTTACTTCGTGTATAAAACTTTCCGTTTTCAAGATACTTTTCAAGATTTATTAAAAAAGATTTTGTTTTGCTAAAATAATATATTTCATCTTTTATGTTGGTATTTTGATAAGTTTCTCTTACATCTTGGTCCATTAAAAAAATATCTGAGTCGAAATATAACGCTTCAAAGAAAGTTGTGCTAATCCAAGGTAGAATATTTAAATCTGATATTCTCAATAGATCATTGACTGTGTATTCTCTAGAAAAAAATAAAATTTCATTTGCATCATTATCCTTTAACATTCTTTTCCATAAACTTTCTCTTCCGTATGGATAATCTTTAAAAATAATATTATATTTTTTTTGATACCTCTTTAATAAAGATATAATGTTATAATTAAATTCCCATAATAAGGTGTCCATTTTTTCTCTATTACGACCAAAGTAAAATTGATTTCTATAAGCATCAAAGCCCATTATAAAAAGTATAGTTTTCTTATTATTTGCTTCTATTATTTTTTTTGGTGTTTTTTTTCTATTATCATAATCCAATCTACATGAACCAACAGGATAAATTTTTTGATTAACATTAAACCCTAACTCTTTTAAAACACACTTATCATCAACAATAAGATCTTTTAAATTTAATCCATATGAGATGTGATTTTTGCAAAATCTAAAATCAGTTATATCAAATGGAGAAATTGAATAGTTTAAACCAGTTCCACCATGGGTCCATGTAACAAAAGGAATTCCCAAATCATTACAAATCTTTCTAAACACGACATTATCTGTGTTAAAGGGAGACATGTTTTGAAAAATAACACAGTTGGGGTTCGTTTTTTTTATAACTTTTTTAGCCTTATAATGCTGAATTAATGCGAAATCTAATTCTTGAGTTAATTTAAACAATATTTCATTAAAAATTAATTTAAAACTTACATTATTGTGAGAAGTCATATTATAAAAATCAGTTTCATTTTCTAAATATTTAATAAATTTATTAAAAAAAGTACGATCTCCAGTAGTTTTTTTTTTATTACCATTTGCACTATTGAAAGATAAAAATAGTTTTGATTGATCTGGATACATCTTTTTATATCTGGAAATCTCAAAACAGTTTATTGAGAGATACTTTGGTTTAAGTGTATAATAGTTAAATAAAAAGTTTAATTTTTCATAGGTATTTTTTACTTTTGTTTTTATAAACTTTTTAAAAATAAAAATATTTTTATTACTAAAAAAATTTAATGATCTGTAATCATTGTTGGGAACAACTTTATTTATTTTTACTTTGTTGGAATGTAATTTTGTTTCTAATAAATATTCAAGCACACTTGAATTAGAGTTGATTAAAAAAGTATTATTATCGATAGTAATTTTGCTAGTTTCGGCTACTGTTATTTCTTGAAAATTATATTGATCTAATAATATTGATATTAGTTCACTATAAAAAAATAACTGATCAAAAGATATTTTAATAATATAATGATAATCATTAAAAAAATTCCATTTTAAATTTTTAAATCTTTGATCAGTTTGCCATAAAGCTTCATCTAAAACTTGTGAAATTTTAATACTATGTTCTGTAATATCTTTATATTTTTTCCAAAGTTCTTTATGATCGCAAAAATTATAAGTTTCATAAAATTTAACGTTATTTTTTTTTAATATATAACTAACCTCTGCATCTAACGAAACTATGATGTCATTTTTAAAAAATTTTATATTTTTTTTGATTTCTTCTGCATGCCAGACATATTCAACTAATACCAGTTTCATGAAAATTATATATAAATTTAAGCTTAGTTTTGCTTTATTTTTTTAGAATTTAATTAATATTATGTGAACTACCAAACGGATCGTCCGCTATCAACAATCCAAATACTGCTTGTTACAAAATGAGATTTTTCTGATGCTAAAAATAAGCATATATCTGCAATATTTTTTAGGATTGTCAAATTTTTTTAAAGCAACATTTAAATTTAAAATTAGCGGTATTTTCGTAAACTGATCAGTATTTTTTTTACTGAAGCGATCATGTAATCAAATTCCTTTTCGGACATCCAAATGTGAAAAGGGAACGATATCATGTTGTTAAAAAAAAACTCAGTATTTGGACATTTTGCTTGTCCAAAACCCATTTTTTTAAATAAAGGATATTTATAAAGCGGATAATATTGTACTGCACATTTTATAGAACAATCTTCATGTAGTTTTTTGATTAGATTATTTCTATTAATTTTTTTTCTTGGCTTATAATAGGCGCTTAACAAATGATAAACGTGTTTCTGAGAGGTAAAAGATTCGTTAAAATTTAATTCTTCAAATCTTGACAATTTTTTTATAAATTTTTTGGCTCTTTTAATTCTTAAATTATTAAATTTATCTACTTTTTTCATCATAACAATTCCGGCTCCACATTGTATTTCGCTCAATGTAAATTTGTATGGCCACTTATTCTTAATATCTAACTCAAGATTTCCCATTGCTGGTAACCAATAATTTTTTCTTTTAAATCTATAATCGCAATGTCCATTATGTCTTAAACCAGAAACTTTTAATGCTAAATTATTTTCTTTTACATAAAGCATTCCTCCTTCTCCCAAAGTAGTTATATTTTTTTGAGCATGAAACGAATAACAAGAAAAATCTCCCAAGGTTCCAACTTTTCTTTTTTGTATTTCGGCTCCAAGTGCCTGGGCACAATCTTCAATGATTTTAATTTTCCTTTTTTTGCAAAATTTAATAATTTTTCTAAAATCGCATGCATATCCATAAAGATGAACTATTACTATAGCTTTTGTTTTTGGAGTTATTTTCTTTTGAATATCTTGAATATCAATTACGCGAGTTTTAAAATTTATATCTGCCCATACAATTTTAGCACCTTGTCGTGCAAAAGGAATTGCAGAAGCACAATAAGTATGGGCGGGTATTATTACTTCATCTCCTTTTTTAAGACGCAAAAGTAGTGAAATAATTTCTAATGCAGCTGCCGCTGAGCTAAGAGCAAAAACATTTTTCTCTTTTATATATTTAGAAAATACGTGTTCAAACTCTTTGAGGTATTTTCCTTGTGTTAAAGGATCAGCTGTCCTAATTATTTTGGTTAAATAATTAATATCCTTATTTGTGTAATTATGTGAGCGTCCGCTCCAATTTATTTTCATTTTTTTTTAAGTAATTTTTTTACTATTTCTATTTCACTTAAATCGTTTATATCAATAGACCTATGCTTCGGCATTATAAGAAATCCATGTTTTTTATTATCATAAATTCTTTTTTTTATAATTAATTCTCTATGTATTATATAGATAGCTCCATTTATGAAATAGGACTCAAAATCAAAATCTTGCCTTCTGTAATATAACTTAGACTTGCTTAAAGTATATTTCCATTTTTTTTTATAAAATTTTATAGTTTCATACGGATGCTCTAAAGAACTAGAAATGCTAAATAAACTTTTATATTTCTTATCTCTAACTAATTTTGTAGCAGCATTTATGTCTTTATAATTTCTTAATGGAGACGTTGGTTGCAGTACTACTAAATAATCGTAATCTATTTTTTTGATTTTTGTCCATTGATGAAAATGAAACAAAGTATCTATAAGCGATGTATTGCTCTTTGAAAATTTTTTTGGCCTTTTATAATCTATAGAAATGTTAAATTTTTTTGCTATTTTTTTTATTTTTTTATCATCGCTTAATAAATATTTCATTTTAATTGAATATTTTTTTAATTGTTCAAAAGTATATTGAATCAAAGGCTTTTTATTTATAATAAAAATATTCTTTTTTTTTATTGATCTTGAGTTTGATCTAGCCGGAATTACTATTAAAAATTTCATTTATATTAAATAAATTACGATTATTTTTTATTTTCTTTTAGGTAAGACTTTAATTTTTTTTTATAATTTTTAAATCCAATTTTATTTAATTTTGCATTTTTTGACTTTATAGACATATTAAAAGCTCCTCTATCAATCTGGCTTATATTTTTTTCACTTCCATGAACAACTAAGGGACTATGTATTATGCAATCTCCCTTTTTAACTTCTATATAGTATTTTTTATATTTTCTCTTAATGTAATTAATTTTTTTTTTTGAAATACACATAGAAGCTCCTAGATTTCCATGAGGGTCATGTGATAAAAGATCTTCGTTTTGAGATCCTGCATAATAATACAAAGCTGAATTTTTTCTTGTTACAGATTCCGTCGGTATCCAAGCTGTAAAAGCTTCACATGGATTAAGATTAAAATATGCATTATCTTGATGTGGTTTTGTTTCAATCCCAATTTTTTTGGGTTTAAGAAAATAGGATGAGTTAAACCATTGTTTTTGATGTGCTCCAAAAATTTCATTAAAAACTTTATAAAGTTTAGAATGACTACCAAACTTTTTATATTTTGGCATATAATCTACTATATTATGTACGCTACTTAGCTGCCCACTTTTTAAATAGTGAAGATCTCTTATCTTGTTTTTGATTTGATTTTTTTTTATTAATTTTTCAGTTTCATTTTTTATTTCATCTACAATTTTTTTAGACACAAAATTTTTTAAAATAGCAAATCCATTTTTTTTAAATAATCTTTTTATCTCCGCTTTGTGCATAAAAATAACTTATAATATTACTGGTTAAATATATTGAATTTAATCAACTTTTACTCGAAGTTTTTTCCTTGCTGTTTCTTCTTTTGTGGAAAGTTTTTTTATTCCGTCTCCCTTAATTAAAGGTATCATCCTAATCGATTCTACAAAACTTCTTAGTGAGCCTGCTTCAATAGATGCTGATTGGTCTGAGCCATACATAGCTCGATCTAAAGTAATATGTCTTTCAATAGAGGTGGCACCTAGGGCGACAGCGGTTATGCAAACTTTTAACAAAGTACTCTCATGGCCAGAATATCCTACATTACAATTATATCTTTTTTTTAATGTTTCGATGCACATTAAGTTAGCCTCATTTTCTGGCATTGGATAAGTGCTGTTACAATGCATTATTTCAAAAGGACATTTTTCTGTTTTAAAAACTTTTACAACTTCATCTAGCTCTTGCAAAGTCGACATTCCTGATGAAATAAAAGTTTTTTTTCTTTCAGAGGCTATTTTTTTTATTAATGGTTTGTGGCCAAGCATTGGTGAGGCTACTTTATTAAAATCAACATTAAAGCTAGAAATAAAATCTTGAGATTCTAAATCCCAAGCAGAAGCGGTCCATTTAATATTTTTCACCTTGCAGTAATTATCTATTTCTTCGTATTCTTTTTTACCAAATTCAAGTCCATCTTTCTGTGCTCTTTGTGTTTTGCCCCAAGGGCTTTCTCTAAAACTATCTAAAAAATCTTTTTTATAGACTTTGTCAATATTTCTTTTTTGAAACTTAACAGCATCAAACCCCGCTCCAACAGCAGAATCAATTAATTTTTTTACAATATTTAAATCACCATTGTGATTTATACCAATTTCAGCAATTAAAAAAATGTTCATTCTAGCCCTCTAAAAATTATACATTATAGTTCTATATAAAATAATCATCCTTTTCCAGTTTGAATTATTATTTAATGATCGTTTGTTAAATATCATGTAAAATTTTCTTTTTTTAAAAGGAGCTAATGGTAGATCCATTTTTTGATCCAAAAAAAAATTTAAATTTATTTTTGCAGGTTTAAATTTCAGTCCAAATAATGCATAAATTCTTTCAAAAGTTACTTTGATAGGCTCATTTAGCGGACCCTCCGTGTCAACTGTATATACTACTGAAAAAAATTTAGTCATTTTAATAATTTTTTAAATTTGAATCCGTAAGTAACATTTTAATTCCTTTGCGGATAGATATTTTGGGTTTCCAATTAAAAAAATTTTTAATTTTTTTTATATTGGCTGAAGAGTATCTTGGATCGCCCTTTCTTTTTGGCATATATATTTTTTTGCTTTTAATTAATTTAACAATGTTATTAATTGTTACCGTCTCTTTTCCACCTACATTAAAAACTTCGCCAGTTATTTTTGATTTTGCGCATTTAATCATAATGTTAACTACGTCTGAAACATGAATAAAACTTCTAGTTTGATTTCCATCTCCAACTATCGATAAGGGTAGATTTTTTATTCTTTGTTTTAAAAAAATACTAATTACTCCACTATAAGCATTTAGTGCTGGTGATCTTGGACCATAAACATTGAACAACCTTAAAGATATAGCCTGAAAATTATTGATTTTTGCACATTTTAGAATATTTTTTTCTGATGTCCATTTTGTAAAAGCATATGGAGAAAGGTTTTTTATTTTTGCTTTTTCTGATGTTGGAATTTCCGTTGGATTACCATAGCAGCTCGCTGAAGCAGTATATATAAATTTTTTTAATTTCTTTTTATTAATTGAATTTAAAATATTTTCTGTACTAATAACGTTGGCCTTAAAATATTTTTTTGACTTTTTGAAACTTTCAGTTGCTTTTGAGAGTCCTGCAAGATGAAAAATATATTTAGCATTATGTATATACTTCGATATATTTTTGTTTATTGATAAATCGCATTTTATAAACTTTATTTTTTTTTTAACTTTAGATAAATTTTTTAAATTCCCAGTACTTAAATTATCTAAAACTATTACTTTATATTTTTTACGAACAAGTTCCTCTACTAAATGACTACCAATAAAACCTGCCCCGCCTGTAACTATCATTTCCATAAATTAAAATAAAGGATTCTAAACTAAAAAGTTTCGATTAAACAATGCTTCGCACTTTGATTTTTTTTTAGTCATACATCGTATTCATAAGTTAACTATTTCCCAAATTACCGATATAAATAATTTTTTTATTAGGTATCGTTGATAATTAAATACAATTAAAATTTTTTGAAGACAAGTTTTATAATGTCTATATTCTATTCAGAATATTAAATATTTTATTTTTTACCAAACCTTTTCCCTCAGTTTGGAAAAAGTCTGTATGCACTTTTTCTATCTCTTGATTCAGCGTGTTTTCATTATCTTCTAAATGCGATTTTGCTTTGAAAAGTAATTGTTGGTAATTATTACAAATAATTGCAGAACTTTTATAATTAAAAGTGCTAACTATATTTCCAATATAATTATGTCCATAATCATAAAATAGCACTGGGTATTTATAGGATAAACATTCATCAGCTATGGATGTATGTTTTGCGATTATCAAATCTGAGTTTTTGCATAATTTGTAAGAGTGAAAAAAAGCTTTGTAATTAGTTGAAATAATTAAATTTTTTTTCTCATTTATTTTTTTTATTAAATCTGCAAAATAGGGTAATTTTAGCCATTCTAGATTTTTATATCGTAATATTATTTGAGTATTTTTTAATTCTTCGGATAATTTTATCATGTCTTCTATAAAACTTCTGTTACATGACCAATTGGTTATAATATCTACATTGGAATCAAACCAAGTATCTGAGCACTGATAACCTAGTGCTGTTATAATTTTTTTACCTTTATTTTTTGCTTCTAAAACTTCATCAGGCATATCATCCTTCTTTATTTTTTTAAATTCGTCAGATCTCCATTGACCATAAGGTAGTATTGTCTTTATATAATTGTATTTAGATTTTTTTAAAGTATCTGCAGCAAATGTGCTGACAGCAAAATAATTGTCGACTACAACATTTGCAAAAGAAGTAAAATGTGGATGAATAAAACGTTCTTGCGCTGCGTATGTTGATATTTTTAAAAATTTGAAAGCAATTATAAGAGCCTTGGAACACAAAATATCATAATCTATTATAGCGCCTTTTACATTTTTGAGTTTTTCTAAATGATTTAAAAAAATAAGAAATTTCCTATATTCATTTAAAATTAATAGTAATCCTAAAAGGTTTTTTCTATTTTTTACAATGTATATATGTTTTAAAAAATTTATTATTATTTTAATAAAATATTTTATTTTTAATTTTGATTTTAAGTTAATTTTAAGGCATCTTAAATTATCAGCTATGTTTGAATTGAAATAATCTAAGTGAATTATTTTCTTTTGGTTAAAGGGAGAATTTTCATCTTCTGAATAAAAGAGTTTTTTATCGTACAAGTTTGCATAAGTTGTTCCTTTGTGTAAAACAAATATAATTTTTTTCTCATCCGTGTTTTTAACTTTTAATTTTCCAGTTTTTTTAAACTTTAGCCTTAAAAAAGAATATGAGAATAGTTTTAAGATCTCTAGTAGCATTGAAATCAAATCTAAAGGAATATAAACAATATTCATTTTTAATTGGTAGTTTATTGGTTTTAAAAAAAATAAACTTTCAAAAGTAATAAATATAATTTTTTTATTAATATTATTTTTTTTCCAAATTTGAATTTTTGTCAATTCTCCATTCTTTGGCCATAGCCTTTCCTGCAATACAAGTCTGAGTATTGGACTTAAATCTTCATTTTGACAAAAAATTTTTGATATTTTTTTTAATTGATTATCATTTAATAATTGTAAATTACTTGAATAAATTTGCTCGTTTGGATCACTGTCATAAAACGCCAATGCATCATTTGGTAATTTTTTTTCAAATTCTAGTGGTAAAGGCAATATTTGCATTTTTTTAAGTTTCGCAGCTAATATCTCTTTTTTTTCACTTGTTTTCGCACTTAAACTTAAATAAAAAATATTAATATTGAACAATTTCAAAACTCTTAAAATTGGTAAACAAAAATAGTTTAACTTATTAAAAATATATTGAGTATTTTCCATTTTAAATAACTAAATTTAGATATGAAATATTAAGATTGTCTGAATAAATAATTTATTAAGTTTAATTAGAATTTATTAGTTCTAAAAAATTAATTATTTGTATACGATTACTATCTTCTTCAACCGTATATATATTTCCTTTTTTGTCTTCTATTGCGTTCATCAAAGAAAACCACTCTCTGTAATCTTTTCCTTTTCTTCCAACAATTTTTAGCTCCTTTCCATTTATATCAAAAATGTGAAGAGTACTATTCGCGTAGTTGGGAACCAATATATGTGTATTGTCATAAAAATTGATTGATGGAGGATCAAAATCAGTTTTTTTTAATGTTGAAAAACTTTTTTGATACTCACCTTCAGTATTAAAAACTAATAATTTACCAAAGTTTCTTTCAGCTACGTAAATTTTACTTTCGTGAAATGTAATTCCGTGAGGATAAACTTTTTCTGCATTAAATTTGGAAAAATCAAATTTTTTTATAAATCGGCCATCATTCAAAACTTTAATTATTAAATTGTCTGCGGCGATGTAAACGTTTCCTTCGTTATCCGTATCAACCGAATAAGGGCGAATATCATGTAAAAGACCTCGTATTTTTATATCCCAATTTACTTTCTCAACACCGCTTTCATCAAATTTTCTTATTCTGCTATTAAAAAAACTGGCAACATATATATTTCCTTTGTTATCAACTTCTATTCCGTGTGGTTGTGGAGTATCAATTTTTTTTACTACTAAATTATCTTTTCCAATTATAATAATTTTATTATTTCTATAGTCGGCTACGTATATTGTGCCGTTTTTGTAATCGATATCATAGACTGAATTTTTTCTATCCGCCTCGAGCTTGTTTGAATTAATATAAATAATTTGTTTGTTGGCTGCTAACAACACATCTCCTGAAATAGTACTGTAAATTATAAAAAATATTAGGACTATTCTTAATTTATTGATTATTTTAGATAATTTCATTTAATAAAAAAAATTTATTTAAATTTACAAATTGATTCTATCCAAAAATTTTTTTTGTCTATCATTAAACTCTTCTATCTGATCTTTATTTAGATAAACTTCCCCATACGAAGAATGATCTCCCCATAAATTACATTTCCACCACTCATTATTTTTTATATACCAAACTCTAGGATCCCTAAATGAATCTGCTATTTTCCAAAACTCTAATTTCTTCATACCAACATAGTCTAACCAATGCTCAATATCACTTGAAATAACGTGATCATATTTTTTTACTAGCTTTACACCTTCTTCCCGTAACATATGAGCATTTCTAATATCTTTCGAGGCATGATCTGAACATCTACCATAGCCAAATTTTACAAATTTCATTAAATCGTGAATACCATTTTCATACCTATCATCCAAATTAGAATAATCTCTATAAGTTCTTTCGAAAGGAGTTTGTGAAGTTTTCCAAGAATATTTTTCCTTTACAATTTCAACATGTTGTTTCGCGTCCCATTTAAAAAAGTTTCCTATATATAAGCCTCTTATGCCAACCTTCAAAATTTCAGCATCAGAAGGATACTTTGCCCAAAGCAAATCTTTTTCTGTTAATTTTTCTTTTGGATCGTCCAAAAAATCATCATACTCAAAACCTCTTACACTATGTTCATTTCTTGATCTTGCGCTAAATTCTACATAATCTTCTGGGCCATACATTCCAGCAATATCCCATTCTGTTTCTCCCCAAATAATAAGTGGAATTTTGAATTTAACAGCCATAATTATTGGCATTGTAAAAATTCCACAATGATTCTGCCAATTCATATCCCCCATTTTTCTAAATGCCGCTCTATTTAATTTTTTTAAAACTTCAACGCTAGGACTCCACATAATATGATCTGCATTAAAAAGATGCTTCATTCTATTTCTGTTATAAATTCCTTCTGGAAGCCAATTGTTTCCATCGTACGTAACAAGGAGTGGTTTAAGGTTATATTCTGTAACCATTATATGTGTTTGATAGTAACTATCCTTTCCTCCACTAACAGGAATTAGACAATCAAAATTGGAATTATTATTTTTAAGAGTTCTATTTAGGATTTCTTTAAACTTTTCTTTTCTTCCTTTCCAAAATTTTTCTCCAATAGAATGGAATTTTTCTGAAGCTCTACAGCTACTACATATATTATCATCATCCATTCTTAAATTAACAGCTATCGCTGGATAAACACATTTTTTACAATATCTAGTTTCAATCATATTTTTATATTTCTATTAAATCAGGTTTACGAATATTAAGTTTTTTTTCATATAAATATTTTTTTGATAAGTAAACACTCTGGTCTACATAGTGAAAAATATTAGCTGCCGCAACTGCATCGACTCTTGTTTCGCTTAACGCTTCATGAAAATGTTCCCATTTGCCGACTCCACCACAAGCAATAACAGGAATTTTTGCTTTTTTGGATACAATATTTAAAAGATTTAAATCATATCCAGTACCGGATCCATCTCTATTAATTGAATTAATTAACACCTCTCCAGCTCCGTGTTGTTCCAATATATCAATCCATTCCTCAAGATCATAATCTGTTTCTTTTGATCCTCCGTGAGAAAATATTCTGTATTTATTATCAATCAATTTAATGTCGATGGAAATTACTATACATTGCGATCCAAATTCTTTTGCTAGACTTTTTATAAAATTAGGATTTTCTAGAGCTGCTGTATTTATAGATATTTTATCTGCTCCAATTTCTAATCTTTTTTCCGCATCAAATAAATTTGAAATTTTTCCTCCAACAGTTATAGGCATAAAAGTAACCTCGGATACTTTTTTAATAATGCTTAAAAAATTGCTACTATTTTTATATTTCAAATCATCTCTTTCTATATCGTAGTTACTACCTTTCGAAATATCCAAATATATTAATTCATCTGACCCCCATTGACTTAGTCTCTTCACAGCCTGCACGGGATTTCCAAGATTTTGATAAAATTTAAAACTTTTACTTTGAACTAAATAACCATTTTTCAATAAAAGAACTGGAATTAATCGTTTTTTTTTCATTTTAAATTTAAAAAATTTTTAATAAGTATTTGGCCAGTTTTCTGACTTTTTTCTGGATGAAATTGTA
>Ga0114993_10001458_pt1 | contig 27213 bp, 15 predicted proteins | sample ArcticOcean_MG_C_FD_87042 | JGI IMG/M metagenome (GOLD analysis project Ga0114993, IMG submission 87042) | Marine microbial communities from western Arctic Ocean - ArcticOcean_MG_CB2_150 | ecosystem: Environmental > Aquatic > Marine > Oceanic | place: Arctic Ocean: Canada Basin | collected...
ATCGAGCGCCGATTGCTTGCGGCGTCGCCAGTAAACAGCGAATACCACAAGACCGAGGATTGTAGCGGCGACGCCGCCGTAAATCCAAGCCATAGTGCCATCCTCAACAATTGTTGCCGAGAGAACATTCACTGCCATGGTAGTCTCAAGTCGAGCCCTATCGTCCTCTGCCACCTTGGGGTCGGTCGAGTTGATTTGCACCCACAGGTCGCCGTAAGTTACCTTGTCACCATAAGGCGCCATCGGAGGTACTGAGACGAATTCAAACCAGAATGAACCGTTTGCTGCGGTTCGGCCGGTCAATGTTCTACTGAGTTCAAACGAGTCGTTGTGGAGCATCGCTGTTACCGCTATGTCACCGACTGGAAGGTCAGTATCGCGCGCCGTCGCCGTCACCCAAGCGACTATTCTGTCACCGTTGTATGGAACTGTTTCCACGCCGGAGTCGAATTCTACCGGGATGACCACAAAGATGCTGATGTTAATCTGTCCACTGTTGAAGAATCGACTGCTGTTTTCACCTGCGAAGAGCCGCAATGTGTTGTCACCGGCCGGCATGATTTGAGGCGCTGTCAACTCGATTCTGAAGTTTCCATCGCCGAGCCAAAGGATTCTATCACTGACCCCCAAATCGGTTTGGTTCCAGTACAAAATCATGTCAAGGTTCTCCACCGGGTTACCAGATCCTCCCACCTCGAGGACCCTGCCCTCGATGATGATTGGATGAAGCGATGAAGAACGGACAATTGTAGTCTCGATTGGGACCAATTGCCATGAGATGTCAGACCAAGTTGTAAGGGTGACCGTTTGGTTCGATGCGAGCCACGAAGATTCACCAGCGTAGTGAGCGCTGAGAGTGTGGTCACCGCGAGCGGAAATCATTTCGATTGGCACAAGGAACTCAAATTCACCATTTTGGTCGGTGATGATTGTATTGAGGAATACGCCGTCGAGTAGAATATCGATGCTGCGTGCATCAATCCCAGGCAATCCTAGCGCATCGGAGTCATACAATCGACCACTGACATTCCAGAACATGCCACGCGTCGATTGTCCATTGTCAGCCGCCACCAACAAAATCTCTGAGTGGTGAGCAACCCAAACTGTGCCGTTGGCGCTTCCATCTCGGTACCAGCCTTGCGCAGGTGCATACACCTCAATTTCGTGAGACCCAAGAGATGTTTCTCCGGGTACTGCCCAAGTGATTATCCAGACGCCTTCGACGTCGGAGTAGGTTGGACTTCCTAAGATTGGAATGCCATCAATTCTGACTTCTATGCTGTGGTTGAAAATCCAACCATCAAGCAAATTGTCCCTAATCGTACCTTGAATCACCAAATCGTCGTTGATTGCAATCTCGGTTGGAATCGACATTACGATGTTAACCGGGCTGTACACATTCCACGAAGTGTTCGTCGTGGAAGGGAGGTAGAAGGTGGTGCCGGAGAAGCGCACATCCATGCTTTGAGGGCCTAGAGGCGAATCTGCTGGCACTGGGTAGTAAATTTGGAAATTTCCTTGGTCATCTGATGTCACATTGGTGAGCCATTGATTGTCGAACCAAACTTCGATTGTCATATTCACGAGTGGGGTGTCAACGATGTCGTAAATCGTACCATCGAGAATGATTTGTCCCTCTCTGTCAATGTCGCCGCCTCCGCCGTTCAAAACGATGTAGGTTGGTACACTGACATTCACAAACTGGTCTGCCGAGCTGTTGAGGTAATACTCCGGATTCGAAGCATCTCCTTGGCCTATCGGGTCGACCCACATGAAGCCACCATTGAACAGAATAGTCACAAGATGGGAGCCTGCTGCGGTGTCTTCTGGTAGTGTGTACATTAGGCTGTAAGTGCCTGTTGTCGCGTTCGATTCGATGTAGGCCCCAGTGTCAATTCCATCTACTGAGAGATGAAGGACTCCTGCCTTGTCGATTCCTGCTTCTTGTAGGACTTGGCCCCACTCATCGAGTAGAGTCCCGTTGACATAGATGGACTTGCCAGCGATGAATTCGCCTTGCACCGAATCGATTGTGATTACAGTTGGTGCGAGGATGACTATGAGTGCCGTGTCTTGGTCGCCTATGACTCCAGTCGTACCTGCCAATCCTCCGTATGAGGCGTTCAAGGTTAGTGGGCCCGGTGCTGTGGTCCCGGGTACTGTTAGCAGAGCCCAAGCGGTCCCGTTGACATCGGTAACTGCCGTTGTCGAGATACCCAAATCAGGGAATTCAACGATTATTGTCGCGTTGGAAATCGGTGCGAGAGTATTGTCCTGTAACATCAATTGAATTGATACATTATTCCCTCTTACCGTTCGGTAATCAGGGTCGAGACTAATCGGTTCCACAATCTGTAAGACGGAGTAGCCGCGGCTGTCGAAGGTATTGTTTGCGTTCGAACCGAGATAGTAGTTCACAGTCGGTGTGTACGAGGCGGTCAAGGTGTGGTTGGCCCGAGGGAAGTCAGTTGCAAGAGTGATGACTGCAGTCCACGAACCGTCTGCTTGAGCGATTGCGTTACTTACCGAGAAAACGGTGGTGAAGCCATCTATATCCAACTGGACCTGCGGAAGCAATCCAGTACCATCTCTAGCGATTATTCCTGAACCGTTGTCAGACACCAGAGAACCGGTCACATTGAATGTGCCTCCAGCGATTGGATTCGCTGCAATAGGGTCGACGACCATGATTGTAATCGAGCGAACGCTGATGGTGTTGATTGCGTGCGTTGTCGGGTGCATCACATACGAGCCGTTGTAGAACAGTGTCACGGTAATCTGGCCAAGAGGCTGCGTGTTAGGAACCGAGTAAGTGAACAGAACAGACCCGTTCGAGTCGGTCATGCCTTCGGGCATCCATGTGTCGTGGAATTGTGCTGCCACGGTGGTGTTCGTCAACAACCTATAGTTGTCAGACGCTTCGACCAAGGTCGCTCCAAATGTGATGTTCTCTCCTCTGGTCACAACCTCTGGAATCAGAGGAACTTGTGACTCAAAGTCGGTGACACCAATCACCAATATGCTTCGCTGAGCTGTTCCTGTTAGGTAGAATGGATTGCTCCCATCAATTACTGAGACTACAACGGTTTTGTTTCCGTTTGTCACACCGTCACCGAACGGGTCGGTTGGAACGGTCAAGTTGAATGAGCCGTTAACCGCTGTGGCTTGGCTTGTAATCAAAATCTCACTAGTGTCGTTGAAGAAGAAAACCTCGACTGCGACAGGCCCATCAAATGGCCTGCTCGCATTGTTAGCATCCGCAACAGTTCCTGTAACCATGAAACTTTGACCAGCAGTGACATTCAGCGGCATCGTAACGATTGTGACATCGCTTGGAACCTGAACCGTGATGTTGAGGATGGTTTCGTTACCCCACCAGCGAGTTGAGCCCCCGACCAGTGGGTCGGTTGTGTCGTTGTCCATCCAAACTCGAACATCGTAGTATCCCGGTGCCATGTCGAGAGGTACTGGCCAGTTGAAATTGGTAATTCCACCACTTCCGGAGGTCGCGGGACCGATGGAAACATTTCCACCACCCCAATCCCAGGTGAAGTTCACGGTTTCGCCTTGGACGCCCGAACCATCACCCACATCTGTAACAGTGATATTGTACTCAAGAGTATCACCCGCTTCGACGATGATGGCTGTTCTGTTGCTGGTCAAAACCAACTCGGATTCTAATCCGATGAGTGCTGGTGGTGGATCATTCATGAGATAGAACTGACCAACGCCAGTTGCAAACGATGAGAAGTCGAGTTGTGATGTTAGATTCAAAGCGCCTGAAGCCAAGTTCGCTGGCAGAATCACATTGACTGAATATGTCCCGTTCACTGGGTCGCTCCAGTTGTTTCCAAGTGGAATAATTATTGGGGGTGGAGGCTCGCCGTTTGGCCCGGGTTGCCCTTGACCGGGTAGAGAGACTTCAAAAATGACATCTGATTGATTCCAAAAGATTGTGGTCCCAAGCACATCGTCGGTGATGAGTCCCGTAATCGTGTTAGATCCTCCGAGGTGAGTCCAGTCATTTGCCAAATTGATAGACAGTGTTGCAGTTCCCTGCACCCTGAGAAGGCCGCTTGCATTTCCAGGCTGGTACCATTCTGAACCAGAAGTTCCATTCAGATATCCATTGTATGTGATGTTCCACCAATAATCACCTGCTGGCATGTTTGAGGCAGGAGTGAACTCACTAATGTACCAAGTATCGGGGTCGGTCGTTTGATTGACTGTAACTCCATCAAAGGTCATAATGAATGTGCCATTAAACGGCATATCAGTTCCACCTGTATGGTCGGAGAAACTGACGAATACCTGAGCGAGTTCACCTCTCATCGCCGTGCCTAAATTGAAATCCATAGTGACAACACTACGCAGTCCATAGCCGAACATCTCATTGTCATCTGTTGCACCCGGAACCGCTTGGCTGAATTGTAATATGACATCGAGTGGCCCTGGACCGACTTGGACATCAGATGCACTCATGTTCCAAACGATGTTGAAAACTCCGTTCGTGACATTCCATGTCGTCACATTAGCATGGCCACTCAGTGTGCCATTGCGGCGCATCAAAAGTGTGATGAAACCACTCATCGGTAGGGGAGTTGAGTCGCGGCTTACTACCGTTCCATTGACATAGATATTTTCACCTATCACCATCAACGAATTATTGGTTCCCGGACCCTCCAAAGTGGCGGTCATGTTAGGTGCCATGGTGACATTCAATTGGATAGTCAAGTTCTTCGGACGGGCGTGGTAGACGGGTGACGCCCCTTGGTCTAAATTGCCCTCATGCCATCCTCTGAATTCGATGACAGCGGTTCTCAAACCGGGTGCCTCTTGGTCTGAGAGATTCAAGTCAAACGAGAAGAATCCAGCACCCCAAACCGGTGCAGAAATTGTCACATTCGAACTTGTCACACTCGACGGATAGGTGAGATAAACAGTCAAATTGACTTTCTGCGACGGATCCATCTGTGGGTCTGCATCCCACAACATGGTGCCTGTAATTACTGTCGATGTTCCGGCACCAACAATCGGCGCTCCAACAGGAGATGGCGTATCTTGAGAGAGATTCACATCATCCTTCACATCAATAACGACCGTATACACATGGGTAGAATATGGAACATAACCGCCTTGCCGAGTTTCGACAACAATCTTGGCGTAGCCCGGAGCTGGCATTGCGAAGGGTGTGCCGTTAATGGAGAAGTTTCCGTTTGAGTCGGTTAAAACCGCGCGGATGTCATTGTCTGGGCTGAGCGCAGATGGGATGAGCGGATTGGTTAGATTCTCTTCCACTAGGTAAGCGTGCACCAGTGCGTTGGCAGCCCCAGTGCTGTTATTTGAGAATTGTAATGTTCCGTTGATTACCATGTTTCCAGTTGAGAGGTCCCGCTCTACTACTAGGGGGATGACACTCTCGTTGACAACTTGCACCTGTTCTGATGGTGGGCAGGGATAGATTGGAATCCAGCCCATGTCAAGTCCAGAGCCACTCTGTTCAAAGTGAACCTCGGACCAAGTGGACCAATCGTTACCCATCACTGCATAACCTGAGCCATGCCAAGTGCCACCGCTGTATCCTGTTGCAACGCGTGCGGGGATGCCGGCGATTCTAGCCATAGTTGTGAACACAGCTACGAATTCTGAGCAAGAGCCTTCTCTTGCATCTTCCAAGATGAATCGAGAGATGTCCTCCACAATCGGGACACCTGAACCGTCAAAGTTGAGTTTAAAATCGGCGTTGGTGGTATTCGTATCCTCTTCTGCGAGATACATTCGCAACGCCTCGACCTTATCCCACGCAGTCACTGCACTTGCGTCTGTGATCACCCCATGGGTTACATTTCGCACATAGGATTCTGGGATAGTCCCATCATCGAAGTAACTCGGCAGGTCAGTGCCGTAGGAAGAACTAGTGAAAGGTAATCCTTGACCCAATTCCGTCGCGGTGTAGAAAATCTCTGGCGCATCTGCGATCATCATCATCACACCTGCTTGAGTAACACGAATATCATGAGAATAATTCGACTGATTGAATTCTGCTGCTGAATCGACCCACATCATGTACTCGACCGCATATGCCGGTTGAGGAAGATAAGAGTCGGGAGTGACTCCTCGAACATAGTCGAGTTGCCAGGTTTCTGTTGAGTTCCAGAAGGTATTGTTTGCTACCCAAAATGTATCTCGGTGACCGGTTTGCATTTGGGTTTCAATTAGTGCAGAAATATTGAGTCCGTAAGCACCGCCGGTATAGAAGTCGTATGTTCGGACCCTCCAGCGGTGGATTTGTTCGACATCAACTCCGATTCCAGTACTCGAAGTGTTGTTCGCGTAGAAGTAGACCTCATTGGGTGTGATATCATCAGTTGGGTCCCAAGGATTTTGTGGGCTTAGCCGACAATCCTGCCAAAACTGTGGCGGGCATTCATCGTAGTCAGACATCCCTCCACCATCGGTGTCAGGATTTCGCCAATCGGTGCCGGTCTGATTCTCAATGTTGTCCGGAATTCCGTCACCATCGGTATCTGATGGATTCAAATCGTCCGACGGGTCGTTTTCGGGATTAGTGCCGTCAAGATATTCCTGATTGTCTGGAACTCCACCGTTGTCAGTGTCTACATCGAGATAGTCGGTAATGTACGCATCCATTGAACCGTTTCCACCACCCATGCCCGGCACGAACATCAAGTCGCAACCTGTGGTATTTTCAAAATAGTCGTTGAGAAGGTCGCCATCGGAATCGAGACGGTTGTCACATGGCTCCATCGGGTCAGTACCGTTCAAAATCTCATCGAGGTCGTTTTGGCCATCACCATCAGAGTCCCAAAGAGTGGCTATTGAGAACCACCCCCAAATCGAGAGGGTCTCTTCCCAATCGGAAAGTCCGTCGCCATCAATGTCTTGGTAATCGTCGTCGCAGTGGGCGTGAGTCGTACCCAAAGTACCGCCTTGATTTCCATCGTAATGGCACCAACTGCCGTTCTTTGAGATGACTTCGACTGTTCCACCTGGAGGTGCGACTGTTACGCCTTGCAGAACATCGTTCACGACTCCTGTATAGGTGAAGCCGGTCAGTTGCCCACCGCTGTCATTGTAGTATCCTGAAGCAGCGACGAAAGTTCTCCAATCAACGGGGGTCGTGTCAAACCCTGAAGCATCCATGAGATAGAGGCGCTGTTGAGAAGCGGAGTAACCACCCGGTTGAGTGTTTGTGTCCAAAGTTGTGCTGAAGTCGAGCAACGACATGCACGGGTCGGTGCTGTGAGAAAGATTCTGCTCATCGCCGTCACCAACTCCACCGAAGTCAGTATCGTAAACATTCCAGAGCGTACAGGAGAGATTCTCAAGCCAGTTATCAATTCCATCGTTGTCGAAGTCGCCTGCGTCTTCACGACGAGTAGGGTCGGTTTCGTTGGCATCAACTCGGCCATTCCCATTGACATCCTCGGCGCCATCATCGAACTGGTCACCGTCTGTGTTGTTGTTTCTCGGGTCGCTGTGAAGCGGTGGACTACCATAAGTGCTGAAATTCGCTTCTACACCATCATTGATTCCATCAGAATCAGTATCTGCTGAAGTCGGGTCGGTCAAGATTGTAAGAGCTTCCCAGCCATCTTCAAGACCATCATTATCTGAATCGTTGTCGAATGGATTTGTATCCATATCTTGGTCGACTGAAGCGGTTTGAGTCAAGCAGCCAAACAGCGGATTACATGGGTTTACATTCTCGGTTGCTGTTTCCGTCAGCGGGTTGCCAGATTGGAAAACTGAAGTGGTCCAAGAGGGATTGATATATTCCTGAATGTTCACTAGTCCGTCATTATCTGGGTCACCCATCATACCGTCTATGCCGTTCGGGTTGGTCGCGTTCAAACCGTTTGATACTTCCCAACCGTCGGGCATCCCGTCACCGTCGGTGTCCCAACCATCCGGGTCTTCATCAAACAAGCCATCTCCGTCGTCGTCGTCCGAGCCGCATACTTGGTCACCGTCTCGGTCTGGGTCTTGAGTGTCGACCAAGCCATCCTTGTCGTTGTCGATTCCGTCGTTGCAGATGTCTCCGACCGGGTCTTCATCACAAAGAATCACTGTCGAACCATTTCCATCCGAGCCGGGGTCACCACAACCGGGCTGATTGATTTGCATGGCATTTTCTTCATCCCAGTTACGCACTGGCACGGTGCCATTCCACCATACACCATTGTCGAGGGCATTTGGAGTGCTTGACGAATCCCAGCCAAGAGGCATGAGGTAGGTGAATTCCTGTAGATTGGACATTGAGTCGCCGTCGGGGTCGCCAGAGGCGCCGTTGTTGGTCAGCGAAGAGCCGTCATTAGGATTGAGGCCGTATTTCCATTCCCAGCCATCGGGGAGGCCGTCATTGTCGGAGTCCCAGTCTTGGCATTGAGTTTGGAGCAGAAACTCCATCCCACAGGTCAGCCCATCACCGTCTTGGTCCGTCGTTGCGGAAGCCTCGTAGGCAGCAAATTCAAGAGCTGCGATGCTCGATATGAACATCAAAAATACGAGTGACAGCGCCTTTGCCCTCACTCTAAACTCAACTTTCTTATTGGCCATCAAATCGGACTGTACCTCTAGCGACATCTCTGAACCCATCTCTCAACCCCCTCGTATAGCACTTAAGACAGTTGGAGCACAGTTCATACGCGGCAAAGCCAACTTCTCGCTCCTTTAGGAGCGTAGATTATTCGGTTGAAATTTTGTTGAGGAGGCTCAATGGAGAAAATTTGATAATTTTAATCTTCGAGGATTTCGATTTCGTCGTCATCAATCTCTTCGTCAGCAAGTTCAATTTCATCATCATCGAAATCCGAGTCAGCAATCGGTTCTGGAATATCGAAGTCATCGACTTCTTCCTCTTCCTCATCGTCGTAATCTTCCTCTTCCCATTCTTCGGAGCGGCGACGACCAGCGAATGCGGCGACGCCGAGAATGATGAATCCACCGAGCAGTAACTTGGTTTCAGTTCGCATGTTCAAAATTTCATTTGTCAGTCGGCTGAATGGTTCATCAATTTCAACCCGAATATTAATTGATTTTTGAGTGTTGTGAGAATCGAGGAAAGATTGGCCATCCATCGTATAGGGTTCTCCTTCAATTTCGATGCTGTGAATGTCTCCATGTCGAGCCGATTCAGGGGCGCTTACTCGCAATCTAAATGTGACCTCATCAAACGCAGGTACTGTCAACATTCGTGAGCCTGTCGCTGAGTCTTCAGCCGTTGCAGACCATTCGCTAGGTCCGGAAGCTGTTAGTAAGACCCGCATGTCCGTGTTGCCTTCGTTCTTCAGCAACATTGAGTAATTCACAAATCCACCAGGTCCAATGGGTTGGTTTGAGGAAGATTGCACTATCTTGAGTGATGGGTCGCCCGCCCCAACCTCAATACTGAATGGCATGTCGAAGAACCGGTCTGGCTCATCTCCGTCAGTTGTCTCCTCTACACGGAGGAAAACTGTGTGATTACCTGAGAGCACTTGTGATGTGAGATGAACCTCGAGTTCAAACTCGATTGAATCATCTAAGGTCAACTGAATCATTGGCAGTGGATTACCTGCAGAATCCGTGATGATGTACTCCCACAATTTGTAGCGGCCATCCTCAACTTCGGCGTTTCGGTCGTAATCGGCTGGATTAACAATCTTCCAATCTTTAACTTGGTCAGCAGAACCTGAGGTTTGGGTTACTTTCACACGCATCCGAATATCGATATGCTCGTCACCATCATCATTCAAACAACCGTCTGAGGCAACATGCCCCAGTCCATTACCAGCCCCATCACAATCGAAAACAACTTCTCCTTTCAGGCCATTAGTTCGATGTGGCGTAAACTCGACTTTCGAAGCGAGAGATGAATTTCCTTCGCTAAAGAACGAGACGATTACCAGCCCCGATTCCGGGTCATCCTCGACTCCACTCGGAGTCACTTTCATGACGATGGTTTCCACAGTGTGACGGTCGATCGAACCGGTGTGATAGAGCCCGTCGTCAGCATCGATTTCCATTACTGTTTGAGTAGAATTATCGATGAAGAAAACGGTGGTTCCGAGAGGCATCTGAGAGACCGTAAATCTAAAGCTGTCAGCGTCGAATCCGGTGTTGAAGATATCAATATAGAACGACGTAGGAGGGCCAAATGCGTCTACAAATTGAGGTAATGTTGAATCGAATTCATCCGGCCTACTCGAATTGTAGATTTGGTTCTCATGGTCGTAATCCCAAAGCGAAAGCATTGCAGGAGAGAACACATCCAATTTCTCAAGTTGAATTTGGTAAATCTCAAAGGCCACCTCTGCCGAAGAAGAATTGAAAGCGCGGGCAGCAATATCTATTCTCTCAGGAGTAGAACCTAACTCGCTCGGGGCCTCTATAATCAACTGAGCCAGCACCTCTACACCACCTCCGGATAGAGTGTATCCATCAGGGCGGTCAAAAGTCACCAACCAACTCGGGTCGAGGCTCGTCAAGACATCCAACTCAACTTCAATTGAGCCACTCTCACCGGTGTGCCGAATTGTCATATTGATGCTCGTTGTTTCACTGGGTGCAACATATTCCATGGTACGGTCATCAGTACTTCGAACATCTAATCCATAGCGATGAATTATCAAGTCAGCATGTGGTAATTCAAATTCACCCGGGCCTTGAGTGTCGATTATCAAGAGTGAAAGTTCGTAAGTTCCAGGCTCAAATCCAGACGGATAAGACCACAGGAATTCGCCGACCAGTCCGCCACTTGGGTCCAATGATAACTCAGCATTGGCGAAAATATGGTCAACGGGATAAGTTCCGTCCGGTGCTCGCAATCTGACGCTTACTTGCTGAATATCTTCTTGCCCAAATGCATCTCTAACCTCAACACGCAAGGACATCTGCCGATTGTCAGGAAGGGCGTTTGGATACCACTCCAAAACCTCCGGGTCGGTCCATAGAGCGCCGGGTTCGTGAATCTTGACTTGGCTATCCGCCACCGCGTTTGACCAGAATTCCATGAGCGTGAAGTCATCTGAGGAATCGGGGTCGCCCCACATTATTTCTGCATCGCATCGAGAGAAAGCACCGCCTTGACCCTCACAGGATGCATCTGCTGAAACCGTGAGCGTGATTTGGCCCCCTTCGGGAATTAATCTCTCACGGTCACCAATCCATTTGAGTTTCACAATTTCATAATTCCAGCCACAGCCGAATATTTCTGAACACATTCCTTGCTGCTCTTGGGCCGTCGACAGCGTCTCGGTGTTCCCCGAACCGTCTTCAAGCCTCAGAGTGAAAGTATAGGTCGCAGTCTGTTGCTGAGAACTTGAGGTCGCTCTGAGGAAGATATGGAGGGGGACTTCCCATTCACCTGGATTTGAAGAAACTCGTCCTTTGAGAGTCAGGTCTGTCAAAAATGTTCGAGACCTAAAATCAATTACATCACTGAGTGCTGAGGAGTTGCGTTGTGCCCCATCTGGTGATTTGGTAGTCAAATATCCATCACCACCAACTGTTGAATTCTTCTTGTCGAAGAAAATCTTGTACAACTTCATCTGCTCTTGGTCATGGTCGGAGGGAAACACAACAGCCTCTTCGGCCAGTGGTTCCGAAACCGGATTGAGAAGCATCGGAGTGGAAGTGGATAGCAAGAAGAGCAGGAGCACCAACAGGGGAGCCACAGCAGAAGTAAGTCGTCTGCGAGGAGGGGACACCATTCTTACCACGGCATAGCCGTGCCGCGAGTCCGTTAATAGGTTCACCATTGAGCGTGTCCATTTTGAGTCCTTCTCAACATCTGTTTTGAACCTCGAATCGATTGATTGGTGCGGGGGGGGGGATTTGAACCCTCGAACCGCTTGGGACCGGAGCTTAAGTCCGGCGCCGTTGACCAGGCTTGGCAACCCCCGCAATTGATGTGGCGATAATCAAGAACATGAACATTGGTAGTAAGTGAGTGAGAACTCACTCGCGTAAACGAACCATTCTGCAGCCAATTTCTGCGGACCCGCCGTAGATATCCAACTTCGTCGCAGTGACACTTGCAGCGAGCACTTCTGGCGGGTAGATGTAAGAGTCGAGAAGGTCGGCAACCAATGATTCGAGTAAATTGAATCGAGATCCTCCGACCGCATCATCAACTTGCCCTTTGATAAAATCGTAATCCAATACTTGGTCGATTTCATCTTCGCTCGGAGCGTTTGCTCCAGACAGGTAAAGGTCGACATCAAACCTAATGCGTTGGGTCACACCTTGTTCCTCAGCAAGCACACCGAGTTCCATCTCAACGGTGTAATTTCGCAGTTGTAAGGTGGTAAAAGCGCTCAATCCTCGCCTCTCGAGAAGGTCGGCTACGATTTCTGGCTGCGTTCCAAAATGCATTCATTCACCTCTCCCGTAAAGCACATCGGACGCACGAGGCGCAAGGTGCTCGCCTCCATCAACATGAATGATTTCTCCGGTCACAGATTGTGCGTTGACGAGAAACAAAACAGCCGCAGCAATATCCTGTGGAGTTGAACCTCTTCCAAGAGGAGTGGTACTGTGCATTTCGTCGAAAGCAGATTTGCTGGCGTGTTGCGAAGGCAGGGTTAGGCCTGGCGCGATGCCGTTGACTCGGATGGCCGGAGCGAGCCCGATAGAGAGAGAACGAGTCAGACCGGCGAGGGCATATTTTGAGGTCGTGTAGGAGAGGTAATCTGGGTTCGGATTCGAGAGTTTCTGGTCGAGCAGATTTACGATTACCCCGCCACTTTCGGGAACTTTTGAAGCGAACTCGCGTGCGAGTAGAAGAGGTGCCAAAGAATTGATTTTCATCGCTCTTTCAAAAGTTTCAATTTCAATTGATTCGATGTCATCATATTCGAAAATGGACGCATTGTTGACGAGGATATCCAATGGCCCTAATTTGTCTTCAGCCATCCGCACTATAGAGGGAAGTTGGGCAGAATTTTCAAGGTCTGCTGGCACAACTGTTGCATCGACTCCCATGCCTCTTAATTCGGAAGCCAATGCCTCTGCATCTGTAACTGATTTAAAACAATGAATCGCCACAGAATGGCCTGCTCCCGCTAGCGCACGGCAGATTGCAGCACCAATGCGACGAGCCCCACCAGTTACCAACGCCGCACCCACAAAATGACCTCCAACAAAGTGGTTCGAAAGGCCCGGTTCTATTGACACCTTCGCGGCGACACACAAGCGTGCCTCCTTGCATCTTCGGAATCCTTGAGAAATTTTCGTTGGGTTATAGACAGGAATTATGGATTGGTCGGATGCCAAACCGGTAACTTGTACATCGGAATAGGAAGTTTGGATGTCGAACCCTTAACCGTGAGCCCCTCTCACCGTCGAGCAGGGTCAGTCACATGGCAGAACGGCATCTCCCACTTATCGAAGAGGATGAATCCTCTTTGGGTGGCTGTGGAGGTGCGGCACGGATGAGTCCAATTGAACGCCGCAAAGCGGAACGAAAGCGATTGCCAACATGGTTCAGAACAAGCCTACCAACCGGTTCAGCACAGGCGAGTTACAACACAATTCGAGAAACGGTCCGCGAAAATCGCCTCCATACAGTCTGCGAAGAGGCACGCTGCCCGAATGTCCACGATTGCTGGGGACGAGGCACTGCGACCTTCATGATAGCCGGCCAAGAATGCACTCGCGCTTGCCGCTTCTGTGCTGTTGGTACCATCAAGGAACCACCCGCTCTTGACCCCGATGAGCCAGAAAACCTCGCTGAAGCAGTCGACTTGATGGGAATTAAACACGCAGTAATCACGGTCGTCAACCGAGATGACCTATCCGATGGCGGAGCTGACCACTACAAGCGCTGTATCGCCGCCGTCCACCAACGCTGTCCTGAGGTAACTCTCGAATTCCTCTGTTCCGATTTGGATGGCAACCTCAACGCTCTCGCACACCTGCTAGACGGCAGCCCACTCTCCGTTTTCGCTCACAATGTAGAATGCGTTCCTCGCCTCGACAACATAGTTCGAGACAGCCGCGCGAGTTTTGATCAGTCACTCTTAATCTTGCAAGAAGCGAAGCGGCTTCGCCCAGATATCCTTACGAAAAGCAGCCTGATGGTCGGCCTTGGTGAAATGGATGACGAGATTTCAAACGCACTCACGCTCTTACACTCAGCAGGCGTAGAATTGCTGACCCTCGGACAATACTTGCAACCCTCCGCCAAACATCTTCAAATCGACAGGTTCCCCGAACCAGAAAAGTTCGCCGAGTGGGATTCACAAGCAAGGGAACTCGGCTTCAAAGGGGTCGCAAGCGGCCCGTTAGTTCGCTCTTCTTACCGCGCCGGACTTCTGCTCGAAGAGGCGAGAGGTGGCCCACCAGTTGTCACTTTGAGTTCAACAGGTTCTGCTGTCAGCCATCTTCAGCCGACCACCTTGGGCGATGGGCGCTCGGGGCAATTACAATAGTTGGAGCGAGATGAGGTGAAATCATGGTAGGGGATGAGTCGGACACTGGCATCGGACCTTACTCCGTGCCAACCGCTCCAGCGCGACCCGGTGATGAGGCCGTTTTCGAAAAATGGACATACACTCCCGATGACCTCTCACGCCCGCACCCTGCTACCTGCACCAGCGAAGAAACAGTTGACCATGCGAACGGTTTGGTACGAGTTCTAGATGATGACCACCAAGCGAGTGGCGACTGGCACCCACAACTCTCAGCAGATGAACTTCGTACAGGCTTGGAACACATGGCTCGCCTGCGAATTTTCGACGACCGTATGATGAAAATGCAGCGCACTGGAAAGTTGTCGTTCTACATGAGCTCCTTGGGTGAGGAGGCGATTGCAATCGCCCAGACGATGGCTCTCAAAGAGAAAGATTGGATATTCCCCTCGTATCGTCAGCCCGGTGCACAATTCGTGCGCGGAAGAGACATGGTCAGCATGATAAACCACTGCATCGGTAATGTCGAGGACAATATCAAGGGGCGTCAAATGCCTGTCCACTACTCCTGGCGCGAAGGCCACTTCATCTCAATCTCAAGCCCGGTCGGAACCCAATTCAGTCAAGCGGTTGGAGTCGCCATGGCGAGCGCCTACAAAGGCGATGACCAAGTAACAATTACATGGATTGGAGACGGGGCGAGCGCCGAAGGTGACTACCACTACGCGCTGAACTTCGCCAGCGTGTTCAAGCCGCCCGTGATTCTCAATGTAGTCAACAATCAGTGGGCTATTTCGACCCATCGCAATCTTGCGACCGGCGGCGAAAACTTTGCGACCCGAGGGCTTGCGTATGGAATCCCCTCGATTCGGGTCGATGGCAACGACTTCCTCGCAGTCTACGCCGTCACCAAGTGGGCTCGAGAGCGAGCAGGGGCTGGGGCAGGCCCGACTCACATCGAAGTCTACACCTACCGCGCCGCGGCTCACAGCAGCAGCGATGACCCAAGCCGCTACCGCCCGGAGAATGAGCAAGAAGCGTGGCCGGGCGGCGACCCGATTAACCGCCTCAAAAATCATCTGATTGCAATCGACGAATGGAGCGAAGAGCGACAATCCGAGATGGAAGAACGGCTCGACAGCGAAGTTGTTGCCGCATACAAGGAAGCGGTTACTTACGGTGACTTGGCAAACGGCCCATGGCCGCCTGCCAGCACCATTTTCACAGAAGTTTACGAAGAGGTTCCTTGGCACATTCAAGAACAGCGAGAGGAACTCGGCAAGTGAGGTGATTTGATGGCTAACATGAATATGATTCAGTCGCTGAACTCAGCCCTCGACATCATGCTCGAAAAAGATGAAACCGTCTTGATGTTCGGCGAAGATGTTGGCTACTTCGGCGGCGTCTTCCGAGTAAGTGATGGCTTACAAGAGAAACACGGAGTCCACCGCGTATTCGATTCACCATTGGCAGAAGGTGGCTTGGCCGCAATCGCATTCGGTATGGGACTCAACGGATTGCGGCCCATTGTCGAAATCCAATTCTCTGACTACATCTTCCCTGCATACGACCAAATCGTCAATGAAATCGCAAAATTACGACACCGCTCAGGTGGTGAATTTTGGACCCCTGTGGTAGTCAGAACGCCGGCGGGAGGAGGCATCAAGGGAGGCCATCACCATTCTCAATCTCCGGAGTCACAATTCACCCATACGCCCGGGCTGAATGTCGTATATTGCTCGAATCCGTATAACGCAAAGGGGCTGCTAATCAGCGCTATCGAGTCGAACGACCCAATCATTTTCCTAGAGCCGAAAAGATGCTACCGCGGGCCATTTTACGGAGACCCTCACAATGTACCCACATGGAAGGACCACCCTGACGGTGAGGTGCCCGAGGAGTACTACAACATCCCATTGGGTGAGGCGCGTGTCGTCGAGGAAGGGAGCGATTGCACCGTCATCTCTTGGGGTGCGATGGTCCATGTCGCTGAGCAAGGCATCAGGGATTCAGGGATTTCCTGCGACCTGATTGACCTGCAATCTCTAGTTCCATGGGACCGCGATACTGTCGTCAAATCAGTCGAAAAAACTGGGCGCTGTGTCATCGTTCACGAGGCGCCCAAAACTAGCGGATTTGGTGCTGAAATGGTTGCTAGCGTTCAAGAAAGGTGCTTTTATTCTCTTGAGAGCCGAATCGAAAGGGTCACGGGCTGGGACACGCCGTTCCCTCACAGCACGGAGTGGGACTACATGCCGAGCCCGCAAAGAATCGCAGATGCAATCAAGCGCACGATGGAGGGATGAAGATGGGGATTTATGGCTTCAGACTACCCGATATCGGTGAAGGTGTCGTCGAGGGCGAAGTGGTCGCCTGGCACATTGAGGTTGGAGCCTCAGTCACCGAGGATGACCCGCTGGTCGATGTGATGACCGACAAGGCGAATGTCACTATTCCGAGTCCTGTGACTGGAACTGTGACGAAGACTGTTGGTGCGCCGGGCGACATTATCGCTGTGGGTTCGGTCTGCATCGAATTCGAAGTCGAGGGAGATGGCAACGCAGTCTCCGGTGACGACACACCAACGCCGGAGCCAGAACCTGAGCCTGAGCCTGAGCCCGAACTAGCGGCAGAAGAAGAAAACCGATACTGCGAATACTGTTACACAAGTCATGGATCATGGGATTACACAGGTGAGAGTACTTCAGACGGTGAAGATATTTTGACTTGCGAACTTTGCAGCCACTCTTCAGTTCCCAGTCAGGAAGCACCCGCCAAGGTTGAGCCCTCGGTAGCACCTGAACCAGCTTCTGCATCCTCAACACCAGTCTCCCGTACAGGTAGGCCGCTCGCTTCACCAGCAGTTCGCAGGCGAGCGAAGGAGGAGGGCGTCTCACTCAACGATGTTCAAGGAACAGGCCCCGCAGGTCGAATATCGCACGATGATTTGGAAGCACATCTGACCGCACCAGCCACAGTCGGCGGCGTGCCGATTTCACGCGCTGGAGTCGAACAGACCGGCACCACCGAAGTGCCGGTCATCGGACTTCGACGCAAGATAGCAGAACAGATGACAAAATCATACACTACAATACCCCACTTCTCTTTCTTTGAGGAGGTCGATGTGACCGACCTTGAGGCGCTCCGACAATGGATGAACTCGAACCGGACAGAAGACCAGCCGAAGTTGACCTACTTGCCTTTCATCATGCAAGCGCTGGTGAAACTGTTCCAGTCGGGACATGCTGGCTGCAACGCCACCTACGACGACTCAGCAGAAATCGTCACTCTGCACGGCGGGGTCAATATCGGCGTCGCCACCACCACCGACCGCGGTCTCTATGTCCCAGTTGTGAAACATGTCGAAGCGAAGACAATCTGGGAGACTGGCGCTGAACTGAATCGGGTTGCAGGGTCGGCTCGAGACGGCACTGCAGGACTCGACGACCTTTCCGGCTCGACCTTCACAATCACCAGTCTTGGACGAGATGGCGGGATTGGCGCTACACCCATCATCAACCATCCCGAGGTGGGAATTTTGGGAGTTCACAAGGCGATTGACAGACCGATGGTAGTCGACGGCAGAATCACAATCCGAAGGATGATGAATCTCTCTTCCTCATGGGACCACAGAGTGGTCGACGGCGCAGATGGTGCCGCCTTAGTCAACGGGTTGAGGCAGATGTTGGAGCATCCGATCTCCATCCTTTGAGGTGAAAAAAATGGAGAGAATCACCTGCCAGGTGCTTGTGGTTGGGGCCGGCCCCGGCGGCTATGTCGCGGCAATTCGGGCTGGCCAACTCGGCCTTGACACAGTAATCGTCGAAGGTGACAAAGCGGGTGGAACCTGCTTGATTCGCGGCTGCATTCCCTCAAAAGCAATCATCCATGCAGCCGAGCGTTTTGAGACTCTTCGCGTACATCAGGAAGGCCACATGGGACTCTCCATCACCGGAGATATCGGGGTGGATATGCCCGCGCTAGTCGGCTGGAAGGATGCCATCGTCGGGAAGTTGAACAAAGGAGTCGAGGCGCTGCTGAAAGGTGCCGGCGTCAGGCTGGTCAAAGGGTGGGCGTCGTTCGTCGACGGGAAAACTTGCGATGTCACCGATTCTGACGGGAAAAAAGTAGCCTATATCTCGACTGAAAATGTCATTCTGGCAACCGGCTCTGCGCCGATTGAACTGCCCTTCATGCCTTACGACGAAACCCATGTTCTCTCCTCCACTGGCGCCCTCGACCTAGACACCCTGCCCGAAAGGGTCGCAATCATCGGTGGCGGCTACATCGGCCTAGAGTTGGGCTGCGCGCTGCGGAAGTTGGGGTCAGAAGTGACCGTAATCGAAGGGCTTGACAGCGTGATGGCCATATTCGACAAAGAACTTCGACGGCCATTGGAGCGCTGGCTCAAGAAAAACAAGGTAAAAATTCACCTCAATGCGATGGCACAAGGTGCCGAGGTCACGGACTCAGGTGTAGAACTTTCTTGGAAGGATTCGAGTGGTGAGGTTGTCAGCGAATCCTTCGACCGTGTTTTGGTAACCGTTGGACGCAAAGCAAACATCAGCGGTTGGGGGCTTGAGGAGACCGGCGTCAAGATGGATGAGTCCGGCCGATTCGTTGCAGTCGATTCACAATGTCAAACCAATATGCGAGGCATATTTGCAATCGGTGATTTGGTCGGCGAGCCACTACTCGCCCACAAGGCGAGTGCACAAGGTGAAATGGTCGCAGAGATAATTGCGGGCAAGAAGCGAGAATTCGACCCTGTAGCAATACCAGCAATCGTATTCACAGAGCCCGAGATAGTCTGTGTCGGATTGAGTCCAGATGAGGCTGAGGCTGAAGGAGAGACCATCATCACAGGTAAATTCCCACTCGCAGCAAACGGCAGGGCACTTACTTTGGAGGCGGAGAAGACCGGCGGATTCGTGCGGGTGGTAGCGAGGGAGTCGGACCATGTGATTCTCGGAATTCAAGCAGTTGGCAGCCATGTGGCAGAATTGTCTGGAGAGTTCGTCTTAGCACTTGAGATGGGAACTGTCCTCGAAGATGTGGCGAGCACAATCCACGCTCATCCGACAATGACCGAATCATTCCACGAGGCGGTCCTCAAAACGCTAGGACATGCAATTCACACAAAATGAGTCATAATCTCACCCATAGAGGTCTTGAAGTCGAAGCCACAGTGCGGCCACAAGAGGGAATGGAATGCGACAGTTCACAGTGTTGCGTGCCGGTGTAGTCGACCACGCAGTAGTTGCTGAGGAGATGCGGCGACTACAGCAGTTGAGGATTTCAAATTCCATACCAGATACACTCATTCTAGTTGAGCACCCAGAGGTTGTGACTGTCGGACCTAAGGCTCGCAGCGACGGTGTAGAGGTTGGGCCAGAATACGCAACCTCACCTATAGACCGGGGTGGTGGGATTACTTGGCACGGCCCGGGACAGTTGACAGTATACCCTATCTTCCACTGGAATCTTGAGGGTGAAGAGAATGTTAAATCGATTACCAACCTACTGGAAGGGTGGATAATCGAAGCGCTCCGACCACTCGGAATCAGCGGTGAGCGAGACTCACGGATGCAGGGTGTTTGGCTGCGAGGGAACAAGGTGGCTAGTGTGGGCCTGCAATTCCTCAAATGGGTCAGCCGGCACGGCTTCACAATCAATTACAATACACCACCCGGAAGAGTGGAAGGATTAGATGGATGTGGGCTAGAACCGGGCACAACGACTTCACTCGCCGCCTTAGGTGAGGAAGGGCTTACTCGGGAAATGTTGGAGGCACTGCTGTTGGGCACTGCACCTACAAGTTTGTCGAGAACTCTCTCGAAAATTAGTTCTGTGAGCGAGCCGCCTTGGATTAATTTCGATGACAAGGTTTGAGAACAACCACCGCCGAGATGGTTCCATGATGAGATCAGGCAACCCCTTCTTGAAAGAGAATTCATTCGCAGCCGAAGGATTTCACGACTCCCGCGACCAGATGTCACTTGAGGGTGTAGCCAACAAGACTCTGATGTTGCTCGGCCTGTGTGTGGTCGTATCGTTCCTCTCTTGGACGACCATGTTGACAAATCCGGGCCTCGGATACATCCTCTTCTTTGTGGGCCTCCTCGGTAGTCTCGCGGCAGTAATCGCGATGGTGTTTCTAGACAAAAAATATGCAGTTTACATCGCTCCTGTCTACGCAGTACTTGAGGGACTATTTCTCGGCCCACTGTCAGGAATGTTCGAACTGATTTACCCCGGAATAATCATTCAGGCGATTTCACTTACATTCGGAATCTTCCTCATCATGCTAGTCATTTACAGGTTGAGAATCATTAAACCAACGAAAAATCTTGCAATTGGGCTTTCTGCAGCAATCGGAGCAATCATGCTGATTTATGTTGTATCATTCTTACTCGCAATGTTCTCACCGTTCCAGATTCCATACATCCATGGGAACGGCATAATTGGAATTGGATTTTCTCTTGTGGTAATTGGGGTTGCCGCGTTAACCTTCGTATTCGACTTTGATTTCATTGAAAATGGAGTCGACAGAGGCGCTCCGAAACATCTCGAATGGTACGCTGCATTCGGATTGATGGTAACCTTGATTTGGCTTTATATCGAAATCTTGAGGCTACTCTCAAAACTTCGGTCAAGATGAGAGACCGATGCAAAGATGACCCTTCACCCTATCCACTTTTCCAATGGATGAATGGGAGCACCCACTTTCGCCGAACCTTGGTGGCAAGACTGCCGGCTCAGAACTTCCGCCAATTGACTATCTTGAATGGTACGAGCCGCGACTACAGGCCGGCATCAAACACGACCTGACTCAATCGGGCTTCCAATACCCGTGGAATTGGGATGAACTGCTTTCGGAAAACCCGCCGAAGAACCTCTCCAACCCGTTCACTGACCCACCTCTCGACCCCTTCTCCATGATCGCAGAGCGTGAGGGTGTTTCCCCCAACCAAGTTGCTGGTGGCCATGGTGTTTCGCAGAGCCTTCTGTTTGCTCTATTGGCCGTTCTTAATCCGGACAAGCCTCGGAGGGTCGCGGTAGAGATGCCATCCTATGCCCCGGTTTCTCAGTTTCCTCGCGCACTCGGGTGTGAGGTTTTGCCGTTTTGGCGTGGACCAGCGGGGGGCGCGACTGGAAATGGTGACGAGGCGAATTTCGATGGCCGTGAGGAATCACCTTGGAGGTTGGACCGAGCTGGTATTGAGAAAATATTACCACAGGTTGGCGCATTGATTACTACTCCGATGTTGAACCCGTCCGGACGGATGATAGATGCTGATGACCAACAATGGTTGGCTGACATCTGCGCATCGCAAAATGTTGGAATCGTCTCTGATGAAGTCTACATCGATTCTGCGCGCGGAACTGAACATCACAGACCCATGTTCCGCTATGGTGACCATTGTGTCAGCGTGAATTCGGTCACCAAATGCTACGGGCTCGGCTCACTTCGTTTGGGCTGGGTTATCGGCTCGGAGGAGAAAATCGTCACCGCCCGACGGGCGATGCACACTATGCAGGGTATGTTGGCGACCCCTTCGCTACGGCTCGCAGAGATGATTTGGCCGCGCATCGACGAGCCGCTTCGATTGATGGTTGAACGGCGCGAGACGAATCTACCGCTGCTCCTCAAAGTACTCGAATCACATGACATCGCATGGACTCCCCCCCCGACTGGAATCTTCGGTTGCCTACAACTTCCAAATGGCTGGTCGGCTCTCGACGCCATCGAACAATTCGCCGACCCGCTCGGTCTGCTCGTAACTCCCTGCGCCATGTTCGCACCACAACTCGACGGCTACATCAGAATCGCTTGGGGCGACGAACCGTCGTCATTCGCTGAATCGATGATTGCCTTCGATTCATTCTTGTCGAAATTGAAGTGAAATTTGGTCACCATCAACCGATTCAATCTTGACCAATTTAGAGTGGAATTCCGGTCAACCTCGACCGATTCATTGCACCCAACAACAAAAATCGATTTGCGAGATTTGAAGTGAGAGCAGCCACTCCAGTAGGATATGCCTTCGGCAGTATTGGCGATTACTGGCGCATCTGGAGCGCGTTATGGGGTTCGTCTTCTTGAGGCCCTTTCCGAGGCCGGGTGGGAAGTCCACTTGATAATCACGCGAGAGGGGCGAATCAACCTTCAACTCGAGTGTGAAGTTTCGGCGGAAGAGTTGGCGGCTACCCATGGCGCACTGCTTGAGAATAACGAAAACCTCGCTGCAAAGGCGGCATCCGGTTCAGCAAAATTCGACGCATACATCATCTGTCCAGCGTCTGGAACTACTATTGGAAAACTGGCAAACGGAATCACCGACAATCTGGTCACTCGCTCCGGAATGGTCGCCCTCAAAGAACGCAGAAAACTCATCGTGGTCCCACGCGAGACTCCATTCGCAACTGTCCAGTTGGAAAATATGACGAAACTCTCACAATTCGGTGTCGTAGTTTTGCCAGCAAATCCAGGCTATTACCACAAACCGCAAACCATCGCTGATCTTGTCGATTTCGTCGTAGCAAGAATCCTCGACCAGTTGGATGTCGAACATTCACTCGGTAGCCGATGGACCGGCAAAGAGATTACTGATATTGAGTCAGTCAATCCCGACTTCACCCCTTGATTGGCTGATAGCCACCGTGCACCTACTGCGGTTGGGTTGATGAAGGGGCGAGAACCACGGCTGGGTTGAGTGGCATGAATTTTGAAGAGTTCACAGCAGCGGAGTTGACTGATGCGCTCAAAGCAGCAGGTCTTCCAGTCAGCGGAAACAAGGCGGCGAAATCTGCTCGATTGGTCGCCGCAGGAGTAACGCCTGATTCACTCAACGACCAACAGACCGAGGCTGCTGTCATTGATGCGGACCTTGTCTCTGCAGAGTCAGAGGATTCGGCAGGCTTCGCAGCACGCCTTCTCAACTCACGTGAAGTCGCCGGCCGAAGCATCCCCTTCTTTGGCGCAATCATTGTTGCAATTGTCATGTTGAGTGCGACGACTGTCGTGCTCATCGCCGGCCCTCTCGTCATGGATTTAATCCGCGGCGAGCCGGAATACCACCTCATCGATTTCGACCCCTCTGAGGCGCGTGACAGGGCAGAACACCTCGTCAGTTTGGGACACCCGGAATGGAAGGGCCGAATGTCAGGCTCTTACGAAGAGCTGATGACGGCAGAATCCAACAAAGCGAATTTCACCGAATACGGACTCTCATCGACTCTCGAAGAGTTCGAAGTTCCGATGTTTGAGATACAAGCAGAACCGCGTCTCTACTATTGCATTCCGGGCACCTATCCCGCTGGAGTCCCGGTCAACATCGTTCCGTGTGGACCGCAAGACTTCAACCGAGTCGACAAGGAATTCGACCACAGAATCGACTTCGTGATTCAGGGGTACAGTGGAACCGCCTCCTACGGTTTTGGTGACGGGCTCCAACTGGTCAACCTCTCCAACGGCACTGATGACGCACTCTGGGCCGAGGCCTCCGGAGAAGTGGGGGTGGTCTGGTCTTCCGCCGGAGTTGGCAGCAACACAGACATCTACGCCAAAGCGATCGGCAACGACCTGCGAGCGCTGTTCCTCGTCAACGTAAAGAGCAACTGCGGAAAGGTGGAGGCAGACGATTGCGTTCCAATCTTCAAGACGGTTGACATCGAAGGGCTGATGGGCCAAACTGGCGGGAATCTACCCGACACGATTCCCTTCATTCAACTCTCAAAGAACACCGGTGAGGAGTTGCAAGAGGTCTTCGACCAACAGGACAGCAACAATGCTAGATTGGGATTGGACATAGATGTAGACAATCAGGGCACTCGCCCCGTGCGGGTGCCGTGTGGAATCCTCGAAGGCAAGGATGACAAGGTCATCATGTTCGGTGGCCACCACGACACAGTCTACAACGGCCCGGGTGCAATCGACGACACCACAGGAACCGCGACCGTACTCGAACTTGCGAGGCAATTTGCACTTTTGGCACAGGTTTTGGGGCAGCCCGACCACACCATGAAATTCTGCACTTGGGGTGGCGAGGAAGAGGGGCTTCACGGCTCGAAGGCTTGGGTCGCAAAGCACGCTGAGGAGTTGCGAGAGAATCTCATCATCTACATCAATCTCGACATGAATCATGTGGACGCCGACCCCGAGCGAGGCAATGGGCTGACCCTCTTTGGCAACTATCAGAGCGATGTCGACCACATCGAGCGCATCACTGAGAAATTCAAGGCGGAGAGGTCCGATCTTGCAAGCAAGTACTCAATCACAATCCGAACTTTGGATGGCCCGAAGAACAGTGAGACGGGTATGCCGTACAACAGTGACCACGGTCCGTTCGTTTACGACCTTCCCGAAGACGAGAACGACAGCCCCGGCCGCGTGTTGGTTTGCTACGGCTCAGGGAGTTGGGAATATCACACCTACATGGACAACATGGACCGGTTCAATGAGGAGAGTCTGGCAGTCTCGGCCATCATCTACGGCACCTATGCGAGATATCTCGCGTGGGGCGAAAAGTGACCCACAGCCACCATTTGGTGCTGAATCGCAATAGAAGGAGTGATAATGGTTCCCGTTTCCGGCAAATTCGATGAACACCAAGCGAGCACACGCTAGCCACATCCTAATTCCCTCCAAGTCTCAGGCCTCCCAATTGACCGAGAAGATCCAAAACTCTCGCAAGCCTCTCAAGGAATTTCAGAAGATGGCGCGCAAGCACTCGACCTGCCCCTCAAGCCAGAAGGGAGGGGATTTGGGGTGGTTCCACGACAAGCAGATGGTGAAGGAGTTCTCCGATGCAGTCTGGACTCAAGAAATCAAGACGGTTGGGTCGTTCATCAAGTCCGGGTTCGGCTACCACATCATCTTCGTGCACGAGCGCGATGAATGAGTGGGTAGCGTCTGAGGCGGCCCACTGCAAGCCCATTCATTCACCGATTTTGAATCAAAGGGTCTTACACACTAGCCCTTTGTTTCACCGTTAAACAGATTGAATCAACTTTCATTCCAAATAGTGTCTGAATCATATACTTCAGAAGCACCCATTACTTCAGGTGGTTTCTTCTTACGATTAACAACCAACACTACGGCCATTAACAAAAAGGCGGCAGCTAATACATAGAGAGCAGTGTCAGTCACATTGATTTCAAGGTCTGCAGGAATACTTACTGTTGGGTCATCGGGGTCAGCATCAGAATTATCTCCTACGCCATCACCATCAGTATCAGTATTTTCTTCTGGGTCTTGAGGGAAGGCATCAGAATTGTTTCCGACTCCGTCATTATCGTCATCGTGTGTCTCATTTGCATCTTGAGGGAATGCATCAGAATTATTTCCGACTCCATCATTATCATCATCGTGTGTCTCATTTGCATCTTGGGGGAAGGCATCGGAATTGTTCCCCACCCCATCACCATCGTCATCGTGTGTCTCATTTGCATCGTAAGGGAATGGGTCTTCTGAATCAGGAATCCCATCCCTATCAGTATCAGTTGGAGGCCATTCAATAATTTCCATTCCAATAATTACTACTTCATCTAACGGGAGGTCTCCAGCACCTGTTTGAACTTGACTAATGTAGTCAATATCTTCGTACCCTACAACCACATTTCCAAATACCGAATGCTTATCGTTGAGCCAGGAAGGGGTACTATCCTTGTCTACAATGTAGAATTGACTGCCGCCAGTATTAGCCCCAGAATTAGCCATGGCAAGTGAATAAGGAATATGTGTTAAATCATCATGAAACTCATCTGGCATTGTCCAAGTGGTGGGGTCGTTTGGATCACCTTGCCCATACCATATTGCAGAGTATCCTCCTGTACCAGCCAAACTTGAAGAATTTAGAGGCGAAAGCCCATATGAAATATCACCACCTTGGATTCCAAAATTATCAATCACTCGGTGAAATACAGTGCCATTATACATGCCATTATTTACGTGTGTTCTAAAAGATGCAACCGTTTTCGGGGCGTATTTTGGAAGCAGTTCAAGAATAAAAGACCCCTGTAAAGGAGGTGTAGCACCGGACATTGTTCCATTCGCTATTCCATAATCTGCTTCTACATAAATTGCTTCATTGTAAACCATAGTCACATTATTTTCTTGTGCTGGGCAAGTCGGGCACGGCGTACCCGAAGCAGACGTTACTCTAGCATTTACTTTAACCCAACTTGGCGGAAGAGGAGAGGATAATGTGCCATCTACTGAATCACTACCATCCCAGTAAATATCTCCATAATCCTCCCAAAAAGCAACATGAATTATGGTTGAGTCATAAGCATCTACGGTGATATTCACATTATTAGTTCCAATCATTGGCCCTATAACTGTATTATTTTGAATGAAGTAGAACGATTGTTGTGTATATGTGCTTAGATTGTAATGAAGTGAAAAATCACCATTTAGAGACACATATACATCTTCGACATATTGGGTAGGGTTTTCAAGGCTACACTGAAACGCAATGCGGCTTCCAACTCCATCATATGTGAAGAGATCAAATCCACCTATCTCATCACAATCTAACTCGATTGTAGGATTGGATGATACTTGAGCGTCTACTGGAGGAAATAAATCAATACTGAAAAAGATGGAGGTCAGCAGAATTGATACTAGAATCAGGCTCTTTCGCACATTTGACCGATGCATATCATCCCAATTAAACTAACTTGAACACCAGGGCCCCTCATTCATTCATTTTGAATACATCCGTACCCTCGTGTTTTAGGGGATTTGAACGGGTTTAAGTACGGACCCTTGTGAGTCCGGACAGTTCAGAGATTG
>Ga0114993_10001459_pt1 | contig 27212 bp, 21 predicted proteins | sample ArcticOcean_MG_C_FD_87042 | JGI IMG/M metagenome (GOLD analysis project Ga0114993, IMG submission 87042) | Marine microbial communities from western Arctic Ocean - ArcticOcean_MG_CB2_150 | ecosystem: Environmental > Aquatic > Marine > Oceanic | place: Arctic Ocean: Canada Basin | collected...
GAAAAATATGTTGCTGCAAGAAAAGAACTGCTAGACCAACCCAACGATTTGGAAACTATTTGCCACACTTGTAAAAAAAATGGGTACTATACACTTAGCAATAATCTCATGGACCAGTGAGTTGGTGGGAAGTTGCATTATGGATAGTAACGAACTGAAACAAAAGAATGGTTACCATACAATTCAGCAGAACTTCCGAAGTGAGAAGCCTCTCTAGCGCCGGTTTGGAAACATCGCTGGATTTCCAATAGACTCTGAGGTTTATTTGCAAGAGAGGTTGCTGGGCCTGATTTGTGGTTTAATAACAGGGCTAGGTCATTATTCCTAGTTTGCGAGATTGTTTTTCAGAACCCGATTTCGCGCGGAGTGTCCTTATACAGGCAGTGATGCGTGTCTCCTTTTAAATCAAATATCCTTTCCCTTCCTTTAATAATTTCAAATTTTTACTCCTAAAGAAAGATTCTAATTCATTTAGTTGAGGCATCTTGACAATTAGCACTAAAGAGGTGATAAATATATTTCAATTCGCCCCAATATCAATATGAGCTTGTTCTTATTTGTCAGGTACAGGGTGGTTTTCCGCGAGTTATGATTTAAAGAGCTTTTGTTTTAAGAACAGTTTGTTCCTATTAATTTTATTTATTGAGATTTTGGCCACTATGGATAGAACGCAAATCACAGTCGAGGAGTTTAGAGAGGTGCAGGATATGTTGAAGGATGCTATAGACCTTCATGAAAAGAAAGATTTTTATGGGGCAATCGAATCGTTTAAAAAGGCTATAAATATCAAGCCCTTCGATGAAGGTCACATGGAGGAGCTCCAAAAAAAACTAAAAGAAGGTTCATATAAGTTGGCTCAGGAAAGTATGGCTTATATGGGATGCGCTTCTGTACATGTTAGTCAATTGGTTAAACAGTTGACAGATGAGCAGAGGGAGGAAGTCCCTGTAGATGAGAACTTGATAAAAGTTTTTAATGATTGGGAAAATTAATAACTTTTATGATGAAAATATTTTTTCTATCGTTTACTCAGGAGAATTTTCTTGGATAAGGAATTGTTACACGAGGTGTTCCGGCGCGAAATGAATGACAGGAAAATTCCTCTTAGTTTGGGGAAAACTTGCCCAGTGAAATGTGCCTTCTGTTACGAAAAAGACACAAGTTATAGGACTACGTTTGATACTCCCCTAACCACTCAAGAGGACTGGGAGTATATACTAAAAGAAATACAGTCGTATCCCACGGGAACAGAACACTGGGTGGTCGGTGGTAACGAGTATATGGAGTGGACCGATCTTTTTTTGCACCCGCGTGCTATGAATTGGTTAAATGAATTCCTTGAAACTACGGATAAAAATATTACTCTGTTTACCGTTGGATATACTCCCGCAACTGAGATCAATCGATTAGCGGAGAAATACCCAGGTCGAATTAACTTTGAGCTTTCGGTAATTACATTAGGATCTTACAGGAAGCGCCTGATGCCTCATGGCCCTACAGTGGATCAGGTTTTAAGAATTCTGGACGGCCCTGCGGTTACCTCGGCCAATTTTTATTCGCTTGGACCGGATACCATGTATGCCGATGCAGTTAAGATCTCACATGTAAATAAGAAGTGTTTACTTTGGATGGGGTGTCTTACTCCGTTAAAATATATTGATCGCGATACCACTATGCTAATGAGGCAAGGTAAAAAGTTTCTCCCTAGAGAAGCAAAAAAAATTTATGAGGCAAATCTATCCAATACCACAATGATTCAGACGGAATCGGATATCACGGCCTTTTTGAACAGAAATAAAATTATTAAAACATTTGATGCTTGTGAATTGGAAAAAAAAGATACGGTGGTCATGGCTGGGAATGTATATAAGGTTATGAGTTTGCTTCGAAAGAATCGAGCTCGTTATTTGTATGTTCCTAACGACACACTTGGCGGAGATTCTAATTGTAGTACCTTGCTTACTTTTGACGATGTTGGTAGAAGATTGACTAATGAAAAAAGAGCGTACCTTCCCAAGGTTATTATGGAGGGATCTTCAGGGGAAGAAAAAGATATTTCGGGAACCACTTTTGACGAATTTAAGTTGCGGTTCCCAGATTGCAACTTCAAGGTTTTACATAAGGTTAACTCTAGTCTTTCTAATAAAAAATTGTACGAAAAAGGATACCTGAAAAACTATGTAGAGGATTATTTGGGGAATCCACTACATAAAAAATTTGAAGTGGTAGCTTTGCCTAATTAAATCTAGGTATCAAAAATCACATAAGGAATTAGGAGAGATTATGTTGTATCGATTGAAAGTGGTGTTTGTTGATAATGAAGAGATTGTTTTTGAAAACACGGAAAAACACGGTTTTAGTGACGACTTGGAGTTGTTTGAGTTGACTACCGTGGATGAAATTTTTGTAGTTCCAATCAAACAAATAAAATATATATCATGCGACTCAAAAATTTTCAAAAACAAATAGTTTTTTTACGGCAAAGTAGAGCGGCCTATTGTTTTTATTTTAGCCCTTTTTAACCACTGTTTTTCGTTAAACCTTCCTTGATAATACCTCTCGAAGAGAATTTCATTTCTACTTAGTAACTTGCCATCAACAAGGTAGTGGTTGTTTGATTTATGTGAGGTTTTACTTTGCGTATTGTCAGTCAGTTGGTTTCCCATTTTCTGTTTATTTATAGGACAATTTTCTGTTGAAGAATCAATAGCCTGAGTCGGTTTATTTGTTGTTTCTGGAAACATGAGTCCGGATAGCTCTTCTAAGCTAAGAATGAGATTTACAACAGCCATTTCGTTTATCAGGTCTTTAGATTTAAAATGCCGAAGAACGTTCTCCACGTCTGGTGATGAAACAATAGCCTTTAATATTGATTCATTAAGTAGCTCAAATTCGTTGTCCTGAAACCCTTCAAATGCTTCCATTTCGTAGTACTCCTTTGGAATTAGTGCGTAAGGCTTAAGAAGCTTATCGGTTGTATATAGTTTAATGTTTAACAGCAAGACTTGTGCCAGACAAAAAAAACACTTCTTTGGTGATATTCATGTTTTTCAGGTGAGCGTTTAAACGTAATTAAATAAATGATTAATTTATTTTTTCGCTTAATGCTTTCAAATTAGAGTCTTATTTTTGGTTTGTGAATTTCGTCAAAAATTTAACACTGGTAGTGTGGAGTAGATTGAATTCTCAGGTTTCAATTGATCTATTGTTGCTTATGTGGGCTTATGGTAACCTTGTTTTTGCTTCGATACTTGCTGGTGGTCAAGGTTTAAACTCAAAATACGCATTTATTTTAAACAGCATTTCCCTCTATGGCATTTCCTACCCATCGATACAGGCGTTTGCGTCAAAGCGAAGGCATTTTAAGAATGGTTCGAGAGACCTTTCTGTCTACCGATGATTTGATTGAGCCATTTTTTGTCTGTGAAGGGTCAGATGTGAGGCAGGAAATTTCCTCCATGCCGGGCGTGTGTCGTTTTTCAATCAAAAATTTGGTTTCTGAAGTTAAAGCGAGTTACGCATTGGGTATTCCAGCAGTGATTCTTTTTGGAATTCCAGATAAAAAAGATGACCTTGGTTCTGAAGCATACAACCCGAATGGGATTGTTCAGCGCGCTATAAGTGAAATTAAAAATGCTATTCCGGAAATAGTTATCATCACAGACGTTTGTATAGATGAGTACACAGACCATGGTCACTGCGGGATAGTTAATGATGGTAAAATCCTAAATGATGCCACTTTGGAAGTTTTATCAAAAATGGCTTTAACTCATGCAGAGGCTGGGGCTGATATTGTTGCTCCCTCGGATATGATGGATGGTCGGGTTCAAGCGATTCGTTCGACCTTAGACGGGACCGGTCATCATGAAACAATTATCATGTCCTATGCGGCTAAATATGCTTCGGCATTTTATGGGCCTTTTCGAGAAGCGGCGGACTCATCTCCTCAATTTGGGGATCGATGCTCGTACCAAATGGATCCTGCAAACGCATCTGAAGGTTTAAAAGAAGTTTTTCAAGATGTAGAAGAGGGTGCCGACATTATAATGGTAAAGCCAGCTCTTTCTTATTTGGATGTTATTTCCCGCGTGCGCCGTGAGATTAATATCCCGGTAGCGGCGTATAATGTAAGCGGTGAGTACTCAATGGTTAAAGCGGCTGCTCAAAAAGGCTGGATTGATGGTGAAAAAGTGATGATGGAAATTCTTTTAAGTATTAAAAGAGCTGGGGCGCAAATGATACTAAGTTATTTTTCAAGAGAAGCTGCAAAGTTTCTTGGTAGGTAAAGTTCAGGCCTGTTGTTTTTTAAATTATTTAATTTTTATCGTTAATGACTGATAGAAAAAACTATTTGATTGTTAATGCTATGCTTGACAACTCACTAGAGTAGAAGTTGTAAAAACTCACCTCAATTACCTTTAAGATAAAACCTGTCGCCTAAAACAATGGTTATTCGGTTGATGTCAAAATAAACAATGAAAGATTACATTCAAATAGAAAAAAATGATCATTCTAAAACGATAGCTAATCTAACTGTAAAATGAAATATCTAGTATTCTTCTAAATACCTCTCTGAATCAATCTTCAACCATAAGGTGAACCAGGTGAAGTTATCCAGTATTCAAAGACAGTGGTGGGTGGGTATTATGTTCTTTCTTCCCGTGGTAGTTCTTTTTCCCTTAGAATTTTATGGAAAAATTATTGAACGGGGGATAGGTAATTACCTTAAATGGCAGAATAATGCTCGCCCTCAATTGGGGAGGGTTTGGGATAAGGATCGACAAACCATTCTCGCTCAAACTAAAGTTCAGTCGATCCGGTCATTGCTCGATTCGAAGCAGGAGTCTGCTGAGGCGATTGATTCACTTAAAGCGTTATTTGAAAATACTGAACCGTCATTTCCGCTAGTGTTATCCCGAAAAAAATTCCTTGATCTCTATTACGACTTTCCTGGGCAGTGGTCGGCTCGAATAATTTCACCATTTGAGCTTATTTCTATCGATTCTAAATACAATTGGACCAGAGTTTTACTGAAACGTTTCGGGCGATGGTTTACCATCAGTTTTCTTGATTCTCATAATATTCCGGTTCATGAAGTGTTTGTGGCAACAGATGCGTTGAAAGAAGTACAGGCTACTCGTACTGTTAAACAGGGTAGCTTGGAAGATGTTGGGTTTAAAAAAGACCGGATATATTCTGTGGCAGTATTTCTTCCTCTTTTGCAAACGCTTGATCCAAAAACGCAGTACGCTGTTTTTCCTGATCCCAGGTGGTTTCTCTCCAAGGATTACAGTATCACCCGTATTGGTGTTCGAGAACTTGAATCCTCAAAAAAATCGTTACCCAGCCTCGAATTTGGTATTGAATATAATACGGACTACTACACAGGAGTCCTTTTAATTCCTGTTTTTCAAGAGATAGCCAATAATTTATTGTCCCAAATCGAAAGAACGAATTTCGATATATGGGGCGAAGAGTTTAGCGTCCTTGCAGTTCCTTCAATTGGAGACAACCCTTGATTCAAAGCTTGATAGAGAGGATTGTTTTTTCTTTTTATGTATTAACGCTTTTGGGTGTTTTCGTCGGACTGGGGTCTTACTTCCTGTTCAGTCGAGACTTGCCTCAATTGCCAGATGACTTAAGAAAAATCAACCTTAGCCTTTCCACCGAAATTTATTCTGCAGATGGAGAAAGGCTCAAGGTTTTAGGCCAACGCTATCCCGTTCCTTTGGAAGATATTTCTCCAAATTTCACGAACGCCATCTTAGCAGCAGAAGACTCTAGTTTTTACGAGCATAAAGGGTTGGATCATCGAGCTTTGATGAGAGCGCTTTATATGAATATTCGTGAACGAAAAATATTGCAGGGTGGTAGCACCATTACTCAGCAACTGTCAAAAAACCTTTTTTTTTCTTTTGAAAGAAACTGGGTACGCAAAGTCAAGGAACTCTTAATCGCTTTCCAATTAGAAGCCACTTTCTCAAAAGAAAAAATTCTTGAGGCCTATTGCAACCAGATTTATTTTGGTAATGGGGCTTATGGCGTTGAAGAAGCCGCTCAAACCTATTTTAGAAAAAGGGCACGAGAGCTAACCGTTTTGCAAGGGGCACTCTTGGCTGGTTTGCCAAACTCACCAAATAACACGAATCCATTTAAAAATTACCAACGCTCCATGCGTAGAGCTGAATATATTTTAATAAGAATGGTTAAAGAACACCTGATTTCCGAAGAAGAAAAAAACGAGGCGTTATCTTCGTCGTTAGGATTGATTAGGCCAAGAAAAGATGATAACCCGAGTCGGTATTTTCTTAATTATGTGCTTGCGAAACTGGAAGGTAAGTATGGGAAGGAGTTTGTTCACTTTGGGGGGTTGAAAGTATTTACCACTTTGGATACACGCCTTCAAGATTTTGCTCAGAAGTCAGCATTGTCTCATTTAGAAGCATTGGAAAGTAAGATGGTTCATGAAATTGCGAAAAAAAATTTGCAGGTAGGAATGGTGTCGATGGAAAACCAAAGTGGGGCTGTTCGGGTTATGCTTGGAGGTCGCAGTTACTCAGATAGCCAATTTAATCGAGCTGTTTCAAATAACCGGCTCCCTGGTTCATCATTTAAGCCGTTTGTTTATCTAACAGCAATGGAGAGAAATGGGTACAACCCCGCTTCTATAATTAAAGATGAACCTATTGCCATAGAAATTCCAGGTACCGATCCATGGGAACCTAAAAATTTTGGTGATAAATATGCGGGTGATATTATTTTAAAAAAGGCCATGATGAGGTCACTTAATGCTGTTTCGGTAAAATTAATTCAGGAGGTAACCCCAGAAGAGGTTATAAAAACAGCTCATCAGTTTGGTGTAACCAGTCCGCTTGGGAATAACCTATCGCTTGCACTCGGTACTTCAGGAGTTTCTCCTCTTGAGATGGCTTCGGCATACAGCACGATTGCAAATCTTGGTGTTTATAATGAACCTTATTTCATTGAACGCATTGAGGATTTTAAAGGGAGCCCGTTGTATGAAAACTTTTATCACGGGGTGCAGAACTATGCGTCTAAATCAATTTATCCACTGCTAAATATGATGCAGGGAGTGGTAGATGGTGGGACTGCTAGGATTATTAGACAGATGGGGTTCAAGCATCCTGCAGGAGGAAAAACAGGGACCACTAACAACTTTAAGGATTCTTGGTTTAATGGTTTCACCAAGACTTTTTCTACCTCGGTTTGGATTGGGTATGACGATAATGAGCCTATGATCGATCAGTCTAAGAACGGTCTGACTGGAGCTAGTGCCGCTGCTCCGATCTGGGCACTTTATATGGAACGGGCTCTGCAGGGAAAAAACCAGATTAAGTTTCCAATTCCCGAAGGGATTAAATTTGAAAAAGTAGATGTCCATACAGGAACTTTTGCAGACAATCAATCGACAGAGACAATGAATGTTGCAGTTAAGGAGGAGACGGTCATTTTACCTCGGGCCATTGAATCTATCCCCATAGAACAGGATCCTGCCGAGTCCTCTATAACTTCTGAGTTGACTAATGTACCAAACCCTTAAATACATTTTTGTTCGAATAGGGATTTCCTTATTCCTTTTACTCACGTTTGGATTTCTGACGCTTTATTTTGTTCATGAGGTAGCATTGCCAGGTGCTACTTTTGATGATTCTTTTATCCAGTGGGTAATTTTTTTCATATGCCTGTTTATGGGGGTGTTTGCTTATGGGGTAGTTGGTGAACAGAAATTCCATAATGCGATGCATAAACTAAAGAATATTCCAAGCTATTTGCAGTCAGATGAGGTTGTCGATGGGTTTCAAACGGTTCTTGATTTTACCTATTCCTCATATTTTTTGCCTGACAAGGGGAGGAGTTTACGTGATGGTGTTATTTTGAGATTTGCAAATTATCTATTGTTTGTTGGGCTTAAAGACAGTAGGGCTCAAAAAATTTATCTAAAGGCTTTTCTTTTGAGGCCTGAAAATTCATCTTACCGGGCCCCATTGCTTTCAGTTTTTAAAAAAGATGATGATTTGACAGACGAAGAAGTCGAACTGCTGCTTGTTATACTCAAGGCTGGAAACTACTGTGATAATGTTATAGTCAATAATTTAGCTTCTTTATTTTTACGAAAGCGTTTGTTTGAAAGTAAAACCGAGCCTATCTTTCTTGCTTCTTTAAAAAACAAAAGTGAGAATTCAAAAGAAATAGTGCGTCTTGTATTACCTCAGCTTTTAATAGCGAATCGATCGGACTCATTCGCAGTGAAATTTTATATTGAAGCCTATTTATTTGAATCACCCGAAGCATCTCAGGTTATTGAAATAATTTCTCGTGCGTATTGTGAAGGAACTTGGAAAGACGTTGATCAGACTCTTCATAAAAAATGCGAGGAAATATTTCAGGGCTTTGATCATAAATTTCGTGGCGATATGTTAAGAAGGACGGCAGAATCCAGCCTTTCAGGTAAAATTCACCAATTGAAGTTGCTCAATAAGAATGACCTGCGCTTATTACGGAAACTAAAGGTCAAAATGGGACTTTCCATGTCATTTTTTGACTTGCTCCCAAAAATAGGCACTAAATTTTTTGGTTTCACTCGAATACTCGCAAGCAAATTTCTTATTATTAGAACGTGGGTTTTTATTATGGTAGCAATATTTGTTATAAGCTTGGTTTATCGAGGTTGGCAGACTCAGAAAGAAATGACTGCTGAGGTTGAAGGTCAAGCCATAGATGGAAAAGAAAAAAAAATCAGTGGTCTTAAGGAACCAGAAATCCATACTTTTCAGGTAGCTGCGTTCTCCTCATCCAAACAAGCTCGTGGGTTCATTAATTTGCTTAAAAAAAATGGAGTGCGAGATGTTTATCAAGTAAAGACGAAAAAAAAATCCGGGGAAACTTGGTATAAGATTCGCGTTGGCCGCTTCGATTCAAAAGAAAACGCGCAAAGGTTTGCTAGTCAGTTGATTGAGCAAAAAACGATTAAAACTTATTTTCTAATTTCTCTACCTATAAGCTAGGCAGTATCGAATTTTTTAAAGGGTAACGGATTGTTGAATTTGAGGAGTGAATAATTTTTCAACTTTGTAAAAAAATATAGAATAGAATTTATATTATGGGTTGATTAGTTTCCGGCCCTTTTCTAATCCCTCGAGCGCTTGATTTTTTAATGATGGATATTTGCTTTAATGATGATAATGCGAAACAATTTATTTCTAGTCGAGAAATAGATTCTTTGCAAAAAAATGTTGACCATTTGCACGCTGATCTGGAGAACAAAACAGGGCGAGGAAGCGATTGCCTTGGGTGGCTGCATTTGCCTTCTCAGACGCCTTCTTCGTTATTCGATTCAATTCAGTCGACTCAAAATGAAATAAGAGAACAATGTGATGCATTTGTTTGTATTGGTATTGGTGGTTCCTACCTAGGAGCTCGAGCGGCCACCTCTTTTTTGAGTTCAGCTACTAATGAGATAAACACTCCTAAAATTTACTTTGCAGGGAACACTATCTGTTCGGATTATCATGCAGAACTTCTCCGGGTTTTGGAGGATAGGGAAGTTTGCGTTAACTTGATATCAAAATCGGGAACTACTCTCGAGTCGGCTATTGCATTCCGGCTACTACGAAGCTTTATGGAAAAAAAATATGGTAAAGAAGGGGCTAGCAGAAGAATTATCGTAACTACCGGATCGCAAAAAAATGTAATAAACGATTTGGCTAAGGAAGAGGGCTATCGATCTTTTTATATCCCAGACGATGTGGGGGGGCGTTTTTCAGTGCTTACCTTGGCTGGGTTATTGCCCATTGCCGTGGCCGGAATAGATATACGCGCACTGATGGATGGTGCTTTATTGGCAGAAAAAGTACTAACAAAATCTTCTGATTTATCGATAAATACAGCTTATCTTTATGCTGTTTACCGCCATTTATTGTTTCAAAAGGGTAAAAGCATAGAGCTGATGGCAGCATTTCATTCTTCTTTCGAGTATGTTTTGGAGTGGTGGAAGCAACTGGCCGGAGAGAGCGAAGGCAAAAACGGAAAAGGAATTTTCCCTTCTTCGGCTCATTATACAACCGATTTGCATTCGCTTGGGCAACGAGTTCAGGGGGGGACTCGCAACCTTTTTGAAACTTTTTTGTTGATAGAGAAGTCGTCAAAAGTTATTGAAATTGAAAGGACTAATTACAATAGGGATGGCCTTGCCTACCTTGAAGGGAAATCACTGGATTTTATCAACGAGAAAGCGTACAAAGGTTCGGCGTCTGCTCATCTCGAAGGCGGGGTTCCCAACTTAGCTATAACTCTTAAAGAGCGTTCGCCGCATCATCTTGGGCAGCTATTTTATTTTTTTGAACGCGCGGTGGCTATGACAGGATACTTGTCCGAAGTCAACCCATTTGATCAACCTGGTGTTGAGCTTTATAAAAAAAAAATGTTTAGCTTGCTAAATAAACCTAATATCAAGAAAGGTAAATAAAATGACGACTGTCTCTGGCGAACTTGATGGTGTCATTCACGAGATTGCTTGTGTGGAACTTGGGGATGATGAGCCCGTGTTTCAATCAGATCCAACTATGGCTCAATTCAAAGAAACTGGAACAGAGCTTTGGATTGATACTGGCGATCTAGAGAAAGCTCGATCTATTTGGAAGTCAGAATTCACCGCACTTACTACCAATAATACGTTAGCAAACCAGGTAGTTCAAACTGGGGTGATGGATGAAGTCATCCACCAAACTATTTCTCGGTTGAATGAAGTGGCTTCAGGTTTGACGGAAGAAGAGCGGGTCACGGAAGTGGGGTTTGTTATTAATTGCCGCATTGCTCTGCGATTGGCTCAAGCTTTTAAAACCAAAGTGAGCATTGAATTGCACCCATCAATGTCAAGAAATATTGGGCGCACGCTAGATTATGCTCGACGCTACTACCGCATATGTCCGGAATATTTTATTATCAAGATTCCTTTGACGCCCGAAGGGTATCTGTCTGTTAGGACTCTACGCAAAGAGGGAATGCCGATCAATTTTACTCTTGGTTTTTCAGCCCGCCAAAACTATCTTGCAGCTCGATTATCAAATCCTGACTTTGTAAATGTATTTTTGGGGAGGCTTAATCAGGTGGTTACTGAAAACTCGGTAGGTGGAGGTGAGTTGGTTGGTGAGAAAGTGACACTGGCGACGCAAGAAGCTCTTCTTGACGCTCGAAAGCAATACTCAGAAATCAGCACAAGACTTATCGGAGCTAGCATAAGGAGCGGGGAACAGGTTGCTTTTCTTGCCGGGCTGGATGTTATGACCATTCCTCCTACTGCTATGGAGGAGTTTCTGGAAATGAAACATCTTGTCGGTTCCATAAAAAGTAATATCGGAAAAGATATTCAACCGGGGATTGACTTCAGCCATCCTCAGGGGTTTCGGTTTTCCAAATTGTGGGAAGTACCCGATACGTTCGTTCAGTTTGTAAATGAGCTTCTTGCCAATACTAATTTGGATTGCATGTCTGGAGAGAAGATGGAGTTGTTTTGCCGAGAGCGAAATGTTGACTTGTTTTACCCTTTTTCACCCGCACAACTTAAGAAAATACTCGATCTAGGGAAAATACCGGTACTGGACGAGTGGTCGCAGGAAATTGCCCTGGATGACCTTATGACCCAGTCTGCTTTACAATCTTTTTCTAAAGATCAAGCTGAATTGGATGATAGAATTAGATCCTTCTTGTGATGCTTAGGTGGCTTCAGAAATAATTTTCTTAATATTATAAGATTAGGTTTAGAGAGAAGCACCTTTACTCGGGGTAAACCTCCGATAGGGATGTTGCGATTTTCGTTCAATTGCTACTTTGTTGAAATGTGTATCGCTTGAAGTCACGATTGGTTATTTTTTTGATTCGAAATTTTTTATGGTTTGGTTTTGCGTTGCAGCATTTTCAATAAAATAGAACGGATTTATGATAAAAGTAAATAAAGTAGTACTAGCATATTCCGGAGGGTTGGACACTTCGGTGATTATCAAGTGGCTCAAAGAGAAATACGATGCCGAAATTATTGCGTTTGCTGCTGACCTTGGTCAAGGGCAGGAACTTGATTTTGTCCGCGAAAAAGCTATCGCAACGGGTGCAAGTGAAGTTTACATTGAAGACTTGAAAGAAGAGTTTGTTGGCGACTTTGTGTTTCCTATGCTTCGCGGCAACGCTTTTTATGAGGGGAATTACCTGCTAGGTACTTCAATCGCTCGTCCATTAATCGCCAAGGAACAAATCCGCATCGCAAAGAAATGTGGAGCTGATGGTGTTTCCCATGGTGCAACAGGAAAAGGAAACGATCAGGTTCGATTTGAATTGGCATACACCGACTTGAATCCTGACATTAAAATCATTGCACCGTGGCGGGAATGGGACTTGACCTCTAGGAGCGCTCTTATCGATTATGCCAGGGATCACGGGATACCGATTCCAGTGAGTAAAGACAAGCCTTACAGCATGGATCGTAATTTATTTCATGTTAGTTATGAGGGAGGGGATCTTGAAGATCCTTGGGTTGCGCCCAATGAAGATATGTTCATGCTAAGCGTCTCCCCTGAGTTTGCTCCGGATAAAGCAACGATGGTAGAGGTCGATTATGAAGAAGGAAACCCCGTCGCAGTAAACGGTGAGCGAATGAGTCCAGCAACCCTACTTGCTAAGTTGAATGAATTAGGCGGTAAGAATGGTATTGGACGAGTTGACATAGTAGAAAATAGGTTTGTAGGTATGAAGTCTCGTGGCGTTTATGAAACTCCCGGAGGTACAATTCTACATGCTGCTCATCGTGCAATTGAATCGATTACCATGGACCGAGAGGTTATGTTTTTACGTGACTCATTAATTTCTTCCTATGCCAGGATGATTTACAATGGATTCTGGTATTCTCCGGAACGAGTTCTCCTTCAAAAGACGATTGATGAGTCTCAAAAAACAGTTACGGGAGTGGCTCGGCTCAAACTTTATAAAGGGAACTGCACAGTGGTGGGAAGAAAATCTAGCAAGTCACTTTATGACCAGAATGTGGTCACTTTTGAAGAAGGGGATGGTTATCGTCAAGATGATGCAGATGGATTCATTCGACTTAATGCGCTTCGATTAAAAATGTATTCCAAGACCTATAATTTAAAAATGGATAAAAACAAATAGGGTTGTTCAACTCTTCATTCAGTAATGAAATTTAAAGCCAGTCTTTTTTTTTGTGGAACGTTTTTCTTTTCTTTGTTTCTTTCTTTTGCATTGACTGTAGCAGAAGAGACTGATGCAAAAAGATCCCCCCTTCTTAATCCTTTCTTAGAAGCTGAACATTTATATCATTCAGGTGATTTTGACAAAGCGCAACTTCTTTATCAAAATTTTCTTAATGGGAAACCGAGTGATGCTCGAGGTAATAAAGCATTATATCGATTGGGTACTATTCATCAGAAAAATCGTTCTTTTGCGACGGCTCTGCGTTACTACAAGATGACCTTGCGTCGAATGCCGACTTTAGAATTATCTCATGATATGAAGTTTAGTCAGGCGCAATGCCTGTTTGAACTTGAGCAATATGATGAAGCGGAGACTCTGTTTGAAGAAATCACACTTTCTCACCCAGATGCGAACAAAAAATGGGAGGCTAGGATATACCTTGGAAGGTTGTACGAAAAACGTCTTGATTATCAAAGCGCCATTGAGAGGCTTAGGGTGATTTATTCTCAAAGTGAAGTAAAAACTGTACGAGATCAAGCTGAAGAATTAATCCGGTTGATTATTATAAAAAACCTGAGCAAGGTTATGCTGGTCAGACTTTCAAAAAAGTATTCTTCTGGATTTCCGTTAGATGAAATATTACTAAGGTTGATTTCGATTTATCGTAATGAACGGGACCTCGAACAATTACAAAAAATAATCTCCGACTTTTTACGATTATTCCCAGCGAATTCTGAACGTCTTGTAGTCGAGTCCACGCTAAAGCAAATTGAAGAAAACAAAGAAAATAAGTTGCGCCTTGGGGCAGTTTTGCCTTTGACTGGGGAAAAGGCCTTGAGTGGGCAACAGGTGCTTCAAGGTATTCAATTGGCAGTGAGCGAATTCAATTTAGCGCATCAAGGAGATTCGCTAGAAGTTACCATTAAAGACTCAGCATCTGCTCCTATAGGGCAGATGGTTGAAAAACTTGCTACTGACCCTAGCGTGATTGGAGTTGTGGGTCCCGTATTGAGTAATTTTGTAAGGAACGTGGTTCCTATTGCGGACAGGTATCACTTGGCTATGATAACACCTACTGCGTCTTCTTCTGAACTTGCGCAATTGAGTCCTTATATTTTTAGAAATGCTGCGACGCGTAAACTTCAAGGAAAATATGTTGCTGAATATGCTGTTAATAGTTTGGGTTTACGCAGATTTGTTGTCCTTCACCCTTTAGAGCAATTTGGCTTCGAGCTTAGAGATTCCTTTGTTAAGGAGGTGGAATCTTTAGGAGGGGAAGTGATTTCGGTGATTTCTTATGAGCGTTCGCAAACTGATTTTAAAAAGCAAATTTATGAAATAGGTGGTATTGATGATGACAACCTTAAGAAATTGGTTAAGGATCAAGTGAAAAATAATACAGAGCCAAAGTCATTTGGGCAGAATGGCCCAATGACTCGGCCTTTGGTGGAAATGGGTCTTTGGTCAGGGGATGAAGTGCAGAATTTAAAAGTATCATTGGAGTTGAGCTATGACGCTATATTTTTACCCGGTTTTTACGATAAAGTCGGACTTATCGTTCCACAGTTAGTTTTTTACAATATAGATAACGCAACGCTGCTTGGCACTAGTGGATGGAACTCTCCAGAATTGACTAAAATGACGGGGAAGCATATGCGAAAAGGATATTTTGTTGATGGTTTTTTTGTACAGTCAAAAAGACCTGAGGTGGTTCAGTTTGTGCGAGAATATAAAAATACTTTTAGAGATGGCCCCACAATATTATCTGCCCAGGCTTACGATGCTACAAAAATGCTAATCAAGACAATTCATTCGGGAGCAAAAAATCGCATTCAAGTAAAAAAAAGATTATTGCAAATACGGGGTTTCCAAGGTGTTTCAGGGGAAGCCACCATTTTATCCACCGGTGAAGCAGAAAAAAAGTTATTCGCAATGAAGATCGTAAAAAAGAAAATAGTTGAGGCCAATTAACATGGGCGATGGACCTTTGACTCGAACATAGTCACTTTTTTCATAAAGTTAAATGTATAAAATCAGGGCAGAAATGCACTAGAAGGTTTTGTCTGTTATAACCGTTAGCTGTTTGTTTTGTTTGTTGGGAAGATTATCTTTTAAAAATATTTCAAAGTAACCCTTTGGATCTTCTGAGTTTGTAAGACTTCCCGTATCTGGATTGATCTTGATAAATACAGTTTCAGGTGTGACGGAAAAGTTGTAGATGGGTGTTTCGGCCAAGGCACTTTTCATGTAGTCTAGCCAGATTGGAAGCGCAGCGCGAGAGCCAGTTTCATTTCTTCCCAAGGGTTCAACATCGTCTTTTCCTACCCAAACCCCCGTCAGTAATTTCGGTGTATACCCCAAAAACCAGGCATCTATATAGTTGTTTGTTGTCCCCGTTTTTCCCGCAGTAGGTCGTCCGAGGGAGCGCACTTTTTTTGCGGTTCCCTCCTCAACAACACTTTGTAGAAGGCTTGTGATAATGTGAGCTACTCCGCTTGTAATAGGTTGCGTTTTGTTTTGATTTTCCCTAAATAACGTTTCTCCATTCCGATTTTCTATGTAGCGAATACCTTGAGATTTGACTCTTGTGCCATTATTTGCAAAAGCAGAGTAAGCCGAAACTAACTCATGTAGTGTGACACCTGATGAACCAAGGCCAATCGAAAGATTGCTTTCTAGGCGGCTATTTATTCCGAGATTCCTGGCCATTGCAATTACCGAACGTGTTCCAATTTTTTGAAGTAGTTTCACTGTAACGATGTTTCTTGAATGCGCCAATGCTTCACGTAAAGGTGTTGGCCCATAAAACTTTTGCTCAAAGTTTACCGGTTTCCATTGATCGAAGGAGTGGTCTTTTTCTTTAAAAATAATTGGTGAGTCTATAATAATACTCGCAGGAGAAAACCCTTTGCTTATGGCAGCGCCATAAACAATAGGTTTGAACGCAGATCCGGGTTGCCGAACTGCCTGCACGGCACGATTAAACTGACTTTTAGAAAAATCGTATCCACCTATCATGGCTTTGATATGTCCTGTGTCAGGCTCTATGCTGATTAGAGCGGCCTCTACCTCTGGTTCTTGTTCCAGTGATAATGACCAGAAAGAGCCTGATTCATGAACGCCCAGAACCCTGACCATTATTTCATCACCAGGATGGAGAGTTTTATCAATCCGGTTGATACTAGCCCACCGCCCATCTATCTTGACGTCGGGTTCTCTTGCCCAATTCATATCTTTTAATTCTATGACCCCTTCACCTTGACCAATTAAAATAGTGACGAGTTTTCTTTCTACTGATTTCACCAGTCCATGGATGATCGTTCCGGCTGTGGGGAGTGCCCCGTCTTTCAAGTTATTTATTTCTCGTAGGTTTTCCTGTAATACTGTTTCCGGTAGGGATATGTCCATTGTGCCTAATGGCCCACGGTAACCGTAGCGCTTGTCGGTATTATGAAGATTTTTTTTTGTTACGTTCTGAGCGACGATCTGTTTTTCAAGGTTAAGAGAGGTATAAACTTTTAGCCCGCTTTTATAAACTTCGTTGCGGCCATACATAGCCATCAATTGTTGACGTATGTATTCGACAAAATAGGGAGCCCTGTTAAGCATGTTTGTGACTTCACCAAGTTCGAATTCCTTCCTCATTGCTTGTTGGGCTTCATCGCGTTTGATAAAACCCTCTTGAGCCATTCGGCGTATGACGTGATTTCTCCTGGAACGAGCTCGCTTTGGGTTTCGATATGGAGAGTAGTTGTTTGGAGATTTTGGGAGTCCGGCAATTAGGGCAACTTCATCTAGGGTAAGCTTTTGCACATTTTTACCAAAATATGTGCGTGCGGCAGCTTCCACGCCATAACTACCATGACCATAATAAATCTGGTTCAAATACATCTCTAAAATTTCATCTTTTGTAAAGACCAGTTCCAATCGGACGGATAAAATAGCTTCTTTAATTTTTCGTATAATCGATCGCTCGCGAGAAAGAAAAAGTGTTTTGGATAACTGTTGAGTTATGGTGCTACCACCTTCTACGATGCGGCCAGCTTTTATATTGGTGAGAAAAGCACGAAAAATAGCCCTTAGGTCTATTCCCATATGGCTATAGAAATTTGCATCTTCGACTGCAAGAGCAGCTTGTTTTAGCTGGACTGGGATTTTTTTTAGAGGAACCAGTATCCTTTTTTCAAGATAAAGTTCGGCGATTAATTTATCTTGATCGGAATACATTAGGGTTACTGTGCTTGGCTCAAAATTTTTTAATACTCTTACGTCAGGCAAATCATCAGCGAATATATAGTAAATTACAAGTGTGCCAGTAAAGCCAATAAGTAAGATCACCATAAAGATAGAAAATGTTCCGATGAACAGCCACTTAAATAAACCACCTTTTCTTTTTTTTTGGGCTTTCTTTTTTTTCTTAGAAATTTTTTCTTTTTTAGTTCTGGCCATTATGGAATTTGGGGAGGGATTTGACTTTCTTCTAACTCGATGAGTTCGATCCAGGTAGTTACGTTTTTGACGACAGGGTTAATTTTATTTCGGATTTCATTAAATCGGTCCAAACTTTCACGGGTATCTGGTTTTTGTTCCAGCGCTTTGTTATTAATGCGGTCCTTATCATCTTTTGATCTATGTATACATTTTTTATTGATCCAGAAACTTATCTCTTTTTCGGTTAGCCCTTTGGCTTTATGAGCAAACTCCTTATGGTCGGTATCTAGAAACTTCAAGATGATTTTATCAAGAGGGCACGGAAATATATAGTCGCCAAGCGTATTTGAGTTATACGCTCTTGCTTTATCTATCATACGGGGTACCATTACAAGGCCTTCCATCTTTATTTTTGGACTTCTGGGAATTGATTGGATGAGATTCATGTGAGGTCGAATTTTTAATTTATAGGAGAACCAAGTAGCAAGGCACCCAAAGTAATATGTGAGGTTTAGTCCAAGCGAACCCGGCTAAGTTTTTTTAAGTTTGCTGAAGACTTTATTGCTTTTGCGCCTTCAGATCCAATATGATTTCTAAACAAATCAAGGGTGGTAATATTGGAAAGGACTTCTGAGTTTGCAAGATGCATAGCCCCTTCCTCTCCTATTTCATTAAACTTCAAAACAAGTTGGTCGAGATTGGACCAGTTTGATGACTGAGAAATCAGTTTTGCCCCTTCAGCTGTAATCTTGTTCGACTTTAAATTCAATACTTTTAGCTGTGAAAGGTAAGGTGAATCGCATAGGGCGGCAACACCTTTGTCGGTGATTTCGTTGTCGCCTAGAATCAGGGTTGTGGCCCGGGATAATGCTTCAAGGTCGGAAAGGTGGGTTGCGCCATCATCACACAATTTCCTGTTTTCCAGATCAAGAGAGCCACTTTCATCTAAATTGCCTTGAACTAACTTTTCAACGTCAACTTTTCTCTCATCATTCATGGTGAGTTTTTAGAAAACATTCAATGTAAAGGATAATTATGATCTACTTAGAGGATTCCCATACTAAACCTTCTTTGAAATGGGGTCAATTATTACTCCCAGGTGGTAAAAACCTTTTAAACGTAGGTTTGAAATGCAGATAAGGCGTGTTATATTTGATCGGTATACAGATACTTTAAGAAGCAATAAAATGACTTAGTGGAGGACAAACGATAATGAAAAATATTCTTTCGATTTTAACGGTGTTAGCATTGTTTTTGGTTTCGACAACTGCCTTTGCTGCCGAGGGTCCAATGAAATTGCCTTCAGGTGCAAAACCAGAAGCAGTTAGCCATAACAAGGAAGGCATTGCTAGTTGGAACAAAAAGGATTATAAGGGTGCACTGATGCATTTTAGTGCGGCATCCAAAATTGACGGCTCTTCTGGAGAAATCCATTTTAACGAGGCGATTTGTTACGATAAAATCGGACAGCACGGAGTCGCGACGAAACATTTTGGAGTTGCCCTGAAACAAGCTGGAGGCAATACAAAACTTTTAAATTCGCCAATTTTAAAAGGTCATCTTGGCATGTGATTTTTGTTGTTTAAAACAGTAGTGCCCCTTGAGTGCGTTGTTGGAATAGAAATATAAAAGCAGTTCTTCATGGGGGCCGGTATGTGGCACCCTTTTTATTTGCGGTGGCAATTGAAAAACGAAGGGGACTACAAAAGCTTGTTGATTTATGCCTTATCTGATATCATTTTGTCACTTCCAAATTCATTGAGGAGATGTCTCTTATGATGGGCATTGGTTTTCCAGAGTTAATGATTATTCTAGTTATCATCATGATAATTTTTGGTGCCGGAAAGCTTCCAGAAATTGGTAGCGCATTTGGCAATAGCATTAAGAATTTTAAAAAGTCTATGAAAGATGCGGAAACCGAGGAACTAGAGTCTGGATCCCCTGAGGGTGAGCCGGCGTTGCCAGACTCAGGCACGACAGTAGAGGCGGCCAGTAAAACGCTAACGCCTGAAGAGGCGGCCAGTAAAACGCTAACGCCTGAAGAGGCAGCTGCGAAAAAAGAGGCTGAAATGATAGATGAAGTTGCTGATGGGATTTTAAAAAATAGGGTAGACCCTATAAGAACAGCTCATGATGGACTAGTTCAACAAAATGATGTTTTTACTAATTCATTGAGATCGACACCTGGTGGAAGAGGGCGTGACAGAGGAACCAGTCGCGATGTATTCTAGAATAAGGAGACGTTCGTTCTAGAACAGCAGTTTCCAACTTTAATTCTATTGAATCAAAAAGAATTGACCGCGAAGTGAAATTTTTCTTGGTATCTTATTTTGATTTTGCCGGATGAAAGGCAATACTCCAACCCATAGCAAGCCCAAAACAGACCCAAAGAAGCTCCTTGATGCGTCTTACGAATGAGACAGCTATCCCCAAGGTCCCTGGCATTCCCAAAGCTGTAAATATCAAGAGCAGCCCTCCTTCTTGTGCTCCAATACTTAAGGGGATGAAAAAACTCGCATTGCGAATTAATTGAGCCAGAGCCTCAATGAGCCACAAGTCTGCTAGGCTCAGATTGTAACCGAGAAAATACAGTGTCGCATACAGTTCTGCCAACCCAATCATCCAACCGACAAATGCGTATGATACCGAGATTACAGCTCGCAGCATATCCTGCTTGTAGTAAGAAGAAATGCCTTGATCTACTAGTTTGAGCTTATCCAAAAAAACATCCACTTTTTTCCCAAAGGGACGTTTGGAAGCCCATCGTGCTAATTTGCCTAAAGTTCCGGTGACTTGAAATATAAGAAAGAGAAAAATTAGTGTAGAGAGAATTGACATTGCAAGAAGACAGGCCATCTTCATCTTTTCAGAGATCATGTCGGACTGCATTGTGAAAAATATACCCGGGATAAAGAATAAAATAAGGGCAATGAGAAATGTGGTACGCGCTATTACCTGGGAGGTCATCCCCTGTTTTAGAGAGAGGCCGTATCTTTCTTTTAAAAGCTGGGCCTTGATGGGTTCCCCTCCTAGGGTCCCCAAGGGTGTGATGGTATTGTAGGCCTCGCCGATTTGTCGGATGCACCATAAACCCAACAAACTAAACTGTCTGGTCTCTTCTTGTTTGAAGTTGTTTTTCCAGGCAATGGTATCAACCCAAGTGACACTTCCATAAAGGATTAGAATTATTATAAAACCATAACCTAGCTTAGTGAGAAGATCAGTAACGGCCAACAAGTCAACGGTAGAAACGGCCCAGCCAAGCAATAAGCAACCAATTAATAAAAATATCAGTTTTAAAGTTTTCATCATCTTGCTAGGATTTTCGAGGCTAGCTTCAGGTAGGTTTAAAAAATAATCGAACAAAGTTGAAACACCATAACATAGGTTTCAACAGATCTTAGAGTGAGGGGGCACGTCAGTTGGTATTGATTTACCTATCGCATTCTCCGCCGATCATGTTGAGCATATCAAAGGTTGGGACTATGTCAGCCAGCATGCCTCCCTTGCAAAGATCTGGGAGCGCTCCAGTCATAGTAAAACATGGGGGTCTGACTCGGCATTTCCAAGGTTTGCCTGATCCATCACTAACAATATAAAAACCGAGTTCTCCATTTGCAGCTTCCGTGGCATAGTAGACTTCTCCCACAGGTGGCTTGACACCGTCGATAACGACTTTAAAGTGGGCAATCATTTCCTCCATTTGTGAATAAACATCTTGTTTGGACGGGATACGAAGGTAAGGATTATCTGTATTGATGGGGCCTTCTGGCATATCCTTCATTGCCTGCTTAATAATTTTTAGGCTTTGCTTGATTTCCTCCATCCTTACCAGGTAACGATCGAAGTTATCACCAGTTGTTCCAATTGGGATATCAAAGTCCAAGCGGTCATAAACCAAGTAAGGCTGTTTTTTTCTTATGTCGTAGTCGATGCCACAAGCCCTGAGGCAAGGACCAGTAAAGCCCCAAGAGATGGCATCTTCTTTAGAAATAGCGCCTGTATCGCGCATGCGGTCGAGAAAGATACGGTTTTTGGTGAGTAAATTATCTACATCTTCAAACAACTTATCAAGCTTCGGGTAGGTAGCTTCTAAGTCATTATTGAATCCAGGTGGTAGGTCACACATCAAACCACCGATACGGATATAATTGGATGTTAGTCTAGCCCCGCACACTTTTTCCAAGAGATCCCACACAATTTCCCGTGCTTCTACAAAATATATAAAAGCAGTAAGCGCTCCAAGTTCCAAGGCAGCCGCTGCGATATTCGTATAGTGGTCTGAAATGCGGGCAAGTTCGTTTGTCACCACGCGAATGTATTTGCAGCGCTCAGTAACTTCTATGTCACACAACTTTTCGACTGCCAGAGCGTAACCAATATTGTTCATGATTGCTGAACAGTAATTCAAACGGTCTGTATAGGGAAAGACATTGGAGTAGGTAACACTCTCACACATTTTTTCAAATCCGCGGTGCAGATAGCCAACTTCTACTGTCATATCGACTACGGTTTCTCCGTCAAGGGTTAAGAGGAACTTGACTGTGCCATGAGTTGCCGGATGGGATGGCCCCATATTCAGGACCATGTGATCAGTATGTAAATTCTCTTTTAAGTCAGACATAGAGTCGTGCCAGTAGCAATAAAATTTTTTTCTATGGTTTTTAGTTAACTTGCTTTAGATATCCTAACTGAAACAGGTCCTTCTTCACCATTTCTAAGCATGTTGACCGGAACGTCTACCCAGTTTTTGGGAAGATATACCATGCCTTTTACTGTAACTGTGTTTATCAGTATGGGGACTTCTACCTTATGGGTACTTGACTCAATCACAATTCGATCGCCATCATTAACACCTAAGGCTTCCGCATCTTCGGAGTGTAGTTCTGCAACGCACTCTGGTCCAATGTCCGTTAATGCTTTGGCATATTGGGTATAGCTTCCAATGTGGAACATATGGTTATTGGAAACTAGTTGGTGAGGGAACTCTTCCTTTCGTTTTGTTACCTGCGGCGCATCTGAAATCTGAAAATAAGGGGTATGTTTAAATCCTTCCGGACTCCATTGTCTGGATTTTGTTCCGGGCAGTGTCCCCTTGTACATAGGAACTGTTTTTGAAATTTCTTCTTGAACCTCAGAAACTGAAGAACCCTTAAGTTTTTTTCCAAATACTTCTGCCAAATGAACAAAAATATCGTGGTCTGTACGTGATTGGTATTGTGGTGGTGTTGCTGGCATTACTTTTTGCACATGACGGGTCATGTTGGTAAATGAGCCTTCTTTTTCCACAGATGTTGTTGTGGGGAGAATTATATCGGCTAGCTTTGCAGTTTCGGTCATATAGACGTCTTGTACTACAAGAAATGGAACTATCTGTAGAGCATTTTTGATTTCAGCCCCTTTATAATAAGAGTGCACCGGGTCTTCGCCTGCGATGTGCAAAAACTTGATGGTTCCATTAGTGCAGTTTTTAAGCAGGTCACTAGCAGGATTGGTACTGCTAAACTGAAGAGAGTCGATGCCCCATTCGTTGGCTAGCGAGGATAGAGCACTGGAGTCTGTGACCGGTCGGTAGCCAGGTAGAAATTCTGGTGTGCAACCCATGTCATTAACGCCTTGTGAATTACAGTGCTCCCTTGGGGGAAAGATACTAATACTACCCTCAGCACCATAGTGGACGAGGATAGATAAATTAAGAAGAGCATTTAAAATATCCTCACCTTGCCCTGTGTCGAGTATGTCATTGCCAATAAGAAGATACCTGTCTGCGGTGCGTCCAAACCTCTTTGCAGCACGTGTCAGCACTTCATCCGAAATCCCAGTTCTTTTTTGCGTAACTTCTGCTGTATATGAGGATAGGGACTGCACGACTTCATCATAATTTGGTACAGCAGATTTGATTTTATTTGAATCGACTATGCCTTGGTCGATCAAGATACGAGAAATTCGATTTACCACAGTCGCATCAGATCCTAGAGTATAGTTAAGGCGAATGTCTATGTTGGCCTCATTTTTCAAAATAACTTTACGCGGATTCGCGACAATAATATCGGTTCCAGTAAATATCGCTGCCTTACGAGCCGAATTACCGCCAACAGGATATTCTGACGGTAGATCGGAGTTGAACACAAAGATCACATCAGATTTATCCATTTCTGTTACTGGCTTTGAGTTGATACCATTTTCAAAGCATCGGATCATGAACTGATTGAGATAGGGGGCTCTCATATGGGTCAGGTTAGTGATTTGATTGGAGCCGTATATGCCGCGAAACAGTTTCTGAAAAAGGTAGTTTTCCTCGTTTGTTAACTTTTCCCCGCCGATGCCAGCGACGGTCTCAGGGCTACTTCGATTAATCGTTGCCTGAACACGCTCAACAATAGTTTTAATGGCTTCGTCCCAACTCACTTCCTTGAAAGTTCCACCAACATTCATAAGGGGGGATTGAACGCGGTTTTCATTATGAATGATGCCATGTCCAAAACGTCCCTTGGCACAAAGATTTCCTTCGTTGATTCCCAAATCATTCGTTTCATCACCAACAAAACGGGCCACCCTATTTTTCTTGGTTTCCACTTGAATTGTGCAACCCCAGGAGCAGTAACCACAAGTGCTGTGTGTTGTTTCAAACAATGCGGCCAACCCACGCTCCTGCGATGACATGTCCATTAGTGCTCCGGTTGGACATACGGTAATGCATTGCCCACAGAACTCACAGTCCAGTGGCTCTTGGTTTGCTGTGCCGATCATGGTCTTCATACCTCTTTGATGAAAATCCAGTGCCTGAACACCTTGGATCTCATCGCAAGCTCGCACACACAAACCACACATAATACAACGGTTTAAATAAAACTCTATGAGTGGGTTTGATTTGTCACTTGGTTCGTTGCGGCGTTGAATTTCAAATCGCCCATTGGCTAACTGCAAAGCCTCTGTATTGTCCTGAAGAGGGCAGACTCCAGATTTGTCGCAGATTGGGCAGTCTAGTGGGTGTTCAACTAGAAGCATCTCTAGGCAGGCGCCATTGTAGCGGTCGGTTTCCTCAGTAGAGGTGAAAACTTCTATTCCCTCTGCAACGGGCTGAGTGCAGGAGTAAACTAGTTCTTTTTTTCCTTCAGGTGTTCGAATGTCTACCATGCATGTGCGGCAGGCAGCAAAGGGTTTAAGTTTTCGGTTATAGCAGAGATTTGTGACTTCAACACCATACTGTTTGGCAACTTCGATGATTACGGTGCCCTCTGGTGCAGATGCCTCTTCACCGTTTATTTTAAAGTGGACCGTTTTCTTGACGACCGTGCTCATTCGCTAGTTATCTCCTCAGCCTGTTGTTCGGGTTCGTCGTCTAATTTGTATGCGCCAAGCAACTCCAAAGTTTTGTCTGGGTCAATGGTTCCGTACGTATCCTCGCCCACGATGGCCATAGGCGCAGCACCACAGTTTCCAAGGCAAGAAGCAGTCTGTAAAGTGAAAAGCTTGGTTTCATCTGTATCACCTGGATGTATGTGATAAGTCTCATGAATTCTATTTGCAATGATATTAGCACCTTTAACGAAACAAGCTGTTCCATAGCACAGCTTAATTATGTATTTCCCAGGTTCGGTAGTGAGTAAGCCAGGGTAAAAAGAAATCACTCCAAATATTTCAGCTCGAGTGATTTCTAGAGCTTGCATTAAAACCTGCATTGCTTTGTCAGGGAGGTATCGATAAACTCCTTGTACTTTCTGCAACATAGGGATCAGGTAGCGTCGGTTCCGGCTGGGAAAGCTGTCCAGTATCTCATGTACCGGGGCTAAATCTATTTCTTCTTCCTCGATAGTTTCTTGATTTGCTACTTCTCTGTCTTTAGCTTCCATAATCAATGAGACTCCTTGATTAAAAGAATGTTCTAAGCCTATTTTATGCTAAATCCCACCCGCCGCGGGAGGTGAGTCTAAGAACTTTTGAATCCTATAACTATTAAATTTTAAACTCTCGGCGCCACTTTGGGAATAATTAGAGGTGGAAGTATATAAGCTCGATTGTTTTACTGTCAACAGATTTGTTTATGGACAGCGGTTCTTGTAAATTGTTTGTACAACTCTTTGTAAAGTAAGATTATAGTGGTCATTTGTTTTAAGGTGTGTTGATGGGAAGTAAGTCGAATATTCAGGGGAAGCGTTGGGGAGCAATACCAAACCAATGCATTGGAAAGGTTACCTTGCCTGCGCTTAATTTGCCAGCGGGAGGTTGGAAAATTTTCGTATTATTTGATGGGGGATTGTAGGCTGTTGTATTAACGTCTTTGTTTAGGGGTGACGATGATTTCAGGTTTGTCGTGCAATACGGAAGTTGCGGTGGTCAATATCTGATCCTGTTTTGGCGCGGTAACCTTCTGTAGATAGTTTTTCATTGTACTCAAACGGGTTCTTGCCTCCAAATAATTTGGATCGATTTGAAGCGTTTCTTCCAGCGCGACTATAGCTTCTTCGTAGCGTTTTAATTCACCATAAACCCACCCTAAGCTATAGTAAGCATCTGTGTTTTTTGGGTTAAGACGAATGGATTTTTTGAGAGAAACTAATGCCTCAATATATCTTTTTGACTCCATAAGAGCCCAACCAAGATTAAAGTGAACATCCGAGTTCTCAGGGTTTAATTTTATCACCTCACTGTATTCATCAACCGCATCCTGATAGCGACCCACAATTTCATACACTAAGGCTAGATTATAATGAGCTTTGAGATTATCGGATTCCCTCTTAACACCTTCTTCAAGGTATTGAATGGCTTGCTGGTGATCACCAAGACTTATATAGATTGATCCTAGGTTAATATAGGGAGCTATTAAGTTCGGGTCTCCTTGGATTGCTTTTTTAAAAAAAATAGCAGCCTTAGTATATTTTTTTAATTTCGAAAGACCCATGCCGAGTTGGTTTTGGATGTTAGGATAGTCTGGGTTGTCGATTGTTGTTTTGGCTAATAGAACAGACGCATCTTCAAACCGTCCCATTTTTATAAGGCTCAATCCGAGTGGAAAATAAGCTTTTGCAAGGCGGGCGTTCAAAACCAGTGCCTCTTGCAGGTGAATTATGGCTTGATCATATTGTTCTACTTCGGCGTAGGCTAACCCTAATGCTAAATAGGCATTGGAATCGATCTTATTGAGTTTAATAACGCGTGAAAGTGGTTCTATAGCGTTTTGGTACTGATTGAGTTGGTTATAAGCACTTCCTAATTTATAGTGGGCTTTCGAAAAGTCTGGTTTTAGGTTGGTAGCTTTTTTTAGTGGGTCAATGGCTTCTTTGAACCGCTTTAGGTAAGCGAGTACGGAGCCCATTTGGAAGTAGGCTTCTGGAAACCTTAAATCAGACTTAATGGCCTTTTTAAACTTTTCCAATGCGTCCTCATGTCGGTCCATCTTGATGTAGCTCAAACCAAGTTGGTAGTTAGCCAATGTATGGCCTGAGTCAATAATTAAGGCTTGTTCAAAAGCTACTGCGGAGGCCTTGTGATTTCCAAGGCGCTGGAATATATCGCCTTTTCTATAGTGTCCTTCCAGGTTTCTCGGTTGGATCTGGGTAACC
>Ga0114993_10001463_pt1 | contig 27157 bp, 24 predicted proteins | sample ArcticOcean_MG_C_FD_87042 | JGI IMG/M metagenome (GOLD analysis project Ga0114993, IMG submission 87042) | Marine microbial communities from western Arctic Ocean - ArcticOcean_MG_CB2_150 | ecosystem: Environmental > Aquatic > Marine > Oceanic | place: Arctic Ocean: Canada Basin | collected...
AAAATAATAAAAAACACCGGCAAACCGCCGGACCAAACGACGATGTCCGCTACTGACTATAGCGGACACGGAAATCTCATAAAAATCGGAGTTCTTCAACAGCCTCGGCTATAAGCAGACCTCTCGGGCTCTCGAATTGATGTTGGCTTTACTCACAAATAGCGGACATCCCGGGCATTACGGCTTGATGGCCTGCTTTGGCCCAGAGGTGTGAATTTAGAGATGCAAAAGAGAAAAAAGCGCGGACAGGTGCCCGCGCCTTTTCCCAAATTTTCGCGCTGAGACCTACCCCTTGGCCAGGTTCTCCAGGAAGCCGATCACCTTGATCATGTCTTCCGGGCTCATCCGTCCGAGAGGACCGGCGCTGTAGGTACACATCATGACTTTTCCTTCGCCGTTGAGCAGGAATTCCGAAGGCTGAATCATTTCCGGATGGCGGGCATCGCCGTACCAGGCGCCGATCTGATCCGCATTCCCGCGGGTAACGCCTTCCGCGACCGCAAAGCCGACCTTGTCGGCCATTTCCTTCGCCTCATCGCCGGTATCCACGCTAGCGGCGATAATTTTGACACCGAGCGCCTCAAGCGCTTCACGCCGTGCTTCGATAGCAGCAAACTGCTGCTGGCAATAGGGTCACCAATGTCCCCGGTAGAAGACGACAAACGCATACTTGCCGTCCAGGTCACCGGGCAGATTGATGGAACCGCCGCCGACGAGACCAAGTGTCATCTCGGGGAAGGCTGATCCGGGTCCAAGTTTTTCTGCCATGATCGTTCCAGTCATTTGGTTTGTTGAAATTCCCCTAGCCAAGATGCGGGGGCTGGTGCAGTGAACCAAAAACAGCCCGCCGGTGCAATCACGGAACGCTTCACAATTGCGAGGGGTCGTATGGCGAGGCTCCGGTCATGAATTGTGAATTGAGGCTCACCTTGCCCCCCGGTTGACGATATTCTGCTCAGTCAGATTCTCCGCGTTGGCCGCCAGGGCGCGCTTAATATCGTCGCCGTCGATGGCCCCGATGCAGCCGATGCGGAAGCTGTCGATCTTGGCGATCTTGCCGGGATAGATGGCGAAACCCTTGGCGCGAAGAGCATCGTAAAAAGCGCTGAAATCATAATTCGCGTCCGCTGATTCGCGGCCATAACGCTGAACGTCTCCTGTTGACCCACCGCGGACACTCGCTATTTCAGCCTAGCCTTTTTGCCCCAAACGGTCGCAAGCCACGGCTGCTTGTGGCATGGGAGCCCCGATGGGCGGAAATAATGCCGAACCTCAATGAACCCGGCAGCTGTGACGTAACCGCGCCAGGTGTCGAGATCGAAGAAGCAGCTATAGCGGTCCTCGCTTAACCCTTCATCATTGTTGCCTCGCGGGTTGGAGCAGAACAGGACACCCGAAGACTTCAAGGTTATGAATAGTTCGCGTAAAACCCTCGGCAATTCCTGGCTAGGCACGTGAAATAAGGACGCGTTCGCGAACACGCCGTCAAAGTGGCTCTGCGGCAAATCCATGGCGAGAAAATCCTGATGGAGAACCTCACATCCGGAATTTGAGCGCGCCATGGCGACAAATTGCTCCGATCCGTCGAGGCCGGTGACGTCATGGCCTAACGACCGGAAATACCGCAAGTCTCGCCCGGGCCCACAACCCAAATCGAGGATGGTAAAGGGCGGCTCGCCCGCAATCGCCTGCAGGAGCGCCTCATAGTTCTCGTCGACATCGTGATTTCGCGTGCCGCGCCAGAAATCACCGGCCGCCCGATCGTAATGCCCGATAGTAATTTCCGAAATGCGCCGTAATTGTGCCTTATCGAGCGCCTTTGGGGGCTTATCAGGTTTACCCTTCGCACGCACCGTCAGCCTCGCTTTCCCACACGGACGTTAGCGCTTGGCGTCCGGGCTATGGATTCGATGATCGCCACTTCCTTTGGCTCCAGTCAATAAAGGGGGCACAATACATAATTATCTCCCTGGGCACTGATAAAATGTATGGTTCGGCGACGGCTGGCCTCACCTTGCCCCCCGGTTGACGATATTCTGCTCCGTCAGAATCTCCGCGATGGCCGCCAAGGCCCGCCTCATATCGTCGCCGTCGATGGCCCCGATGCAGCCGATGCGGAAGCTGTCGATCTTGGCGATCTTGCCGGGATAGATGGCGAAACCCTTGGCGTGCAGGGCATCGTAAAAAGCGCCGAAATCATAATTCGCATCCACCGGCGCGTGGTAGGTGACGATGATCGGCGCCTGCAAATCATCGGGGAGCAACGCATCGAACCCCATCGCCTTCATCCCGTCCCGCAAAATACGGCAATTGCCGGCGTAGCGGCGGCCGCGGCCCGCAATGCCGCCTTCGTCTTCGTGCTCCGAAATCGCTTGCGCCAGGGCCGCCAGCACATGGGTCGGCGGCGTAAACCGCCATTGCTTGGTGTCTTCAAAATTTTGCCACTGGGCATGGAGATCGAGGCTCAAGGAGGTGGCGTTGCCCGCCGCATCCGCCAAATCATCGGTTTTCAGAACCGCGAACCCCATGCCCGGAACCCCCTCCAGGCATTTGTTCGCCGATGCGATGACAGCGGACAATCCGAGCGCTTCGGCATCGATGGGCAGGGCGCCGAATGTGCTCATGGCATCGACGATAAGCTTGCGCCCGGCGCCGTTAACAGCCTCGGCGATCTCCGCCAAGGGGTTCAATATCCCCGACGTGGTTTCACAGTGAAACGCCGCCACGTGGCTGATCGAGGCATCCTGCGCCAGTTTTGCGGCCAATTGATCCACCGGCGTCGGCGCATCCTCGGGACATTCCAAAATATCGCAATCCCGGTTGATGTAGGCGCAGATATCGCGGACCCGCCGCCCGTAAGCGCCGTTGATCAGGATCAGCAGGCGCCCGTCCCTGGGCACCATGGTATCGATCGTCGCCTCGACGGCGAAGGTGCCGCTGCCCTGGATGGGGACGCAAGAATAGGCGCCCGAGGCCGGATCGGCGCCGGCGATACGGGTGAGCGCTTCGCAAACGCCTGCCGTCAATTCGATGAAATCGCCGTCGCGGGAGCCCCAGTCGCGCAGCATGGCTTGCTTGACCGATTTCGATGTGGTCAGCGGTCCGGGTGTCAGGAGTAGAGGCTCGTTCATGGTCTATCCGGCAGGTGGCTTTATAACGCGGGCGCCATTCTATATGTCTAGTGGACGGCAGCTCAATGACTTGAAGGAACGGCGCTATCAGCCACGATACGTGGATTCACCGCATTGTCGAGACCGGCGTTCGCCCGCTGGCCAGGACCGGCGTCACGCCCAATCAACTGACCGGCCTCAGACTGGCGACCGGGCTGGGCGCGGCGGCGGTTTATGGCATCGGCGACGCCGATTGGGACTATCTGGCGAGCGGGCTGTTCGTGCTATCGCTTATCCTCGACCGGGCCGACGGCATCCTGGCGCGGCTCACCGGCAAGACATCGAAGTTCGGCCATATCTATGATTTGATCGCCGATTCGGCGTCCAACGCGCTGGTGTTCGTCGGCATCGGATTTGGATTGCGGCTGGGGAGCCTCGGCGGCTGGGCGATCCCCTTGGGCGTGATCGCCGGCGCCGCGGTTCTGTTGGTGTTGCTGACCGTGGTCCGCATTGAGGACCAAAAAGGCCAGGGCGCCGCCGAGATCGGCAATTCCTTCGGCTTTGATCCGGACGATGCCATGCTGTTCGTGCCGGCGGCGGTGCTTCTTGGCTGGAACGAGGGTTTGATCCTGGCGGCATCCATCGGCGCATCCTTGTTCGCCGTCATCTTTATTTTGTTTCACCGGCGCACATTGTTTACCAGGGTCTAGCGATTGGCGGCGGCGTGCTTTAATTGGACGGCGATGGTCCAGGCGCAGTAAATGGACGCGCCGATGCCGGCGGCAACAAAAAACGGCAACAGCCATCCGGCCCAGGTTATCGGGCCCAAAATATAAATCCCGTCTTCAAGCTCGAACCCGGCGAAGCCCGGATAGCCGACCGCGTCGATGGTTTCGGCGCCGCTTTGATATTTGTCGATCTGCATATTCGAAAACATGGAAATCAACGCCGATGCGGCGCCCGCCGCCCCTAGCACAATCGCCCAAAGCCCAAGGTCGCCCGCCAGCCCGGCGCCGAGGCCGATGAACAAGGCCGCATAGCTTAGGCCGCCGGAAACGTAATCCAGGTAATAGCCCAGTTTGGAGGTCGAGCCTTGCTGGCGAGCCAGTTCGCCATCGAAATGGTCCAGGAAGCGCGCCAGAATAAACAGCCCCGCCCCCCAATTGACCATTACCGGCTCGCCGGTCGCCAGCAATCCGGCGCCCGCCAGAGCCACCACCAGCGTGGCTACCGATATATGGTTGGGCCGCACTGGGCTGCGCACCAACGGGCGAACCAGGACGCGGGCGATGCGGTGATCCCAAGGCATAATGTTCATGGTTTTCAGGGCCGAAGAAATTGTTGGACGGCGCTGATGATGTCAAGCGGTGAGCCGTATGCTATAAGCACGCGAAATTTTTATAGGCTTTTCACGGGGACAGGTATTCGTTGAATATGACCGAAGCGGCCCTCAAGGGATGGATCGGGTTTATCACCAGAAATGCAGCGGCCGCCGTGGTTCTGATTGCGGTGCTGACCGCCGGGACCGGCTATTTTGCGGCCAGCCATATCGGCGTTAACACCAACACCGAAGACATGCTGTCCCCGGATTTGGAATTCCGGAAAAACGCCAAGGCCATGGACCAGGCGTTTCCCCAGTTCGACGACAATATGGTCATTGTCCTGGATGGCGCCAATGCCGATCTGGTGGCCGACGCCGCCAAACTGCTGACCGGTGCGCTGGCCAAATCGCCGGACATTTATGGCCTTGTGTTTGACCCTGAGGGCCTGGCGTTTTTTGCCCGGAACGGATTCCTCTATTTATCGAAGACGGAGCTGGAAAGCCTGGTTGGGCGGCTGAACGATGCGCAGCCGTTCATCGGCAGGCTTTGGAACGATCCCACCCTGCCCGGCCTGTTTGGCACGCTGCACCTGATCCTGGAGCAAAGCGACAAGGCTTCGGACAAGGGCGAAAGCGCGTCCCTCGGCGGCGTTCTTAAAGAGACCGAAGCCGTCATTCGGGCGGCGGTCGCCGGGCAACGGAAATCCTTAGGTTGGCGCAATCTGATCGCCGGCGAGGATGGCAGCGGTGGCAATATTTTCCGGGCCATCATTTTGAAACCAAGCCTGGATTACGGCTCGTTGCAGCCGGGCGGCGCGGTCATTGGCCGGCTGCGCGGCCTGTTCGCCGAATTGCAACTGGCGGAAAAATATCAGGTTCGCGCCCGCCTGACCGGCTCCGTCGCCCTCGAATATGAAGAACTGGAAAGCGTCGTCGATGGGCTTGGATTGGCGGGCGCGCTATCGTTTTCGCTGGTAATTGCGCTACTAATCTGGGGCCTCAAAAACCTGAAACTGGCAGGCGCGGTATTGCTGACCCTTATCGCCGGGCTGATCTGGACCGCCGGGTTTGCGGCGGCGGCGGTGGGCACCTTGAACCTGATCTCGGTCGCCTTTGCGGTCCTGTTTATCGGCCTCAGCGTCGATTTCGGCATCCATTACAGCTTGCGCTACGCCGAAGCGCTGGACGCGGGCGCAATGGCGGGGGACGCGTTGGCCGAGGCCGGCGGCGACGTGGGCGGCGCGCTGATCCTGTCGGCGGTGGCGGCGGCGCTTGGTTTCCTGAGTTTCGTGCCCACCGATTATATCGGCCTCGCCGAGCTTGGCATTATCGCCGGCGGCGGCATGTTTATCGCCCTCGCCGCCAATTTGACCCTATTGCCGGCGCTGTTGATGCTGGCGCCGGTGGCGGCAACGCGGATTGCCGCCGTGGCGGTTGCGCGCCAAGCCGGTTATCGCTGGACCCGGCCATTGGGCTTGGCGGTCGGCGCTTGCGGACTGATTGGGTTGGTCCTGATCCAACAAGTGCGCTTTGATTTCGATCCTCTGAACTTGAAAGACCGGCAATCAGAATCGGTGGCCACCCTGTTTGATCTGATGGACGCCAATGGCAGCGGGCCCTACCAGATCGAAATTTTGGCCGATGATGTTGGCCATGCCAGCCGGCTTAGCGCATTGCTGGGCAAACTGCCGTCGGTCAAATCCGCCATCTCGGTCAACGATCTGATCCCGGAGGATCAGGAGATCAAATTGGAGATTGCCGAGACATTGGGCTTCACCGTGGCGCCATCGCTTAGCCTGGAGCCGGAGCGAAGGCGCTCCAGCCACGCCGACCGATTGGCGGCGATGCAGGATTTCCAAGGTTTTTTGGAAAAGCAGCGCAACCCGGGCGCAACCCAAACCCTGGCGGCGGCGCTTAGGGATTTCGCCGCCAAATTCCACAGCGAGCCCAAACAATTGCAGGACCTGGAGGCGCGCCTGACCGGCACCCTGGTCAATCGGATGGTGGAATTGCGCCAGGCGCTGGATGCCTCAGCCATCCATATGGGCGCGCTGCCGGCGGCCTTGCGATCACGCCAGATCGCCAAGGACGGGCGCGCCATGGTGACCGTGAAGCCGCGCGCCGACTTGACCGACCGGGCCCGGTTGGCCGAATTTGTCGCCGAAGTTCGCAGCCTTGCGCCGAACGCCGCCGGCTCGCCGGTCACCATCTTGGAAGCCGGACGCGTGGTCGTCGAAGCGTTCGTTCAGGCGGCATTGTGGGCGTTTATCGCCATTGCGCTTCTGGTCATCACTTTGATGCGCAGCCTCAGGGAAATACTGTTGATCTTTGCGCCCTTGGCGGTTGCCGCCGGCCTGACCATGGCGGTCTCGGTGCTGGCCGATCTGCCGTTCAATTTTGCCAATGTGATTGTGCTGCCGTTGTTGTTTGGGCTCGGTATCGCCAGCGCCATCCATATGGTCATGCGCGAGAAATCTGAACCTTCGGGCGCCATGGCCACCTCGACGCCGCGCGCCGTTGTGTTCAGCGCCCTGACCACCATCGGATCGTTCGCCAGCATTTCCCTGTCGGGCCATCCCGGTACCGCCAGCATGGGCGTCCTGCTGACCATCGCCATCACCTTGACCCTGGTCTCGGCGCTGACCGTGCTGCCCGCATTGCTGGCAATATTCCCGGTCGGCAAATCCCAATGAGTAAGCCGGAGCCCTTGCAGGTGGCCAAACCCCGGACCTTGTTTCCGCTGATCCGCCATGCGTCGCGCCCGGTGTCGCTGGGTTTGATCCGCACCCGGCTGACCGCCAATCAAGCCACGTTCGCCTCGATGCTGTTCGGCATGGCCGCCGCCTATTATTTTTCCAGCGGCGAATTTGGCGCCGGAATTTTGGGCAGCGCCTTACTGTTCGTCAATTACCTGCTCGACAATTGCGACGGCGAGATTGCCCGCGCCAAAGGCACATCGTCACACTTCGGCCATGAATTCGACACCTTTGTCGACTGGATTGTGCACACCGCGTTGTTTGCGGCAATGGGGTTGGGGGCCGAGGTGCAGACCGGGCAGGTGATCTGGCTTTGGTGCGGCCTCGCCGCAGCCGCCGGCGGCACGATCAACTACGTGCTGCCGCGCTATTGGAAGTGGCGAAACCGGAACGGTGATGCGGAACCGGATAACCGAGCGCCCGAGCCGGAACTGGCGGCGCAGAAGAAAAGCTTGAAAAGCGTCCTGATCGACGCCTTTCGCGAGCTGGCGCGGGCCGATTTTTGGTTAATTGTGCTGGCATTGGCGCTGGCCGACTGGATGCGGTATCTATTGCCGTTGGCGGCGGTCGGCGCGCAAGTCTATTGGATATTGCTGTTCGCCGTCCGCGATGAAGACAATCACGTATAACCTCTAAATGCAGCCAAGGGCCGGGCCGAGCGTGAGCAAACTGAAAACATTATTTTTCCTCGCCGGGGCGGCTTTGTTGGCCGGCGTAATCTGGCGATCCGATTTTCAAGGGGCGCTCAACCTGGCCGGCAATATGGGCGCCGGCTTTGGCGTGATATTGGCGCTCTATTTCGCGGCCTTCCTGGTCGATGCGCTGGCCTGGCAATTGACTGCACCGACGGCGCCGGTCAACTTGGTCTGGCTGTACCGGTTCTATCAGGTGCGGCTGGTCGGCGAAGCGTTCAACACGATCACGCCAGCGGCCAGCGTCGGCGGCGAGCCGGTCAAGGCGATCCTGTTGAAGCGCTGCTATGGTATCGATTACCGGGAAGGCATCGCGTCCTTGATCCTTTCCAAGACGCTGATCGTGTTCGCCCTGGTGGTGTTCCTCGGCATCGGCTTTGCGATGATGATCGGATCCAAAAAACTGGCGGCGTATTCGGCACCGGCGTTGACCGGCTTGATCGTTTTTTCGGTTTCCGTGATCCTGTTTTTTGTCATCCAGCGCTATAAGCTGGCGAGCGTGATCGGCGCCAAGCTGGCTGCCCGGCCGGCCTTCGGTGCGATAAAAGGCGTCCTCGACGGCATCGAAGATGTGGACGGCCGATTGGTGCATTTTTACACCAACGAGCGGGCCCGGTTCGTTGTCGCGCTGGCCTTGTCGTTCCTGAACTGGGTGCTGGGCGTTGCCGAGATTTATTACACCATGAAATTCATCGGCCATCCCATATCGTTCTGGGACGCCTGGATAATCGAGGCGGTGGCGCAGATGGTCCGCTCGGCATTGTTTTTTATTCCCGGCGCGATCGGCGCCCAGGAAGGCGCCATGGTGCTGATCGGCACCGCCATCACCGGCTCGCCCACCCTCGGCCTGGCGACGGCGCTGATCCGCCGCTTGCGGGAAATTATATGGATCGCTTGGGGATTGGCCGTATTTTATATCTTGAAGCCGGCGGAGGCCGAAGAGGCGTTGCGCACGCGCACAGGCGTGGATTAGCGGCCCAGAATCTGGTCGGACTTTTTGTCCAGTATCTCCGCCAGCACCTTGAGGCCGCCTTTTTTCAAGATCGCCCGATATTCCGAATGACGCAGCGCCAGCTCGGAGATGCCGCCGGCGACGATCACGTCGATGGCCTGCCATTGGCCCGAATATAGCCGCAAAATATAGGTGAGCTTGACCGGGGTGTCGCCGGGTCTATGGATACGGGTGCGCACCACCATGGAATTTTTCGGGCCCGGCGCCTCGGACACGGTCTCGAACCGTTGCCCGGAAAAGCCGTCGAAGCGGGACGCGTAGGTGCTGACGCTCATCTTGGTAAAGGCGTCGGCGGCGGCGCTTTTGTCCGCTTCGGCGCCGGAGCGCCAAACCGTGCCGGACGTGATGCGGATCATTTCGCCCATATTGAAGGTGCGCCGGACCGCCGGGTCCAGAATTTCGAAGCGCTTTTCGATGCTGATGGTATCGGCCTTCTTCATCACGGCGATTAGCTCATCGTGAAATTTCTCAACCAGATCCCGCGCCGGGCCGGCATTGGCCGGGCTGGCCAAAAATGCCAGGCCCGCGACTATCATAATCGCCAACCCTCGAAGGGCGGCACCGTACAATTTTTCCGGGAGGTTGCGTTTGTTCATGATGCGATGGTTTTTTTATCTTTCTGATCAATGTGGGTAGCTTTTGCATTGGGTTGTGTCAAATTTATGTTAAAAATGGCGCGAATTATGGCCGGTTCGGATTGAAGGAGCATATTTGATGGCATTGGCAACGTTTGGCGCGGGCTGTTTTTGGGGAATTGAGGCCGCTTTTCTTAAAGTGAACGGCGTCGGAGATGCGACCTCGGGCTATGCCGGCGGCAGCGTCGACAACCCCACCTACGAGGCCGTTTGCTCGGGCGCCACGGGCCACGCCGAGGTGGTGCAGGTGGATTTCGATCCCGCCCAGGTCTCTTACGAGGAATTGCTGGAGGTGTTTTGGCAAATCCACGATCCGACCACCCTAAACCGCCAGGGCCCGGACCTTGGCACCCAATACCGCTCGGCCATCTATTATCATTCCCCCGATCAGGAAGCGGCGGCGCGCCAATCGCTGGCGCACAAGGAAGAAAGCCGCGGTTTTCGGGATCCCATCGTCACCGAAATCGCGGAATATTCGGAATTTTTCCGGGCCGAGGATTATCACCAGCGCTATTTCGAACGGCGCGGCCAAGCGCACTGATATCGGATACTATCGCGTCTCCAAAGATATCAGCCCCAGATATACGGTGGTCCCGAGGGTCACGGTCTCGGTCACCGATTGGAAATCCGGGTGCAGAATTTCGACACTGTAGGCGCCGCTTTCGGGATCCAGCCCATCGAACTTGAATTCGCCGAAGCCGTCGCTGGCCGCCTCGGCGACTTTGGCGCCGTCTTTGCTCAAGGTGACGACGGCGCCGGAAATACATTCCTCCTGGCCGCCCACCATGCCAGCGATGGAGCCGCCGATGAAGCATTTCTCAAATAGATCCATATTGCGGTAGTAGACCCGGGGGCGGCAGCCGAGTTCTTCGCTACGCACTTCAAGGCCGTCGCGTTTGGCGATCACCGCCATTTCCTCGTCGCCGGTGAACATTGTGCGCAGCGCGCCGGTCGGGCAGGCCTGCACGCAGCGCGGCTGCTTCCAGCCCCGGTCCAAAAGATGGGCATCGAAGTTCCAATGCTGGGGCACCTCTAGCTCCTCGTTCCACCAGATGGCGCCGTAGGGACAAGCATCGACCAAATGTTTCTGGCCCTTGGCCTTGACCGGATCGATCAGGACAATGCCGTCGTCGCGCTTTTTTATGGCGCCGTTTTCGGCGGCCGCGATGCAGGGCGCATCGTCGCAGTGATTGCACATGGTCGGCATGTAGGACACATCGACCATCGGCGCAGCGCCGCGCTCGCGCTTTAGAACGTCGATCCATTTATGGCCGTGCAGGGGCATCTCCGCCGTATAGCCCGGATATTCGTTGCCGGCATATTCATCGACCACCGAGAGATAGCAGTTCTGGCTGTTGTGGCAGCGGCCGACGTCAACGATTAGATTCCATTTCATCATGGCCTAAACCCTTAAACTGCTGCGGCGACGGCAACGTCGCTCTCGGTTTCCGATGCAGCCCCGTCCCACTTTTCGATCTCGATCAGGCAGGAATTGTAGGCCGCCGAATGGGTTTTCGCGGTTTGCGTCCGCCCCGGTGTCAACAGATTGATGCAGCCGCCCCTATCGGTCGAATAGCCGGGCTTGCCGATGGGATCGTAGACGGCGGACGCCTGGCGCGCATGGACAACGCCGGGCCGCAGCCGCTGGGTCAATTGCGCCGCGCAAATAACGGCGCCCCTGTCGTTGTGCAGTTTGATCAAATCTTTATCCTCGATGCCGCGCGCCCTTGCATCGTCGCCATTCAACCGGGCGATCCAATAATAATGGCCATCGATCAGGATGCGGTGGTCTTCGATATCGTTGATCGAAGAATCCTTGCCGTCGCCCTTGGTGTGAAAGCTGTAGCGAGCGTGCGGCGAAATAAGTTGCAACGGATATTTCGCGGTCAATTCCGTTGTGTGCAGCCCCTCCCAGGACGGGATGTATTCGTTCAGCGGCGGCCGCTCCGGGTCCTGGCCGTAGCGCTTCAGGCTTTGCGCCTCAAATTCAATTTTGCCCGACTGGGTCTGCAAGCCTTCGAGGAAATCTTCGCCGTAGGAGCCGGGCAGCGGATGCGGCTCGGGCACGTCTTTTTTGCGGCCCTCGGCGAACCAGCGGTAGGCGGTAGGCGGGCGCGTCTTTTCGCCCTCCGGCGGCACCACGAAATAGCCTTTCTTGAGGAATTTTTTCCAAGAGATGTGCTTGGGCAAATCGGAGGCGTCAAACATGCGCTTCACCCAATCCAGCTCGGACATGCCTTCGGAGAAATAGGCGCCGGTGCCGAGCCGCTTGCAAATCTCGTGGAAGATACGGAAATCGGATTTGGATTCCCCTTGCGGCGCGATGGCGGGGTGCTGCAGCCCGATAACCCGGTGATTGAGCTGGCCGATCCAATCATGGCCATAGCCGCCCGGATTGGCCCATTCGCCGATATCCCAGCGTTCAAAATTGGTGCAGGCCGGCAAGATAACGTCGGCGAACGCCACCTCGCCCTCGTCCCAGATCGCCTGGGTGACGACGAATTCCAACTTGTCGCTCTGATACATTTTTATATAACGGTTGCTGTCCGGCTGGGTGCCGATATACGACGAGCCGTATTTGTACATCATGCGCACTTCTGAATGGCCGGGCGCCGGATAATTCACTGGAATAAACTGGCCCTCGATGGAGCGGATATCGATGGGATAGCCTTCGGCCTTACCCTCCAAGATGGCTTCCGGCATTTTCAGGCGCGGTACCATTTGCGAGTTGGGGTTCATGCTCAACAAATGCGGCATGCGCTGGTAGAGATTGATCGCCGATCCGGTGTTGGCGAGATCGCCGCTCATGCCGCCTTCGGCGTAGCCTGGAAAAAAGAAATTGTAATCGATGGGCGCGCCGAATTGCAGATTGCCGAAATTGATGCCCGGCTTGCCTAACCCCTGCATGGCCATCAGGCAGATCATCGACCGCGCCCACTGCGCGCCGGTGGCCGAGCGGCAGGCGCCGCCCAAGGTGGTGCCCATGCTGCCCGCCGCCAGGTAGGTCTTCTTGGTCCCCCATTGGCGCGCCAGGGCGCGAATATCGCGGGCCGGAACGCCGGTCTCCGCCTCCGCCCATTCCGCCGATTTCGGTGTGCCGTCGCTTCCCTCGCCCATAATATAAGCGCGCCATTTCTCAAAGCCGGTCGTGCGCTGCGCCACATACTCCTTGTCGTAGAGCCCCTCGGTGATCCAGACATGGGTGATAGCGTGCGCCAGCGCCGGGCTGGTGGTTGGCCGGGGCGCGATCCAGCGGCCGCCGATAAAGGCGGCGGTCTCGTTCAGGAACGGATCGATATGCACCGCCTCGATACCCAATTGCTTGGCCCATTGGCGGCGGATGGTGCCCTCGAACGAGCCGTAGACGCCGTTGGTGACTTCCGGATCGCTGGCCCAATAGACGATCAGCTCGCATTCCTTCAAGCAATCCTCCACCTGGCCGTAAATTTCGGCGGCGCCGTTGCGCATGGAATGGCCGTAATGATGCATGGCGCCCCAGTACCAGCCTTCCCAGCTATCGGGGTTGAGCATGGTCGTCGTGGCGCCGATGATATTGGTGAAGCGCACATAGGCCGAAATGTAATAGCCCACATTGCCCCAGGTATGATGGGATGAGCGCGCCGCCAGGATGGCGCCGGGCCCGTGTTCCCGGTTGACCCGCTTGATCTCGGCAACGACGATATCGAGCGCCTCGTCCCAGGAAATCCGCTCATAGCCCGATATGCCGCGCATCTCGCAATTGCGCGCGCCGCCGGGCGCGGGATCGAAATCCACCCGTTTCATCGGATAGAGCAGCCGGTCTTTCGAATAGATCAAGGATTTGGAGGCCAGCCCGTGCGGCGCCAGAGAGGTTTTGCGCGGCGGCGAAAACTTGCGCCCGCGGGCTTCGATGGTCCAGGTGCCGGCGTCGTCATCGGTAAAATCGATGGGCGTCAGGCGGACGATTTTTTGGTCTTTCACATAGACGAATACCGGCCCGCCATTGGTATGGTTGGTATAGCGAACCTCGCCGTGGCCCACATCGGTGCCCCAGCGCCAGCCGACGCGGCCCGCTTCCAGGACAACCTCGGCAAACCAATTGGCCTCTTCTTCCGGCCCGATCATCATCAGGTTGAAGTTTTTGATGGCGTCGATCTTCTTTTGATGATCGATAGGCGGGATCAGCAATTCCCTTGCGATCCGCTGGTTCTTGAATATCACGTTAATATCGGCATCCGCGTGAAAGCCGGCCTTGGAGGTGACCTTGCCGTCTTTGATTATGACATAGCGGCCATCGGAATCGTCGGCGATCTTGAACTGGGCGATCAGATTCATTTCCTTGAGGCGCTTGGCGAATGCCGGCGAGCGCCAACAGGCAATCCGCAAAAACCATTTCAAGAAATATAATATAAATGACAGCCCCATGGTTCGGCCTTTCCTGGATACTCCGGGTTCTCAAACCATCACAGCAAACTAAGGACCCCGAGGGAAGGCAAAAATTACCTAAGTATAAACCGCACAAGCTGGTGATTTGACCTTTCGCCATCACCTGTTTAGGATTTTGACCAACGGGGGAGTCGTTGACGGCAAGGGACCACCACCAGAGACACCTTTATTCTCGAAATTTTGAGCTTGGCTTGCAGGCCGAAATAGACATCGGACTGCGGAGAAGTGATCGGCGCCAATCAGGATTTCCCTTCAAATAGGAATAGTATTTCGTTGGAGAGCGCGATGAAACTCAAGTTGTACCCTTTGATTTTGTTGGCCGCGTTCGCGTTTATTGCACCGGCGCAATCGGAAAGTTTTGTATTCACGGCGATACCGGACGAAGACGATAGCCAGCTCCGGACCCGCTTCGACAAAGTTGCCGTCTATCTGTCCAAGTCTTTGGATGCTGACGTCAAATTTGTGCCGGTGAAATCCTACGCCGCCGCCGTTACCGCGTTCCGCAACAACCAAGTGCAATTGGCTTGGTTCGGCGGATTGTCCGGAGTGCGTGCGCGTAGCCTGGTTAAAGGCGCGGTGGCCATCGCCCAGGGCGCCGAAGACAAGGGTTTTCAGACCTATTTCATCGCCCACGCCAGCGCCAACTTGAAGAAATCGGCGGCCTTTCCCAAAGCCATGGCGGGCAAGACCTTTACCTTCGGCTCCAAGGGTTCCACCTCGGGCCGCCTGATGCCGGAATATTTCATCCGCAAGCATCTGCAAAAATCGCCAAACAGGGTGTTCCGGCGGGTTGGCTTTTCCGGCGATCATTCGCGCACCATTGCCCTGGTGCAGTCCGGCGCGTTCCAGGTCGGCGCCGTCAATTTCCAGGTTTGGAAAAAGCAAATGGCGGCCGGCAAGATCGACAGCGCCAAGGTTTCGGTGATCTGGGAAACCCCGGAATATCCCGATTACAATTGGACCATTCGCGGCGATGTGGAGAAGAAATTCGGGGCCGGCTTCGTGGCCAAAGTGACATCTGCGATTTTGAACATGCGCGATCCCGATTTGCTTAAATCGTTTCCGCGCCAATCCTTTATCCCAGCCAGCAACAGCGACTATCAGCCGATCGTCGATGTGGGCAGGGAAATTGGCCTGATAGAATAGGCAATGCGTCCGGCCCATGTCTTTGCTGAACCTAGACAGGAAAACGGTCCGCTATAACGGGCACTCGATCTTGAGCGATATTTCGCTTCGGATCGAGCCGGGCGAGAAAATTGCGCTCATCGGCCAAAGCGGCGCCGGTAAATCCACGCTCCTGGAATTGCTCTATGAGCAAACCAAGGCGAACGCCTCGCTGGTGCCGCAGGAGCTGGGTCTTGTCCGCTCGTTGTCGGTCTTTCACAACATCTTCATGGGGCGCCTGGACCAGCACGGCACCTGGTACAATCTCGCCAATTTGATCAAACCGTTTGAAGCCGAGGTCCAAAAAATCAAACCCATCGTCGAGCGGCTCGGCCTCGCCGACAAATTGTTCGCCACCGTCGATCAGCTATCGGGCGGCCAGCAGCAGCGCACCGCGATCGGCCGCGCGCTGCATAAGGGGAGCGATATATTTTTCGGCGACGAGCCGGTCTCGGCGGTCGATGAGCGCCAAGCCCACACGGTCATGCAATGCATCAACGAAGCCCATGACACGGTGATCCTCTCCATGCACGACACCAATCTGGCCATCGGCTATACGGACCGGCTGATCGGATTGAAGGGCGGCGAGCTGGTGCTGGACACGCCGTCCAAAGGCATGAAGGCATCGGACCTTGACGAACTCTACAGCCACTAACGGCCAATTTACGGCGTTGCAGCCGCGGCCGATGCTGCGGGCGACGCTGGTCTTTGCCGCTATCGCGGCGCTGTTAACCTTTATCGCCGATCTTGAGATTACCACCATCGAGCCGTGGGGCGAGTTGGGGCGCATGGTAGTTGGCGCCGTGACGCCCGACTTTTTTGCCACCGAAAGTTTGGGCGCCGCCATCGCCAATACGGTGGCCTTTGCCATCCTCGGCGTCGCGCTCGGTAATTTCGCCGGTTTTCTGTTGGCGTTGATCTTTCATTACCGCTCGGTGCGCGCCGGCTGCGCCTTTATCAGGGCGGTGCACGAGCTGTTCTGGGCCTTGATATTTTTGCAGATTTTCGGGCTCAGCCCGCTCACCGGCATCCTGGCGCTGGCGATCCCTTATGCGGGCATATTCGCCAAGGTCTATTCGGAGATATTGGAAGAATCCGATCCGGCGCCGTTGAAATCCATACCGGCGGGAGCTGGGAAAATATCGATCTTCATGTTCGCCCGCCTGCCCGACGCCTGGGTGCATTTCAAAACCTATTCCCTTTACCGGCTGGAATGCGGCTTGCGCTCCAGCGCGGTGCTGGGATTTGTCGGCCTGCCGACCATTGGCTTTCATTTGGAATCGGCCTTTTCCCAAGGCCATTATTCGGAAGTCGCGGCCTTGTTGTTGCTGTTCTATATCATCATCGCCACCATCCGCACCTGGCTGCGCAAACGTCTGGTGCCGCTCTATATCTTGGCGGCATTGCTGGTGATCCCATGGGGCGGCGGCATCGATGCCAGCCATATCGTCCGCTTTATTACCGAAGACATTGTGCCCCATCCGTTGCGCGTGGCCGATAGCTTCGACGCCGCCACTTGGGCCAGCTTTGCTGCCTGGCTGAAAACCATGGTCGTCGATCAGGCCTTGCCGGGCATTGTCTCAACCCTGGTGCTGACCCAAATAGCCCTGGTCGGCGCCGGCGCGCTGACGCTTTTGTTTTTCCCGCTGGTATCACCCAAATTTTTTGGCCGCTTTGGCCGCACCGCCGGTCATATATTTCTGGTGGTCGCCCGCTCGACGCCGGAATACATCATGGCGCTGGTGTTCCTTCTTCTGTGGGGGCCGTCCATGCTGCCGGCCATCGTTGCCTTGTCGTTGCACAACGGCGCCATTATCGGGCACCTCATCGGGCGCCATACGGAGTTCCTAAAAATCCGGCCCGATGCGCCCGGCGGCATCAATCTTTACGCCTATGACGTTTTGCCGCGCATGTACCGCCAGTTCCTGGCCTTCCTGTTTTACCGTTGGGAGGTGATCATGCGCGAAACCGCCATCCTCGGCATTTTGGGGATCGCCACGCTCGGCTTTTATATCGACAATGCCTTTGCCGATCTGCGCTTCGACCGGGCCATGTTTTTGATCGTGATTACCGCTTTGCTTAATCTTGGCATCGATGCCCTATCCCGGCGCATTCGCAAGTACCTGCGCCTGCAAACCCGGACCGAGGAGCTTTGATCCGATCGATCATTGCGCCTTGCGCAGCCCCCCGATCGGATCGAAAATAGGCGCTGGAGGCCGATGCAGATGTTAACCATGAGTTCCGCCCTGGACCGGGCCGAGCGCCAATACGGGCAACGCATTGCCATCACCGACGCTGAGGGCGATTTCACCTGGGCCGATCATGTGCAGCGCGTTCGCCGCGCCGCCGGCATGCTAGGTTCGCTGGGCATCAAGCCCGGCATGCGGTTCGGTATCATCGCGGAAAATTCCTACCGCTATATGGAGCTTCTGCATGCCGGTTTTTGGTCGGGCGCCATTCCGGTGCCGATCAATCACCGCCTGGCGCCGCCGGAAATCCGCCACATCCTGGACGATGCCGAATGCGAATATTTGTTCCTCGGCGAAGACTATCTTGGGCTTAGCGATGCGGACGACGTGGCGCCTTGGGCCGAGCGCATGATTTATGTTGGCGCCCAATTGGCGGAATGCCGCTACCCGCAATATGAAGCGCTGCTCGGCGCAGCGGAGCGCGTCGATGCGGCCCATTTGAGCGATGAGGATTTGGCGCTGCTTTTGTATACCGGCGGCACCACGGGCAAGAGCAAGGGCGTCCGCCTCAGCCACAAGAATGTATGCGCCAACGGCATGCAGTCTCACATGGCCATGGGCATCCGCACCGACGATGTGTTCCTGCACGCCGCCCCCATGTTCCACGCCGCCGATCTCTTGGGCACGGCGTTTACTTTGTGCGGCGCGGCACACGCGTTCCTGCCGGTATTTTCGGGCAAGGAGACCTTGGCGGCGCTCGCGCGGTTGCAGATCACCGTATCTTTCCTGGCGCCAACCATGATCATCATGATCCTGCAGGAGGCCGATTTCGATACGTACGACTTGTCAAAATTCCGGCTGATATTTTACGGCTCCTCGCCGATGGCGGCGGAATGGGTGCAACGCTGCATCGAACGCTTCGAAGGCACCGAGATTCAGCAAGGCTATGGGCTGACCGAAACCTCGCCCATATTGACGACGCTGGATCCCATTGATCATGTGCGCGCCGTGGAAAGCGGCAACACCGATATCTTGCGCGCCGCCGGGCGGCCCGTCGCCGGGGTTGATTTGCGCATCGTCGACGATGACGGCAACCCGGTGCCGGGCGGCGAGGCCGGCGAAGTGGCGGTGCGCGGCCCGAACGTGACATCGGGCTACCTGAACCGCCCGGACGTGAACGAAACCGCATTTAAGGACGGCTGGTTCTTTACCGGTGATTTCGGCCGCGTCGATGAAAACGGCGTTCTCTACCTGCTCGACCGCAAAAAAGACATGGTCATAACCGGCGGCGAGAATGTCTATACGTCGGAAGTCGAAGCCGCGCTCTATGCGCACCCCGATGTGCACGAAGCGGCGGTTGTCGGCATTCCCGACAACAAATTCGGCGAGGCGTTGTTCGCGGTCATCGTGCCTGCGCCAGGCAAGACGCTAACGCAAAAGGATATCATCGAGCATTGCCGGGGCCGCATCGGCGGCTACAAAATTCCCCGGCAAATGGATTTCATCGCCGAAATGCCGAAAAGCGCCATGGGCAAGATTCTGAAGACCGAGCTGCGCGCGCGTTACGGCAAGGCCAAATAGCCGCTTCTAACAAGCCAGCTTCAAGTCGGCGGTTTCGGCCAGCTTTTCGTGCCGGAAGGCGCCCCAAAGGGCGGCGCCGATAGCGCCGGCATGGATGCTGTCTTCATGGGTGCGCACCTTGACTTCGGTTTTGCTTTTGGGGCGGTTCCGCCTCCTTCCACGCCCGCGCGGACGTAAAGGACAAATCGTCAAAAAGCGCTTCACAGCGTTGGATTATGTCTAGCACCGGCATGGCTATCTCAAATCCCATTTGGCTAGGCGATTACCGAAATCTGCGGGTTTTTGCAGTGGGCGGGATTTCGGTCTATGAAGTGGATTCCCGTAACCGGCATAGGGCGCAATTTGGACCCTTCCAAAGGCCCATCGCCAAAAAATATTAAAAAATGCGCGAAAGGCACAAAAGCTTGCAGGACCATAAAGTCAAAACCTACGCATCCGCCGAAGACCTCGGCCGCGCCGACCAACTGGCCTGGAAAATAGCGGCGGTTGCCGCCGATGCGGTCGCCGTCGAGGACGCCGTGACCGACATGATCATAAACCGCATGATCGATAACGCGGCGGTGGCGGTGGCCTCGCTGAACCGCCACCCGGTGGTAACCGCCCGCGCCCAGGCTTTGGCCCACGAACGGGCCGGTGGCGCCACCGTGTTCGGCGCCCACAGCGCGCAGCGCTTTCATGCGGAATGGGCGGCCTGGGCCAACGGCACGGCGGTGCGCGAGCTGGATTATCACGACACTTTTCTGGCAGCCGATTATTCCCATCCCGGCGACAATATCCCGCCCATCCTGGCGGTGGCCCAGCAGACAGGCTCGTCGGGCGCCGATTTGATCCGCGCCATCGCCACCGGCTATGAGATTCAAATCGATCTGGTAAAGGGCATCTGTCTGCACGAACACCGGATCGATCATATCGCCCATCTGGGGCCGTCCGCCGCCGCCGGCATCGGCACGCTCTTAAGCCTGGCGCCGGAAACCATTTATCAGGCCGTGCAGCAGGCCCTGCATGTGACCATATCGACGCGCCAGTCGCGCAAGGGCGCCATTTCGTCCTGGAAGGCCTATGCGCCGTCCCACGCGGGCAAGCTGGCCATCGAAGCGGTTGACCGCTGCATGCGCGGCGAAGGCGCCCCCTCGCCCATCTATGAGGGTGAGGACAGCGTTATCGCGCGCATCTTAAGCGGGCCGGACGCCGAATATGTGGTGCCCCTGCCGGAACCCGGCGAGCCCAAGCGCGCCATATTGGAAAGCTACACCAAGGAGCATTCGGCGGAATATCAAAGCCAGGCGATCATCGATCTGGCCTTTAAAATGGGCGCGCAAATTTCCGATTGGGATCAGGTGACGGCGATCAAGCTCTATACCAGCCATCACACCCACTATGTAATCGGCACCGGCGCCGGTGATCCGCAAAAGATGGACCCAAAGGCCAGCCGGGAAACCCTGGATCATTCGATCATGTATATCCTGGCCGTCGCCCTTCAAGACCGGCAATGGCATCACGTCCGCAGTTACGATCCGGAGCGCGCCGGGCGCGCAGACACGGTGCGCCTGTGGCACAAAATTTCCACCGAAGAAGACGCCGGCTGGACGCAGCGCTACCACGATCCCGATCCGGCAAAACGCGCCTTTGGCGGCCGCCTGGAGATCACCCTGGCATCGGGCGCAGTGATCACCGACGAGCTGGCCGTCGCCAACGCCCATCCATCCGGGGCCAAGCCGTTCGGGCGCGATGATTACATTGCCAAATTCCGCACCTTATCGGATGGCATCATTGCCGAAGCCGAAGCGGCCCGGTTCCTCGAATGCGTGCAAAATCTTGAGACTTTGAGCCGCGATGATCTGGGCGGACTGAACGTGGAAGCGCCGGCGGATTATTTGGCTAATCCCGGCACCCATGAGAAAGGAATATTCTGATGCTGTTTGCCAACAAATCAGCGGCGGAAAAGCGCCAGGGCTTGCGGGACGATCTAGGCTCCGGGCGCTTGCTTCGCTTTCCCGGCGCCCACGCCCCGATCGTCGCGCGCATCGCCGAGGAAACCGGCTTCGACGGGCTCTATATCTCCGGCGCCGCCCTGTCGGCGGATATGGCGCTGCCCGATATCGGGCTGACCACCCTTTCCGAGGTTTCGGCGCGCGGCCGCCAGATCGCCGCCGCCACCGATCTGCCCGCCATCATCGATGCCGATACCGGCTTCGGCGAAAGCATGAATGCCGCGAGGACGGTGCGCGAGATGGAAGACGCCGGCCTCGCCGGCTGCCATATGGAGGATCAGGTGTTGCCGAAACGCTGCGGCCATCTGGACAATAAGACGCTGGTGAGCACCGACGAAATGGCGCAGAAAATTCGCGCCGCCAGCGATGCCAAGCGCGATCCCAATTTCCTTTTAATGGCGCGCACCGATGCCAACGGCGTCGAAGGGCTGGACGCCACCATCGAACGCCTCAAGGCCTATCTGGATGCCGGCGCCGATGCATTGTTCCCCGAAGCCCTGACCGGCAAAAAACAATATGAGACGGTGCGCGCCGCCTTCGATGTACCGCTCCTGGCCAATATGACCGAGTTCGGCAAGACGCCGCTCTTGAGCGCCGCAGAGCTGGCGGAATTGGGCTTCAACATCGTCATCTATCCGGTCACGTCCCTGCGCCTGGCCATGAAGGCCATCGAAGACGGTTTCGCCGCGATCATGAAGGAAGGCACGCAAGCCGGCATTATCGACAAGATGCAAACCCGCGAAAGGCTCTACGAGGTGCTAAAATACGAAGACTATAATTCTTTCGATCAGGGTATATTCAACTTCAAACTTTGAGATTTCAGTTTAAATACCGAGGGAGACAAGCGAGATGGCAAAGGCGGCAAAGCGCAAATCCGGCAAGGCGGCCGGCCCGAAGATTATAAAAGGCCTGGTGGGCGTTTATGCCGACACCACGGCTGTTTCCAAGGTCATGCCGGAGACCAATTCCCTCACCTACCGGGGTTACGCGGTCCAGGACCTGGCCGCCAAATGCGAATTTGAAGAGGTGGCCTATCTCCTCCTCTTTGGCGAATTACCAAGCAAATCCCAATATGCGGCCTTCAAGAAAAAGGAACGCAGCCAGCGCACCCTTACCAAATCCCATCAGAACGTCATCGCCGAATTTCCGAAATCGGCCCATCCCATGGATACATTGCGCACCGCGGTCAGCTATCTGGGCACCACCGATATGGCCTGGGGCGGCGAGGCGGCGCGCAAAGATTTGGACCGGGCCATCAATTTGCTGGCCAAAATACCGACCATGATCGCCATCGATTACCGCCTGCGCTCAGCCAAACGGCCGATCCGGCCGCGCGCCGACCTGTCGATGTCGGAAAATTTCTTCAACATGTGCTTTGGCAAGGTGCCGCCGGCAGAAGTGATCCGCGCCTTCAACGTCTCGCTGATCCTATATGCGGAGCACAGCTTCAACGCCTCCACCTTCGCCGCCCGGGTCATCACCTCCACCCGCTCCGACATCTATAGCGCCGTGACCGGCGGCATCGGCGCCCTCAAAGGGCCCTTGCACGGCGGCGCCAACGAGGCGGTCATGGAGATGCTGCAAGAGATCGATGATCCGAACAAGGCCGAGGCCTGGCTGCGCCGGGCCATGAAATCGAAGCGCGTGGTCATGGGGTTCGGGCACCGGGTCTACAAGCAAGGGGATTCCCGGGTGCCGACCATGCATGCGTGCCTGGAAGATTTGACCGCCTGGTCCGGGAACAGCAAATGGATCGAAATTTCCAACGTGCTCAAGAAAATCATGATCGACGAAAAGGGCATCCATCCGAATTTGGACTACCCGGCGGGGCCGGCCTATTACCTGATGGGTTTTCCGATCAATCTCTATACGCCGATCTTCGTCATGGCGCGCATCACCGGCTGGTCGGCGCACTTTTTGGAGCAGAACGCCGACAATTCCCTGATCCGGCCCTTAAGCGATTATCACGGCCCGAAACAGCGCCGCCTGAAAAAATAACGCTCTAGTTTTTTAAACAATCCAGTATCGCCGCTTCCAGCTTGTCCCAGTCGGCTGCGGCGGCATCGGGGACAATCACTTCGGCGCGGCTGTCCCGGCGGTAGGCGATCTCGGATATATCGCATTCGCTGCCCGACCGGTTCAGAAGGATCCAGTCGCGGCCGGTGCGAAAGACGCCCTTGAGCCGCAAGGCCGCGCCGGCGCCATCGATACCGGCCAGACCCGGCGGTCCCAGGCAATCGGCGATATCGCCGTGATCGAACACGAATTCCGGCCCAAATACCCAGCCGCAACCCTGATAGCCATCTCCCGCCGAAGGAATACGCTCAAACGTACCGGCCTTCGATGACCGTATTTCCATGACATTTTCGCCGTGACCATGGCCGCGCGTGGTTTCAACCGCGCGCCCGCCCCATTTTTCATCGAGTAGGCTTAAGTCGATATTGCCTTCGGCGGCGGCCGCGATGTGGGATTTGGGCGGGAACAATTCCTTGGCCCATGCGTGAAATTTCTCGATCTCATCGTTGCTGGCCAGATCGGCCTTGCCGGCGATCAAAACATCGGCGATGGCAATCTGGTCGCGGAACACTTGCGCGGCCTGGATGCGTTCATCGTGGATAAGGCGTGGATCGACGATACAGATCACGGCGTGCAAATCGATGGCGCCCGCCAGCCCGCCGCTGCGCAACTCATCGATCAAGCCCGCCGGATGGCCGATGCCGGTCGGCTCGATCAACAGACGGTGCGGGCGCACCCGGCGCAAAATCTCGGTCACCGCGACGCGCATGGGAACGTTGGCCGTGCAGCAAAGGCAGCCGCCGACGATCTCGCGGATTTGCACGCCATCGCCGGAGAGGGGCTCAAGGGCCGCGCCATCGACGCCCACCTCGCCGAACTCATTGACCAGGATGGCCCATTTCTCCGCCGCCGGTTTGCGTTCGATCAGGGAGCGCAAGCAGGTTGTCTTGCCGACGCCGAAAAACCCGGTGATCAGGGTCGTCGGCACGGCGGCGATGGGCGTTAGGCTTTCGGCCACTGATCAACGCTCCAACAACTGGGATGCGATCTCGGCAATCATGTAATCGGCGACCGCCGCCGGGCTCAGTTTGTCCTGCCACCATTTTCGCCCGGCTTCGGCGCGCATCTGCATCGCGCCCGGATCGCCCAATTGGGCGCGCACCAATTCGCCAATGGTTTGCCAATCATCCACTTCAATCACCGGCCAGCCTTTGGTCCACCAGCATGGTATCTGGCGCTGGGCGATAACCACGCAGCCGGCGCGCAAGGCTTCGTAGGTGCGGAAGGTCTCGTGGCTGACGCCGCGCGGCGACAGGGCGATCTTTGTATGGGCCAGCTTGTCCGCATAGTCTTCCAGGCTCAGACCCTTCCGAAATTCCGGCGCCTTCGAAATATCGGCGCGCAAATCGCCAAAGGCGTGATCCGTGGCGGCGAAAAATTCATCGCGAAATTCCTGGCGGCCGATAAAAAATACATCGATGGGGCGATCCGCCATGTCCGGCCCCGGCTTCTCGGCCACGTCCTTGTTGCAGCCCAAGGGGAAGACGCGAAGATTGCCTGGCAACCCGCCGAAGGGCGGATAGTTCTTGAAGGTCATGAACACATCGCTCGCGAATGCCGGCACCTCGTGCCCCTCGTCGCTGGTTTGCAGCACAATGACCCGCTCCTTGTGGGCCATGGGCAGATTATCGGCGACGGAGGTCACTACAAAGACGAAGCGTTCCGCCAGGCCCATCTCTACAAAGCGCTCCTCGATGGCCGCCAATATTTCGGTGATGTGACGTTCTTCGCACCAATCATCGGGCAAATCCCAAAGCACGTTCAGCCGCCGGAACACCGGGTCGGTCATACAACACCGGTGGTTTTCAGCTGTTCGATCTCGTCTCCTGAAAGGCCGATCTCTTCCAGGATATTTTGCGTATGCTGGCCCATCTCCGGGGTCGGCGCGGCAATCCTGGACGGGGTGCGCGTCAGGTGCACCGGCTGGCCGACGATTTCCACATCGCCGCGCACCGGGGAATGCATCACCTGGGCGACGTTTAAATGTTTGACCTGCTCGTCGGCGAACACCTCGTCCATCTTGTTGATCGGCCCGCAGGGCACGCGTGCATCGTTGAGCAGCTCGATCCATTCGTCGGTAGTTTTTTGCACGGTTTTTTCTTCGATGATTTCATTCAGCCGGGTGCGGTTGTCCCGGCGCGCATGGGGAGTGGCGTAATCGGGATCGTGCTCCAGCGGCCCCAGATCCATGGCGGCGCAAAACTTGTCCCACATGGCGGCGGTGGGCGCCGCGTTCATATAGCCGTCCTTGGTCGGAAAGGTGCCCATGGGAACATTGGTGGGATGGTTGTTGCCGACCTGGCCGGGCACCTCTTTGTCGACCAGCCAGCGCGCGGCCTGGAAATCCAGCAGGAATATCTGCGCCTCCAACAACGACGTGTGCAGCCATTGTCCCTCGCCGGATTTTTCCCGCTCCAGCAGGGCCGCGAAGATGCCGCCGGCGGTCAACAATCCCGCCGTCATATCCGAGATGGCGGCGCCGGAGCGGACCGGACCGCCGCCGGGCTCGCCGGTGACCGACATATGCCCGCCCATGCCTTGCGCCACCTGGTCGAGGCCCGGGCGGTTGGCGTAAGGCCCATCCTGGCCGAAGCCGGAGATGGAGGCATAGACCAGCCGGGGATTGATCGCCTTTAAACTTTCATAATCGATGCCGAGATTGAATTTGACCGGCGGGCGGTAGTTTTCCACCACCACATCCGCCTTCTTCACCAGTTCCAGGAATATCGCCTTGCCGCGCGCCGCTTTCAGATTGAGGGTCATGCTTTCCTTGTTGCGGTGCAGGTTCTGGAAATCGGGGCCGTGCCTTGTGCCCATATCCCCATACATGGGATCGCCGGGCATTTCGATCTTGATGACGCGGGCGCCGAAATCGGCGAGCTGGCGCGCCGCCGTTGGCCCGGCCCGGGCGCGGGTTAAATCCAGGACCAGATATTGATCGAGCGCGGTCGAGGCTGGTTGGTGGCTCATGCTTGGCTTTCTCCGGTGAAATTGGCAAAGTGACCGTGCCGCCAAGGTAATTCAAAATTTGGATTTTGGTCAACGCCATGGACGAAGATTACAGCGATATTCGCGGCTCGGTGCGCGCGCTCTGCGCTGGATTTCCAGGCGAATATTGGCGCCAATTGGACAGCGATCGCGCCTACCCGGCCGATTTCGTTGCCGCGATGACCGAAGGCGGCTTCCTCGGCGCGCTGATCCCGGAACAATATGGCGGCTCGGGGCTGGGCATCGCCGCCGCCTCGGCCATCTTGGAAGAGGTACATTTGAGCGGCGGCAACGCGGCTGCCTGCCACGCGCAGATGTATATCATGGGCACCGTTCTTCGCCATGGCTCCGATGCGCAAAAGCAGAAATACCTGCCCGGCATTGCGGCGGGAAGTTTACGCCTGCAGGCCTTCGGTGTGACCGAGCCCACGAGCGGCACCGATACCGCCGCCCTGGCCACCACCGCTGTCCTGGACGGCGATCACTATGTGGTCAACGGGCAAAAGGTCTGGACATCGCGCGCCGAATATTCGGACCTGATGCTGCTCCTGGCGCGCACCGCGCCAATGGCTGAGGGCAAGCGCCGCCATGACGGATTGTCGGTGTTTTTGGTGGATATGCAGGCCAGCCTTGGCGCCGGAATGTCCGTGCATCCCATCAAAACCATGATCAATCACGCCACCACCGAGGTTTTTTTCGACAATCTGAAAGTGCCGGCGGAAAACCTGATCGGCGAGGCCGGCGCCGGCTTTACCTATATCCTCGACGGCATGAATGCGGAGCGTATTTTGATCTCCGCCGAATGCGTCGGCGATGCCCGCTGGTTCATCGAAAAAGCCACCAATTATGCCAATGAGCGCAAAGTCTTCGACCGCCCCATCGGCCAAAATCAAGGCATCCAGTTTCCCATCGCCCGCGCCTATGCGGAATGCGAGGCGTCGGCGCTGATGAGCCGAAAGGCGGCGGCGATGTTCGATGCGGGCGAGCCTTGCGGCGCCGAAGCCAACATGGCCAAACTTCTGGCGGCGGAAGCGTCCTGGCAGGCCGCCGATATGTGCCTGCAAACCTTTGGCGGCTATGGCTTTGCCGAGGAATATGACGTGGAGCGGAAATTCCGCGAAACCCGGCTCTACCAGATCGCGCCGGTGTCCACCAATCTGATCCTCTCCTACATCGCCGAGCATGTGCTTGGCCTGCCGAGGTCGTTCTGAGCCAGC